>ENA-OQIU01000036-OQIU01000036.1-human-gut-metagenome-genome-assembly--contig:-NODE-36-length-32899-cov-4.323721_pt1 | contig 32899 bp, 38 predicted proteins | sample MGYA00242590_ERZ504755 | MGnify/ENA primary metagenome ERZ504755 (study PRJEB26092, sample SAMD00036359) | human gut metagenome | host: Homo sapiens | study: EMG produced TPA metagenomics assembly of...
CAACATACACTGTTCATCAATCTCATACACTGCATTCCCATCGATAATTAATTTTCTTGACATATTCATTTCCTTTCTTGTACCCATTCTTTACTATTTTATGAAATATTTTCTAAAAAGTAACATTCCCAAAATACATATTTCTATACAAAGTCACATATATATTTACAACTCTATACAGTGGAGCATTTTGGAAATGGATCAAGACCAAACGGAACGAATGACGCCTTTTGATGAACTTGTCACATCGCCTACACTTCAGATCATGAAGCTTCTCATCCCGTTACACCCCCATTTTCCGGACGCCGGATGCTCGCCTCATTTATCAAGTTTATTGAACTTCAAAGAACGATCCGGCTTTTCGGACAACGCAGCCTGGCAGATCCTTTTTCCACCGGAAACAGCGATCAAAACATAAGTTCTCCTTTCGATCTTATTGACAGTTTCCGGCCTTATCTGAACAAAAAAGATGCCGAAATGCTCGATACTTTGATTCAATTAAAAGAAATGATGTCTTTTATGGAAATGATGCAGCCGCAAGACGGTCAGGGAAACGATTCTTTTAATCCTGCCGACCTGTTCTCGGGCATATTTCCCGCAGATCTTCAAGAACAGTTCCATATGTACAGCGACCTGTTTTCATCCGTTTCGCAAAATCAAGAGCACGATGAGACAGATGCACAGCAAAAAGAAAGAAAACGGAAATGCGGCAGTTTCCTATACAACAAATATGCAGACTGCTGCAGGAAATGTAGAATTTACCAACAATGCGGTATTTTCACATAACTGGACAGGATATCATTTAATCTGGCAGGATCAGTTGATTTTTCCAGAGTTATCTGCAACGGATAAAGTTCAGGTAACGTCAGAAGAGGCAAAAAGAGGAAATATTTTAGACAGAAATGGTCGCCAGCTGGCTGGAGAGGGAACTGCATCTTCGGTAGGAATTGTTCCGGGCAGAATGGAGAACAGGGAAGATACAATAAAAAAACTGGCAGAGTATCTTGGAATTGGAGCAGACGAAATTGAGGATAAGTTAAAAGCCGATTGGGTAAAAGCAGATTCTTTTGTACCAGTAGCAACAATTCCTAAAATACAAGAGGTCGATCTTCTGACAGTGAATCCGGATGAAACTGTTCTGGAAGAAAAAGAAAAGCAGGACACATTATTGAAGATTCCAGGTATTATGTTATCTGATGTAAAAGTACGAACTTATTATCTAAAAGAAGCTGCCTCTCATCTGGTAGGGTATGTACAGGCGGTTACAGCCGAGGATTTGCAGGAACATAAAGGGGAAGGGTATCGTACAAACAGTGTGATTGGAAAGACGGGACTGGAAACGCTTTATGAAAAAGAACTAAAAGGGACAGATGGGTGTGAGATCTGTATTGTAGATGCAAATGGAAATAAAAAAAGTGTCATTGCATATGAGCCTAAAAAAGATGGAGAAGATATCCATACTACGATTGATGGCGATCTTCAAAGTACTCTTTATGAACAATTTAAAGAAGACAGAGGATGTTCTGTAGCCTTGAATCCTTATACAGGGGAAGTACTGGCGTTGGTAAGTACGCCATCTTATGATAATAATGATTTTGTACGTGGAATGGACAATAGCCAGTGGAGTGCATTAAATGAAAATGAAGACAGGCCTTTATACAACCGCTTTCGCCAGACATGGTGTCCAGGCTCAACTTTTAAACCTGTAATTGCTGCAATTGGATTAAAAGTGGGGGCATTTACTGCAAATGACGATTTTGGAAATGAGGGTCTGGCATGGCAGAAAGATTCCTCGTGGGGAGATTATACAGTGACTACACTTCATGATTATGAACCTGTGATCTTGAAAAATGCGCTTATTTATTCAGATAATATTTATTTTGCAAAAGCAGCATTAAAAATTGGTGCGGATCAACTGATGCAGTCTCTAAATCAAATAGGATTTAATCAGGAACTTCCATTTGATATTAAAATGTCAGAGTCCCAATATTCTAATATGGACAAGATAGAAACAGAAATCCAGCTTGCTGACAGTGGGTATGGACAGGGACAGATTCTGGTAAATCCTTTGCATCTTGCAAGCATTTATACGGCTTTTCTAAATGATGGAAATATGATAAAGCCATATCTTCACGCGGATGGTGGAAGCACTTCCAGTGAAATCTGGATAAAAGATGCTTTTTCACCACAAATTGTTTCGGAGGTTATGGAGGGGTTAGAGGGTGTAGTGAATAACCCGGAAGGAACTGGTTATGGAGCATGCCGGGAAGACATTAGATTAGCAGGAAAAACCGGAACAGCGGAACTGAAAGCTACAAAAGAAGATACATCTGGAACAGAAATTGGCTGGTTTACAGTTTTTACTACAGATAGAGATACAGAGAATCCTATTTTGCTCATCAGTATGGTAGAGAATGTGAAAGATATTGGAGGAAGCGGTTATGTGGTGGAAAAGGATAAGGCGATACTGGATGAATATCTTGGTAATGAATAATTTTTACCTTTAAATATTACAAATGTAAGAGGAAAATGATATGAAAAAAATTTGGAAAATATTTGTGGGAGTTATTTTTCTTGCTGTCTGTAGTGGATGTGGCATAAAGAAAGAGCAGAAAAAGACAATTGAAGATACGAAAGAAAAAATTTACAGAGAGTGTGAAATGCTAGCAGAAGGCTATCAGAGCATATATGAGAATGCTGTGAAAGAAAATGCACTATATGAGCTGAGTACAATACAAAAAAGTATGGATTATTTTGGAAAATATGGATATGCAGTAATTGATTCCTACAATCAGCTGGATATGGTTCAAAGTATTAAAGTAGATGATTTTTTGAAAAAAGCAGAAAAAGAGAAGAATGGAAAAACTACTATATTTCAAGTTATAGCAGGGGATCATTTTATCCGGTATGATCTGAAAACCAAACAGGGGAAAATAGACGTTGAAGTAAGCTCTTTTAAATGGAAAGAGGACACTTGGCAGGAAACATATTATCATGAGTTTAGAGCTAATTCATGGAAATATACAGAAAACGGGTATTTCTTTATAGAAGAATATCATCCGGCAGGATATGATGGACCGTCTGGATATCGGGACTTTCGGGTAGCACCGTTAAATAAAAAATGTCGGGAGTTGAATCGAAAATATATACTTCCTTTTGGATATACACTTAATAAATTGTTTACTTCTAATTGGAGTGAAAAAAATTATGATGGAATAAATTTTTATGATGTTTTTGACCGTTTACTTTCAATGGAAGAAAAAACCGATGAATTTAAGGAAGGAAAGACTTATGAAATCCCAAAAGAATCATTTGAAGCGATATTTCAAAAATATTTTAATATAAGCGCAGAGATACTGCAGACAGGAACGGTATTTCACACGGAAACACAGACATATCGGTATCGAACCAGAGGAATCGTATATGATTTTTGCTCCCACACCATATATTCCATATCCGGAAGTTGTTTCCTACATAGAAAATCAAGATGGAACAATAACACTGGAAGTAAATGCGGTATGGCCACAAAAAGAATTAGATCAGGCGTTTTGTCATAGCGTAACCATTCGGCTGTTAGATAAAGATAGATTTCAATATGTATCCAATTATGTATCAAGGTCAGAAATAGAGGTTACCTGGTATACGGAAAGATTATTAGACGAAAAGTGGGAGGAATGTTATGGAGATAATTGATATGAGTACAAAAAGAAAACTGAAAAAGATGGTGAGTGTTTTATTTATTTTGGGATGCTTTTTCATAGGAAATACAAAATGTAAAGGGGCTGATTTAGAATATATTTCACAGGAAACTGCGAATTATGCTGTACAAGAAAGAGGATATGATTTGCCAGTAGATGAAGTCGTGAAAGAAGAAGCTATTGAAGATTGTAAGAATGTTATGAATCAGATGAAAGCCATTTATCAAAAGGCGGATAAAGGAACTTCATCGAATGTAGTAGTTTCTGAGACAGTAATGGAAAAAATGCAGGAAGTATTAAAGGAAAAAAATGTCCCTGTTATTACATCAGCGCCGTATTCAAATATGGCTAATTATTCTAAAATGGAAGAATTTCTTTTCAGGGCAGAACAGGATCTGCCAGGAGATATCGTCTTATATAGGATTAACAGGGATGGTGGGATAGAAAGACTCAAATTCAATTATGATGGGACAGATATGTATTTGTTGGCTGCGAAAGTTGTTTGGGGTATGAACGACAATCCATCTATTGTATATGTTTCGTATACAAGGATAGAAGAATGGAAATATACAGAAAAAGGCTGGTTTGGTTATACGCTATGTGTTCCAAAATATCCGGAAGTATCAGAAGCGGTTGATGGCAGTTCTATGATAAGAATTAAACCTTTAAGTGATGAATGCAGGGAAGTTTCAAAGAGGTGTGTGTATTTGCTTGGATATCAGGGGAATAATCTTTTATGTTCTGATTGGGATAGATCTGATATGGAAGGGTTAGATTATAATGGTTTATATGAATATTTATATCGAATGAAATACGGGGAGAGATATGAGTTTTCAGGTAACTCAAGTGGAATTCCGGCAGAAGAGTTTGAAAATCTGATAATGGAGTTTTTGCCGATAACAGCGGAGCAAATTAAAAAATGGGCAGTATTTGATTCGGAACATCAAACTTATGACTGGGAACGATTAGGTTGTTTAAATTATAGCCCTACTTATTTTGGAACATCTTTACCGGAGGTCGTTGAAATAAGAGATATCGGAGAGGGAAACAATGTGCTGGTTGTTGATGCTGTATGTGATACATTTATATGTAATGATACCGTTATTACAAGTGAGCTGACTGTTAAGTTCAACGATGATAAGAGTTTTAAATATATGGGGAATAAAATTCTGAATAATGGTACGAAAGAAGTTCCCAAATATCAATATAGAATAAAAAGAAAGAACTGATAACAACTATCAGCCCTTTCATATTTGTTAATTCCATATATGTAATTTTTTTAAGATATCAGAAGTGATTTCAAATGCTTTTTTGCCAGTTGCATTAGAATCACTTTGGATATTGGTTGCAAAATAATAGCTGTTATCGGAAGTTTCTACATATCCGATAAACCAGCCGTTGATATCCTGTCCGTTGACACGACCGGTTCCAGTTTTTCCGTAGAAATTACCATTAGGTGTACTGGCAATTTTTATAGCATTTTTAACAGAAAATACATTTTGGGAATTTAGATGGAATTCATTTGTGTTAAATTTTTTCAATAATGTTACTTGCTCTAAAGGCGAGATTTTTAATGAAAAATCGGACCAGTATAAATCCAGATTTGAACTGGTTGTCTGGTTTCCATATTCTATTTTATTCAAAAATTCCTGGACTCTGTTAATTCCGAGCTGCGAATCAATTGCCTGGAAATACCAGTTAACGGAATTTTGCATAGCAGAGTTTAAATCCTGATCAGCTTCCCAGGATGGAAAAGGAAAGGCATCACCATTCCATGTCATGGAAGAGTGTTCTGGTGTGATGATTCCGGATTCCAACCCTAATAATGCATCGTATATTTTGTAGGTAGACTCTGGCGGAATACGTTTGGTGGCTTCTTCAAGATCGTATATTTTCCAGGAATCCAAATTATTGTCATACAAAACAAATGATCCATCATATGTTCCAAATGTTTCGGATATATCTAACAGGGAGATATTTTTGTCTGTATTACTAAAATGATATACGCTTTGAGTAGAGGCATCAATGGATAAAATGGGTGTACATCCAATAAAAACAGCACTAATGACCAGATAAATTATCAATGCTCTCATTTTTTGATAAAGAGTTTCTTTCCTAAAAACGGCGATGTTGAGAATACGTCGTTTCATCTGCCTGAAATTTCCGGACATTCCAACTGCCAGTGGAGAGGAAAAAGAGGATATTTTTCTGCAAAATTAATCAGTGTAGTTCCATAAGCTTGGTATTCATCAGCAGAAATCATCTGCAATACAGCAGAATCACAGGCTATTTCACGGTCACAGAGAATTTCTTTTAAAGTGTACCAAACAAAAGGGTTAAACCAGTAGAGTATATTACTTATGACCATGAGGAAGCCAATAAATGTATCTTTGTGACGGTAATGCTGTAATTCGTGTAGCAGCATAAAACGCATATCATCAGGATTCAGTTCGGAAATTAAATGGATGGGAATGTAAATTCTGGGATGTATTATTCCGATTAAAACTGGTGATTTTAAAAATGCAGTACTGTAGACTGATACTGGGTGAGAGATTTTAAGTTCCTTTAAACAATTGTAATAAATAGTTTTTACCTGCTGATTTTGAAGCGGGAGAGCAGATCTTTTTATGGAACGTACATAGTTTAATGAATGAAGGGTGAGGACTGACATAATCATAACACCCGTTATCCATATTAGAAAGAGTATGGTATTCAAGCCTCCAGAAAATTGACTACTGATGGAAACTGAAAAATCATTCACCTGGTTTAACAAAATATTTTGTGTATTACTGGTAAGTTCGGATAGCGTGTCGGTACCAGAGTTAAGTCCTGAGTCAGTTTGAAAAAAATGTAACCATGAAAAAAGTTGTGAGCCATGAATCTGTACAGGAAAAAATGGCACGGCAAGTAGTAAAAATAAAAGAAAACAGAGATGGTACTGTGTAGCCGCAGATAAATATTTTTTCAGTAAGTTTTTTTGTTCCGATTATTACAAGTGTAAAAATACATATGAAGATATTACTGATTAAAAAGTGGATAATCCAGTTGCTCATTCAAAACCTCCTATTTCTGATGTTTTGATAATAAATGGCGTAAGTTATCAATTTCTGTTGAAGAGAGCTTATCGTCTTCAAGGTAAGAAGCCAGCATAGAAGAAAGATTTCCATTATAATATCGCTTTAAAAAAGAATTGCTTTCCTGGCGTATATATTCATCTTCTTGGACTAATGGAGTATAGACAAATACCCGGCTTTTGTTTTTCGTAGGAAAGAGCTTTTTTGGAAACAAGTCTCTTGATAAGAGTTTGAATTGTTTTTGGACTCCAGCTGGTAGTTAGAGTAAGTTTTTCTGTAATTTCATTTGTATTGATGGGAGCATATTTCCATACAATTTTCATAACTTCAAATTCGGCTTCTGAAATTTGGGGTAGTGACATAATAAAATCCTCCTGCTAAATCCTACATATGTAATAAATATATTATATTACTTGTAGAAGAAAAAAGTCAAATGGCAGATGATATATAGAATATAAAATTAATAATGTAGAGGCAATAAAGGTGAAAAAGATAGAAATTATTGAGAGAATCACAGATGCTAATGGAAGCATAAGTGAAAACATATTGACTAGCTGGGAACATAAAAACCAATTCATACCGGAAATTATAAGGTTTGGAGAATTAAAAATATATCTACAGGAACGAATTGTTAAAAAAGAATGATAGTGATGTTCATCTTTCAAAATATGAATATGATATTTTACTTCTTTTAGCGAAAAGTCCAGGTAGAATATTTGGAAAAGAAATGGTTTATGATCTGGTATGGAATGAACCTTATTCCGGTGATTATAATGTGGTTATGCGACATATCTGCAATATCAGAGAAAAAATAGAAGATGATCCTGGACAACCATTATATATACAAACAGTACGAGGTGTAGGATATCGGTTTAACGGGAATTTAGGCAGCGAGTGAAATCGCTGCCTATTATTATGGTTTTACAAAGAAGGAAGTTTGTTATGGGAAGATTTTTCTATTTCAGGATCATCCGGTTTTAGATACTTGGACAAGTTTTGATGTATCAATTCCAACTCTTTCATTTCTTTCCGAAAGGAAACATATTGAGTATTTATTGACTTCTTTCTGGAAATAAGCTCTGAAATTTGAGCCTGTAACTTATTGGTATTGAGCTGTTTCAGGTCTATACCATTTTCCTGTAAAATATGCTCGGCACCAGCGAAAAGGATAATTTGAGATTCATATTTACGGAAATAACGATCCGAATCTTTTGAGCTTTTATAATGGTCGTTATAAATTTTATTTTTCTGATATTGTTCAGCGTATTTTAGCAGTTCTCGAAGATGTCGGATCTGTGATTCAAGAGAGACGACAGTGGTATTTACCTCTTTTTGTTGCATATGTAACAAGGTTATGCGGCTTTCAAGTTCTGAAAAATTATGTAGATTATGTGTAAGCATCTGGCCATATGTAGTAGAAACAATCTTTAAATTTTCCTTATTTGCCCATTTCTGAAGGCCGATGTTTCCTGTTATATTGGGTGCGTTGGTGTCTATTAACTTCTTGCGAACAGAAGAAATGGCAGTTCTCTGGAGTTTATTCTCAATACGTTCTTTGATACGTTCCTTAGTAAAATTTTTTCCTAAAGATTTAGCACTTCCACGCACTGGACGGGACATATCGGGAGAACGAAAGGTAATGTATTTCCTGCTGTTTTCGCCAAATTCTGCGTTTTTTATTTCATATCCTTTAGCTTCCATAAATGCAAGAAATTCTGAGTAAGTGGAAACGATTCGGATTGTCTGGTTGATATCTTTTCGCAGCTGCGCTTTTTTACTGGATTCAGATTTATTTGCAGCCCATTCATTGTATTTCATTCCTTTTTTACCATCTGGCATAATTGTGGACAGGTTATGTTCCTGGCATAAAGTGTCGCTGAGATTTCGTATTTTCCAGTAATTCTTTTTACAGTCATGATAATGAGAAAAAGTGATATTATCTGCAGAACAGAAAATCAAATGGTTATGTACATGACCTTTATCAGTGTGTGTTGTCAGAACATAGGAGTATTTTCCCTCCAGTAAGCGATCCGCAAGTTCTTTGCCAATTTGATGGGCTTCTTCATAGGAAACTTCACCAGGGGAAAATGCCTGAATCAGATGAAATGCCTTATTTGTATTGTGCGGATCTCTGCAGTCATGTGTATGATCCAAAGTGTATTTAAAGTCAAGAACGGCTGTTTCGGGAGAGCAGGCAAAGGAAGAAATATATAGATTCTGGTCAGTTTTATCTGGATTGCAGATGTATTCTATTGCTTTATCAACGGTTGTTTTGATACCATGGATTTTTGTAACTGCCATATTTTTTCCATTAACTCCTTTATATCGTCCAGGTCCTTTGGATAAACTGTATTGGTACTGTTTATACGATGGGTGATCTGATTCAAATTGCTGCTGATATTGCCCAGCAGGGTATTCATTTTTCGGATATGAGAGTAGTCTACTTCATATACAAATCCATATAAGATCATTTTCCGTAGAAAGGCAGATTTGCTTTTCATCCTGGAAAGACGATATTTTTCTTCTAAAATGTATTGTTCGTCATCATTCAAATAAAATTGTACGGGATGAATTCTGGTACGTTTGCTCATTGAAATCCTCCAATTCGTTTTTTTCTATAAAAAAGAGTACAAAAAAACTGTCTAACCAGTTCGGTTATGACAGTTATGGTACTTGGTTTTATGTTGGTTTGGACAGATGTATCTGTAAGTTATTTTAACAGGACTGGGTGAAAGCGTCAAATTAAGAAATTATAAAATATGAGAGGGCCAGGGATACTCCCTGATACATTTTGGTAGAATGAACCGGAAAGGGAATTTGACAAAATGAGCCAGTTGTCATGACACTGGCAGTGCTTGCTTCTTTTGGGGTGTAGCCTGCAAAGCAGGCTATGCAAAAGCTATAAAACATAAATGGAACTGTGAGAAGTGGTTGAGAATATAATCCTGATAGCGTATAATCAGAGCAAGAAATCGTGAGTGAGGGATAAATTTGAAACGTGAGGAAATTTTTCAATATGTGAAAGAGCAATATGGAACGGAACCGGAATATTTATGGAAAAAAGATCCTGATTCTGCGGTGCTTCGACATAAAAATGGAAAATGGTATGCTATAATTATGGCAGTGGAAAAGAAAATACTGGGATTAGAAGAAGATGGAAACATTGACATCCTGGATGTAAAATGTGATCCTGATCTGGTTGGGATGATTATTCAAACGTATGGATTTTTACCGGGGTATCATATGAATAAGCAACACTGGATTACGATTCTTCTGGATGATTCTGTCAGTGAAGCTAAGACGCTGGATTTTCTGGATATGAGTTATGATTTAATTGACAGTGGGAAGTAATAAAAAAGGAAGCCTTTCAGAAAAATCGCTAATCGGCTCCCAGGTACTTATTCTGGATATGTATAAGTTGATCTTTGCAACAGGATATTTTCCCAATCTCGTTCATGACGCAGCACTCGGAGAGTATGAATTTCTTTTGTTTCTTCCATTATAATATAAAAAATAATAGATGGCGGAAAAGATCTTTTATGTATGGAATATCCTCTGTACAGAATTTGAGTTCGGGGAAAGGCAGTACTGAACTGGCTTAAATTCTGCATTTGTTCTTTCAGATCAGATTGAAAACGGTCAGCACGTTGCTGGCCGAATTCTTCTTCAATATAATCTGCAATGTCTGTGACATCGTAAATTGCTTCCCAGGTTAAAATAATTTTATATTCTTGCATTTCTTCGTGCATCCCTTAATTCTGTGATTTTGCGAAAAGCATCTTCCAGTGGCAATTCACGACCAGCTTCCATATCATCAATTCCCCGGTCTAACATGCGGAGAAGATGATTGTTTTCCTGGTTTTTATCGGTTGTAGGGACTTTTTTTGTTAATTCCATGAAATCACTCCAATCATACGGTTTATAAATAGTGTATGTTGTTCAGAAGTATCTATCCATAGTTTAGCATAGAATGGGCAGCAATACAATTGAATTATTTTGCAGGAGCGTCCGTCAGACCAAGAAGATATTCGCAGGAAACATTAAATACTTCGGCCAGTGCGACAACTTCGTAGTCGGGAACGAAACGTGTGCCTTGTTCAATTCGCAGGATTGCCAGATCATTAAAATCATATCCTGCAAGTTGTAATTTGGCAGCGAGTGTTTTCTGAGTAAGATTATGAGCCTTTCGTAATTCTTTTACCCGTTGTTCTATTCTGTTTTTGCTGTTCGTTTTTTATCCCAATAAATAATCATTCTGATTCTCAAAAGTTTCTAAAGATGAAGTATTATTATTGATTTTAAGGAAAAATATTGTTACTATACTTCTAAAGATGAAGCTTTGGAAAGTCTATTTGATTTTTGAATAATTGCGCGTCGCATTCTCGTTACTTTAGCCTGATGAGTTAGACGCGCAAATTTTTTACCCAAAGGAAAACATATGTTTATTTTTAGCGCTATATGTGCTAAAATATAGCCATGGGTAGTAGAAAAAACTTAAATAGAAAAACTAAATTCCGGTTTTGGACCACCGGATAATCCACAGCTGGAATTTAGTTTTTCATTTAAGTGATTATGTGATGATACAAAAGATGCTTTTAAAGTATGCATATAATGATTTGAGATCGCACAAATGGGACACTTCTTTTTTTGAACAAGAAATTATTCACTATCTAATGGATATAGAAGATAATATACCCAAAGAAAATGTGACAGTATTGGCAGTTAATATTTCGCCTGTTCCAGATGCTGTGTTTGGAAATTTAAAGTTACGTTGGTGTAAAGACCCTATTTTGTATGCGAATAGCACAGTGAGGAATGTAGATTACGAAACAGGACAAATATACTTGAATGAGAATGTAGAGAAGGAAAAATTTCCAGATTTGAGGGTTTCATATCTGTTTAAATTTAATAGTGTACAATTTTTGTTATTATGTTGGGATAAAAGCTCTGATAAAATTGAACAAAACAATATTGTATTAGAGTGTCAGTATCCATACTGTATGTTAAAGGCAGGAAATACAACAGTAACATTGGCTAAATGTACAGATGAATTTAATTATCATCATTTTGAACATATTCATGTACGTTGGGATGGATTGTTTGAAGTAGCTGTTATGCGTAAATATGCAAGTGGAGGAAATTTCAAATACAAGGATGAGTATGAAAAGAAGTGGGATGAAGAAGAACAAAAAATTATAGACGAGCATCCAAGAGGTAAACGATAAACATAAGTAAGATTAGGACCGGTATAAGCTGAAAGATTTGTAGTTGCCGTTTCCTTTTGGGGACTATGACTAAAAGGTGAAGGGAATTGTGTAGAGGGTATTTGAATTAACTACGAGGAATAATAAAAGTTAATTATTTTTATGGTACAATATCAAAGAATATTTATAATGATTGGAGAAAAAATGATGTTTGTTAATCAAAATGCAGATGCTTATGACAGAGAAACAGAAGAATATATTGTTGCATATTTAGATTTATTAGGTGTAACAAATCGCATTAAAGATTATAGCCAAGATGAACTATCAATGAATAAATTGCATAACTTATATACATTCAGTATGAGCATTATGAAAGAGATTCAGATTGAAGAAAATAAGGATATTAGGTTTAAAATTTTCTCAGATAATATTATTATTGCAAAAAAGATTTCAAGTGATTTAGAGCAGAGGAAAAAAGATATAAAAAGTTTACTTAGGTGCACAGGACACTTCCAAGAATTGGCAGCCAGTGATAGTGTAGGTTGGATGTTAAGAGGCGGAGTAGCAATAGGTCAGCTCTATATTGATGAGGTTATGGTATGGGGAAAGGCACTATTAACAGCATACGAATTAGAAGATAAAGTTGCAAATTATCCGAGGGTGATTATTGATGAAGATGTTGTCAATGAGATTTCGAGTGTTCAAGATTTGCAAGAATACTTGAGGCTGGATTTTGATGGATTATATTATCTTAATTATTTAGCGGATTGTCATTTTTGTGGACGAATGCTGATGCAAGGATTCGAAATTATGAAGAAGGAAGTTGGATACACATATAATGAAAGATTAAAACAAAAATTCTTATGGCATATGAAATTTGTTAATGATGAATTAGATAGAAAAAATGAAAAGAAGGATATAAAATATAGATTATCTATGTAAGGGATGGTGTATATATGGAAAAAGATTTAACTGAGTTAGCAAGAAGAATGAAATATTTCATGGATAATTACGATTGTGCTTATACTTATGTACATAACGTTGGAGAAACGCAAGCTATTGTTGATTATCAAGATAAGGTATGTAGGTTTTGCGGTAAGAGGTATCCGGAGGTGAAGTTTAGAAAGAAGGCTCATGCAATTTCCGAGTTGGTAGGTAATAAAGAGTTTGTGTTACGGAATGAATGTGATGAGTGTAATATATTTTTCGGGCATAAATTAGAAGATGATTTTGGAAAGTATTTAGGATTAGGAAGAACGTTGTCACAAATATTTGGAAAAGAAGGGATCCCTTCGTATAAGGATAGGAGTGGAAGTTGGCGTATAGATTGGACCAATAAGGGCTGGGTAATACAAATGAAACCCGATTGCACGGGGGTTGAACAGCATGAAGATTATATGATTTTTCATGCTGTAAGAGATACATATTCACCTATTGCGGTATATAAGGCACTTGTAAAAATGGCATTATCATTATTGCCATATGAAAAAATGCCATTTTTTTTAGATACCGTAGCATGGCTAAAGGAAGAAAGCCATTTAGTTTCCAAATATAATATGGATAATTATGCATATATGATAGAACGGTTTATTCCAGGTCCTCGTCCGCTAGAGTTGAGGGCAAGTGGGTTTATAAGAAAATTTGATAGCTATGCAGTTCCATATTATCAGTTTTTGTTGGAATTTGGAAATTATAGCTATCAGATTATGGTTCCTTGTAAAACGAAAGATGGATTGTTAGAAAAAGTAGGGCAAGTAGATTTTGTTCAAATACCGGGAACTGATGAGACAGCATTCATGCAATCAATCTTCGGAGAATCTAGTAGTAAGTTGGTTGATATGAGAAAAAGGAAAAAGTAAAAAATGAATGTTTTGATTTCTGTTTATCTTTTGAAAAGAGTGAAGAACATAATGAAGAAGGAAGAAAAATAGATGAAGTACTCAAAGAGGAAGGTATAGAGCTGGAAAAGCGTTTGAAATAGTAAATAAGAAACAGCGTCAGGGCAGTTATAAGTCGAGAGATTTATAGTTGCCCTTTTTTTGTTAGGGCAAAGCCCTGTTTGCCATTGTGGAGTTTTTCGCTGCTCCGAAAAACGGAGCTTTGGAAAACAAATAAACCACCTGCTATGCAGGTGAGTCAGCATTGCTTCAGCTTACAGAAAAAAACCTCCGGTGGTATAATTAATGTAGGTTCGCCAACCGCACTAATATACACAGGAGGTATCCATATGGATAATAATAGTTTATCACATACAAAGTGGAATTGTAAGTATCATATTGGTGCGACCTGCGGTCGTTGCTTGAAGTGCGCGCATGCGCTATCACCTCCATTCGTGATATTCCTACCACGAAATGCTTAGTAAGTGATGAAAGGTGTGAAGCAGTGGGACAATGCGGGTAAATGGAAGTCACATCCACCCAACCGCTAGGAATTGATGCACACGGCTAACATATGTGAACCATTGTAAGGGTCGTGATACTTGAAATGGTGAAAGTGACTGATACACCATTACCAAAATGGTTAGAGGGCGCGGGCTGGCGGTTTCGATATGCGCTGAGCCGAATGGACGAAGCACCTCCGGCCTAAAAGATGGAGCCTAAATGCATCGCAATAATTCAAGCAATGGAACTGGGAAACCCTTTTGTGCTCCTTTCACAGGTAGGTTAATCGTAAGAAAAATACAATGCACAGGAGGAATGGATGCCAGAAGAAGCGAATGCTGCTGTGTAATGCAACAGATAGGGATTCAAACTTTGTCCCATCCGAAAGGAGGCAGACGTCTGGCGCGTGTCTAATCATATGAAAGACTGGGAATCTATGAATGCACAAAGTTCAATGACGCCACCTGCGAGGACAATGCAGACATATAGAAAACCGAAATGGAAAGAGATTAACTGGAAACAGGCAGAACTGTATGTTAATAGACTACAAGTACGGATTGTGAAGGCAGTACAGGCTGATAAGTGGAGACTTGTAAAGAGACTCCAAAAGTTAATCACAAATTCATTTTATGCAAAAGTCCTGGCAGTTAAGAGAGTGATAACAAACAAAGGTAAAAATACACCTGGAATTGATGGAGACATCTGGTCGACAGACGAAGACAAAATCCAGGCAGTTTACAACCTTACAACTTCTTCATACAAAGCAAAGCCATTGAAGAGAACTTATATCGAAAAGTATGGAAAAAAGGAAAAACGTCCACTAGGGATACCAACTATGACCGACAGAGCCATGCAGGGTTTACAACTGCTGGCTCTTGCCCCGATAGCAGAAACAACAGCAGACAAGGTTTCCTTTGGATTCCGGCAAAACAGATGTGCACAAGATGCAATGGAATATATGTTCAAACTCCTGTCAAGAAAAACTTCTCCGGAATGGATTTTGGAAGGTGACATTAAAGGATGCTTTGATAACATCAGTCATGACTGGATGTTGGAAAATATTCCAAGTGATAAAAGAATAATGAGGCAATTCTTGAGATGCGGCTATGTAGAGAATAAGAGATTATTCCCCACAACAGAAGGTAGCCCCCAGGGAGGGCTGATCAGTCCGACCTATGCAAATATGACATTGGATGGACTTGAAAGACTATTACTTGAAAGATACAGTACGAGCAGTACAGGGCACTATCACCCGAATTACAACAAGCATAAAGTACACCTATGCCGCTACGCTGATGATTTCATTATAACAGCAGACTGCAAGGAAGTTCTTGAAGATGTTAAACGAGTGGTTGAAGAGTTCATGAAAGAGCGGGGGTTGAAACTATCAGAAGAAAAAACGGCTACTACAAATATAAATGACGGCTTCGACTTTCTGGGATGGAATTTCAGGAAATTCAAAGGCAAACTTCTGATTCAACCGTCGACTAAATCTAAGAAGAAAATCACGAAAAAGCTTAGCCAGACAGTGAGGTATTATCGTGAGTCAAAACAAGAGCTTTTGATTGTAAAACTAAATCAGATAACAAAAGGATGGGCAGAATACCACCATTGCGTCTGCGCAAAAAGCACATTCGCTCTCATAGACCATAGACTCTGGGGATGCTATGGAAATGGGCCAAACGAAGACATCCGCAGAAATGTAATAAATGGGTGAAGAACAGGTATTGGCATCCAAAATGTGGAAGACAATGGTCATTCAGAACAGACACGATTGTTCTCTATCAAATGATGGACATGCCGATAGTAAGGGTAAAATCACTGGATTTGAATAAAAATCCTTTTTTGAACAGAGATTACTTCATAAAGCGGAAAAAGGAGCATGAAATGAAGCGCAAATTAGCATATCAGAAGAGTACAGCCGCACGTAGTGAATACTATGTGTCATAGATGCGTGAGCGGAATGCGGTGAAAGTTGCACGTTCCGTTCTTAGGGGAGGGACGGCCAGTAATGTCCGTCTCTTACCCGACTTTTTGCACCAAAATATAGAAGAAAAGTAGCATATGGAAAAATTAAACAGGATATAGCAGATATTTTGAGTATGTTATGCAAAAGAAAAGGTGTAAAAATTGTTGAAGCAGAGATATGTCCAGATCATGTACACATGTTAGTAGAAATTCCGCCAAGCATAAGTGTATCGTATTTTGTAGGGTACTTAAAAGGAAAGAGTACATTAATGATATTCGAAAGACATGCAAATCTGAAGTACAAATATGGAAACAGACATTTCTGGTGTCGCGGATATTATGTAGATACGGTAGGGAAAAATGCAAAGAAAATACAGGAATATATAGCAAATCAGTTACAGGATGATCTGGAATATGATCAAATGACACTGAAAGAGTATATTGACCCGTTTACGGGTGAGCCAGTAAAACGTAACAAATAAAGATAAGCCCGAAAGGGCTTTGTAGGTAAATGATGTTGCGCTTGGCGAACCTATTTCGATGAGTCTTTAGACTCCAGTGCCGGTAATAGACTCTTATAGGGTCAAAGCAAACCACCGGCTAAGCCGGTGGTCGTGATTTTTTTTAATTTACTAAAGTCGCAGGACAGAAAGAGGTGGGAATTGCAAAAATATCCCTTTAAAATTAATGAATGTATGCGTAATGAAAATGATAGAGAATATATGAAATTAGGAATATACACCCAGGGTGCAGAAATCAGATGAAGCCGACTGATATCTGCACAAGCTGGATACTACTGTTTTACGAAAACGTAATATCTGGCTGGGTGGGAATCAGTTGTTTTTCTGAATGACAGGAAGAACACTGATTGTTGCATCATCTTAAAATTAACAGGTAATGCAAGGGTGGTGTATATTTGGATGCTAAATACGGTTGTCCTCAAATGCTCAGAATTGGCATTTGAGGATATTTTATGCAACAGTGACGCATGATAAAAGCGACGACTATTTCAGCCGCTTTTATTTAAGAAAGAGAAACTATTTTTTTGTCTTAAATAATTATTAATTCGACAGCAAAATTTTACATATCTATTTCTTATCAGAAAGATTTACTTTCCATAGACACAAGAATTTTTACACCCTCTCTTTATCTGCCATTGAGATTTCAGAAGTGACAAGCATGTTATATCCAGCAAGTTCCACGGATTTTTTTATGAGATCCTCATTCATAGTGACTTTAATTTTTCCATTTGTATTGTTTCCTTTTTTGTCTGTAGTGGTAAAAATCACATATTTTGCAGAGTCGCCGTATTCTGAGCGCTTTGCTTGTGAAGCTTTCAGCAGTTTTGCTTTTTCAACTTCTTTATTAATCTCATATATCTGCTTCTTGGCCAGTTTGGGATTAAAAGTAACAATCCTTTTTTCTGTTATCTTGAACTTTTTAATTTTTCCTGTTTCGGAGTCCTTGAATTTATATTCAAACTCATCTACACATTCTTTGGTGCGGTACAAAAGTATTAAGCAGTTAAAAACAAAAATCCAAGAAGATATTTACTAATCTTATTGACATAGAACAAAAAATGAATATAATCATAGTTGAACAACTATTCAACTTCGATTATACGAGGTAAGTGTATGTCTAAACCGTCTTATATTTGTAATTGTGATGTGATTCATGAGGATATTGTGAATGATGTGAAATCCAAGATGCAACCCAAAGATGATTATATCCAGTTGGCATCTTTATTTAAGCTATTTGGAGATGGTACCAGAGTACAAATCTTACACGCTCTGGAACAGAGTGAGATGTGTGTATGTGATCTTGCTGTGCTACTGGGGGTAACGAAATCCGCAATCTCACACCAGTTAAAGGCATTGCGTCTTGCGAATTTGGTAAAATTCCGTAGAGAAGCGCAGATAGTTTACTACTCTCTGGCAGATGATCATGTGAAAGAGATTATTGATAAGGGATTTGAGCATCTATGGCAGAAATAATATTTTTAGCGTTATAGTTGAGCAATTGAGCAACTAAACAAATTACAAGGAGGTCATTATGAAACGAATATTTTTATTAAAAGGCTTGGACTGTCCGAACTGCTCCGCAAAAATTGAAAAAGAAGTCGGAGAGTTGGATGGAGTACAATCCTCAGTTGTAAATTTGATGAAGCAGACGCTGACAATCAATGTTGCTCCAGTTGCCGCAAATACAATAGCCAGTCAGATTGAAACGATTGTCCACAGCCATGAGCCAGATGTAGAAGTTTCCGAAATTGCACAGGAATACTATATACCTGCAAAAAAACAGGATACCAATACATCCTATAACAATGAGGACAAGAAGTTGACGATTCGTTTAGCGATTGGCGCAGCAATCTATGGTATTGGTATGGCATTGACAGTTTTTGCGAAAGTGCCACTGCCTGTCGAGTTAGTTTTTCTCATTGTCTCCTATATTATTCTTGGCAGGGATGTTGTATGGCAAGCTGTGAGGAATATTTCAAAGGGACGTGTGTTTGATGAACATTTCCTGATGAGCGTTTCTACGATTGGTGCTTTTGTCATTGGTGAATATCCGGAAGCAGTTGCTGTTATGCTGTTCTATCAAGTTGGTGAATTTTTCCAGTCATTGGCTGTTGAGCGTTCCAGAAAATCTATATCAGATTTAATGGATATACGTCCGGATTGTGCTACAGTCAGAAGGAACGGAGAATTGATTACCATATCTCCTGAAAGTGTTGCCATTGGTGAGATTATTATTGTAAAGCCTGGTGAAAAAATCCCATTAGACGGTGTGGTATGGGATGGAGATTCTATGCTGGATACGAGGGCTTTAACTGGAGAATCGGTTCCGAGAAGCGTTCATAAAGGAGACGAAGCACTTTCCGGTTGTATGAATCAGACGGGTGTTTTAACGATTAAGACAACGAAAGCATTTGGTGAGTCTACTGCTTCAAAGATTATTGATCTTGTGGAGAATGCGTCCAGTAGAAAAGCACCAACAGAAAATTTCATTACTACATTTGCACGTTATTACACTCCTGTTGTTGTAATCTTAGCAGCTATTCTGGCAATTCTGCCACCGATCCTTCTTGGTGGAGGTTGGACAGAGTGGATTCGCAGAGGATTTGTTTTCCTTGTGGTATCTTGCCCATGTGCATTGGTCATTTCAATCCCGCTGACTTTCTTCGGAGGTATTGGTGCGGCATCTAAACGAGGTGTTCTTGTAAAAGGAAGTAATTATTTAGAGGCGCTTAATAATGTCAGCATTATTGTGTTCGATAAAACTGGAACACTTACAAAGGGTGTTTTCAATGTGACTGATATTCTGCCTGCAAATGGATTTTCAAAAGAACAGGTTCTGGAGTATGCGGTCCAGGCAGAGAGCTTTTCTAACCATCCTATTGCAAAATCCATTCTCTCTGCTTATGGAAAAGAAATTGACCAATCAGTTATCTCTGATTACAAGGAAATTTCCGGATATGGAATCAGTGCCATGGCAGGAAAGAAGAAAGTTTATGCCGGCAATATGAAACTTATGGATTCAGAGCATGTGGAGTACACAGCCTGTGAAAAAGTTGGTACAAAGGTTTATGTAGCAGTAGATGGTCAATATGCCGGATGCATTCTGATAACAGATGAAGTAAAGCCGGACAGCAAAAAAGCAATTTCTGATTTGAAACATATCGGTGTGGAAAAAACAGTCATGCTTACTGGTGATGATGAAAAAAATCGGAAAGGCTGTTGCGGAAGAATTGCAGTTGGATGAATATTATGCACAACTGTTTCCTGATCAAAAAGTGGAAAAGGTTGAGCTTTTAGACAGTAAAAAGAGACAGGGAAGCAAATTAGCTTTTGTTGGTGATGGTATCAATGACGCTCCTGTCCTTGCTCGTGCGGATGTTGGTATCGCAATGGGTGGTCTTGGTTCAGATGCGGCCATTGAAGCTGCGGATGTGGTTCTGATGACAGATGAACCATCTAAGCTGGTGGATGCGATTGATGTGGCAAAAGCGACAAAGCAAATTGTCATGCAGAATATAGTGATTGCCCTTGGAATTAAGAGTGTGTTCCTGATTCTTGGTGCTCTTGGTATTGCGGGAATGTGGGAAGCTGTATTTGGTGATGTAGGCGTTACCATAATTGCTGTTTTGAACGCAATGAGAATTTTGAAAAAATAGGAAATGAGGTGGAAATGTGAAACGAAAACTGATTCTGTTAGTTGTTACGATTGTTTTTCTTGTAGGTTTTGGTGTCATTTTACATTCACCGCCTTCTATGATTGATGCAGTCACAGGAGCAACACCGAAGTCAAAAAAAGGCGGCTCAAGCCTCCGCACAGTTGGAAGGCTCTTATGTTCTCGGTATTAATATGATGTCAGATGGTCTCGACAACGAGAACACCCGGAATAAATTAAAAGAATTGGCACTGGACGATTCGGAAACAAATGAAACAGATCTCATGAAAACGGACATTAGTTTTCGGTTATATGTATCTGAGACGGATTATCCGCTTGTCAGTTATGCTAAGAAACTCTGTGACAGGTTGAAACAGGCCGGTTTTTCCGTAGATCTGAAAGAGTACAGTAACACAATGATGCTATCAAGAGTGGTAAGTGGAAAGTATGATGTATTCCTGGCATCGGATGATTTTATTGACGTTACAACGCTAACACAGATGGACTATATGATCATGGACAGCGAAGAAATGAGGTGAGCGGGAATTTATGAGAAAATGGAATACGATTTTGTCTGTTTTAATGCTTCTCATTTTTATGATTCATGGAATCATGGGCAGCTTTATGCTGAACGGAGTTGGAAGTAGTGCAGGGAAACTTCTTGCATGGATTGGTGTTGGTATTCTTGTTGTGCATACGGTGATTGGTGTCATCCTGACAGTTCAGAGTTTACAGACAGCGAAGCAATCAGGAAAAATGTATCTGAAACAAAACGTCATATTTTGGGCGAGACGAGCCAGTGGGATGGCAATACTGATTCTGCTGTTATTCCATATTGGCTTGTTTGGAAAGGTGCAGAATGGGACATATATTTTGTTCCCTTTTACAACTGTAAAGATGGTAACTCAGCTTTTGTTCGTAGCGGCAATCTTTGTTCATATTTTTATCAATATCCGCCCATTGCTCGTATCACTGGGAATCATCAGTTATAAAGAACGAAGGAGTGATATTTATTTGATCCTTTCGGTGCTTCTTCTTTTTATAGCGGGAGCGGTTATTTTATATTATATTGGGTGGCAATATCTATGAGTAAGACAATTATTATTATAGGTGCTGGACTGGCAGGACTTTCAGCGGCTTTGCAGGCAGCGGAAAATGGATGCAATGTAAAACTGGTTTCCTCCCTTCCGTCAGAGCGGGCACAGTCTGTTATGGCGGAGGGCGGTATCAACGCAGCTTTGAATACAAAAGATGAAAACGACAGTCCCGAAGAACATTTTACAGATACAATAAAGGCAGCATGTGGTCTGGCAGATCCAAATGCAGTTTGGGGAATGACACAGGCAGCACCGGAGCTGGTGCACTGGCTGCTAAAACTTGGAGTTAAATTTAACATGAGTGGCTATGATGATGTGGATCTGCGGAATTTTGGCGGGCAGAAAAAGAAACGGACTGCTTTTGCACAGAGCGATACCGGGAAGCAGATCATGACAGCTATGATAGACGCTGTTCGCAGGAAAGAAGCATCTGGTATGGTAGAACGGTTCAGCCATCATTCTTTCCTAACACTTCGTCTGTGTGGCAATATTTGTTGTGGCTGCGTAATCAGGGATGAATACAGTCAGGAAATTGTGGAATTACCGGGGAATGCGGTCATTGTTGCCTCCGGTGGTATGCACGGATTGTTTGGGAATACAACAGGTTCGCTGTCCAATACGGGAGAAGTAACCGCAGAATTGTTCCGGCTTGGTGTTCCGCTGGTAAATGGTGAAATGATCCAGTATCATCCGACTACTGTGGAATGCGGCGGGAAACGTATGCTTATCAGCGAGGCAGCTAGAGGGGAAGGCGGCAGGCTGTTTGCTCTCAGAAACAATCAGCCGTGGTATTTCATGGAGGAAAAATACCCGGAGCTTGGAAATCTGATGCCCCGTGATATTACCGCCAGAGAAATATGGAAGGTCAGCCATGAATCCGAGGTATTTCTTGATATGACGGAAATATCGAAGGAGGTCATTTCAAATAAGCTGTCTGGCTTAGCAGATGACGGCATGACATATCTGCATAAGGATATCCGGAAGGAACCGGTGCCTGTTTTGCCAGGAATCCACTACTTCATGGGTGGTATTCTTGTGGATGAACAGCACAGAACGTCGATTCAGAATCTTTATGCTGCCGGGGAATGCTGTGCCCAATATCATGGTGCAAACCGTCTGGGTGGTAATTCCCTGTTGGGCGCATTGTACGGAGGACGTGTTGCGGCAAAGTCAGCCTGCGAACAAGCTGACGGCGTAGTTTTATCTTGTGCGGCGCAGATAGATATTCCACCAGCGTCTCAAATTTCAGAAATAAAGCAATTAAACAAAGTGATGCAGGAGACTATGGGCGTTGTCAGAAATGAGAATACGTTGTTAAATGGGATTCAAACGGTACAAGCGCTGACAGGAAATCTTCCATTGCTTGGCATGGCAGTTCTAAAGAGTGCTCTTGCAAGAAAAGAAAGCCGTGGTGCACACTGGCGGGAGGATTATCCGAAGAGCAATGACGATGATTACCTTAAAACAACGGTAGCCAGATTTGATGGAAAGCAGATACAGATTTCCTTTGTACCTGTTCCAGAAAGGCGGTGATTCACTTGGTATATAAAATAAGAATCAGGCGGCAGGAGAGTCAGAAATCAGACAGTTATTGGCAGGAATTTGAGTTTGACGGAAGCAAAAACAGCTCTGTTGCCAATGTTCTAAAGGAATTGAACAGTAGAACCCCTTTGAAAGATAATTCAGGGAATATAGTTACTCCCATCAGCTGGGAATGTAGCTGTATGGTGCGAAAATGTGGGGCTTGCGCCATGCTGATTAACGAACGTCCGAGGCTGGCATGCTCTACATTTCTACATACGTTAAAAGGTTCTACAATCACCTTGGAACCTTTAAGCAAATTTCCGCTTGTAAGAGATTTGATCGTTGACCGGTCAATTCTGTTTGAAAATTTGAAAAAACTGAACCTTTGGCTTGAAAGTGAAGCTTATATGAATCCGTGGACACATGAACCGAGATACCAGTCGGCACGCTGTCTGATGTGTGGCTGCTGCCTTGAAGTGTGTCCTAACTTCTCTGCAAATGGGACTTTCGCAGGCGCTGTTGCTGCAGTCAACGCATTTCGGATTCTGAATGAAGAACAGGAAAGCACTCATTTGAATGAGATTTCTGCTAAATATAAGAAGAAATATTTTGAGGGATGCGGGAAGTCGTTATCTTGTCATGATATTTGTCCGATTGGTCTGCCTGTGGAAGAACTGCTTGTAAGGTCGAATGCAGCGGCTATTTGGGGCAAATAAAATGGATGATAAAAGCTATAATGAATGTATGAAGAGAATCAAAAACTTAAGACATGGATCACACCGGATCTTGCGACGGAGTATCTCGCAGGAGCCGTGCTTCTCGGAGCAGCTCCATGTACCGCTATGGTATTTGTCTGGAGTACGCTGACAAAGGGAAATCCGGCTTATACAGTAGTTCAGGTGGCATCAAATGACATTATTATATTATTTGCATTTGTACCGATTGTGAAATTTCTGCTTGGTGTTTCTAATGTTAGTGTTCCGTTTCAGACGTTATTTATGAGTGTGGTTCTATTTGTAGTAATACCACTTGCAGCCGGAATCATAACAAGGCTGCTGGTGGTCAGAAAGAAAGGTACGGAATACTTTGAGCAGACTTTTCTGCATAAATTTGATTCCGCAACAACAGTGGGACTTTTGCTCACGCTGATACTGATTTTTATGTTTCAGGGCGAGGTGGTGCTGGACAATCCACTGCACATTATATTGATTGCAGTTCCGCTGATCATTCAGACATTCTTTATATTCTTTCTGGCATTTGGAGTATGCAGAATTATCAGACTTCCGTATGATATTGCAGCCCCGGCTGGAATGATTGGTGCATCGAATTTCTTTGAGTTAGCTGTTGCAGTCGCTGTAGCTTTATTTGGTACATCAAGTCCAGCGGCACTGGCAACTACAGTAGGTGTATTAACAGAAGTCCCGGTAATGCTTACTCTTGTGAAGATTGCAAACAAATTAAAGGAGAAGTTCAAGTATGAATAAGAAAAAAGTTGCTTTTATATGCGTTCATAATTCATGCAGAAGCCAGATTGCAGAAGCTTTGGGAAAACATCTGGCTTCGGATGTATTTGAAAGTTATTCGGCAGGGACAGAAACGAAACTACAGATTAATCAGGATGCAGTCCGGATTATGAAAGAATTGTATGGAATTGATATGGAAGCAGAAGGACAATATAGTAAGCTGATTGATGAGATACCAGTACCGGATATTGCAATTTCAATGGGTTGTAATGTGGGATGTCCGTTTATCGAAAGACCGTTTGATGATAATTGGGGACTTGAAGATCCAACCGGAAAGAGTGACGAAGAGTTTAAGAAGGTTATTGATGAGATAAGGATGCAAATTTTTATATTGAAACAACGATTGGATGAATTTGAAGAAAACTAAAGAAGTTGAGAAATTGCAGTTTGTCGAACGGATGAGATACAAAAAAACATATAAGAATAATCAACAAGGCAGGTGGTTTTATAACAAGACTGTCTGCCTTCTTTTATGCCAGCAGAGGCTATTTCAAAGGGGCATCCAAAAGACATACAATATATAGGCTCAAATGGCGAAAGTGCCCATTTGGGCCTATTATTGCATGAATTCATATGTTACATCCAGGGCAAGATCCACCCGTGTATTACAGTATTGTCATTTTGACAATTTTGTATTACTTACGAGTAGCAGACTTGATGGGGATTACGTCCCCATACCCACGTGAAAATATAATTGCTGGCAATTACATTTTAGCAGACACGCAAGCGTTTCTGAGTAAGTGTTACAGACAACAAAATAAGGAAATTTTGATAAGGCATTCACCTGGAATAGGTGAGTGTTTTTTGTTTTCAAATATTCAATTAACCGAAAAAATTAAAAAAATTTCATCAGGGGGCTGTAAAAATAAAAAACTTTCCTCAAGAGCCTGTATTTATGCCCTTCATCTTTTGAATATATGTAAGGACATTTTTGAGCCGGCATAAAAATGATTTTTACAATAATTAGAAACAGAAATGAGGCGAGAAAAGAATCAAATATGAATACATGAAGGAGTCAGAGCAGATGCTTCAGTACTTCCAGTTTCCGAAGTTTTTATTAAAGCTGCGAATTTCTCAAACTGCAAAATTCCTTTATATGATTTTGTATGACCGGGCACGGATATCGAGAAAGAATAGCTGGATAGACAAGTATGGAAATGTTTATCTGATATTTCCAATAGATGAATTGTCTGTTCAAATCGATAAATGCAAATCTTCTGTAAAAACAGCGTTGAAGGAATTAGATGATGTGGAACTATTGGTTCGCAGATCCGGTGGATTTTCAAAACCCAATCATTTATATGTGAAAATTCCATCTGATGAGATAGGTTTACAGCCGGTTGACAATAAGGCGGTTGAAAAGATAGTTGCAACAGAGCCGGAAAAGCCACCTTCATCTGGTCGTAAAAATGGCTGTGGAGGAGTCGGAAATGTGGCACCTAGTAAAGTAACTGAGAAATATAAAAGTAATAAATATCATGAAGTAAATTATTGCTATGGGGAAGGAGAGAGTTTGTGATGAGAGAAGAAGATACTGTATGTGTAGGCAGTGATGGCTTGAAATACTGCAAAGTCTGTGGGGAAGCGAAAGAAGCATTTTTCCCCAAGGATAGATTTATGGGAATGAAGAAACATTCCAGGCAATGTGCCTGTGACAGAAAAGCATATGAAGAAGAACAAAAATATTTTAAAGACAAAGAGCACCGGGAATTAGTCAGCAGAAATACGAGCATCTGTTTTGACGAGAGCAGAATGGAAGAGTGGACATTTGAGAATGCAGATATGTCAGATACGGTAATGCATAGAGCAAAAAAATATGTTGATAACTGGGAGGAAATGAAAAGAAATCATATAGGCTGTTTGTTCTGGGGACCGGTTGGTACCGGGAAAAGTTTTATTGCGGGGTGCATTGCCAATGAACTTCTTAAGCAAGAAGTAATGGTAAAGATGACAAATTTCAATACCATTATTGATGATATATTTCCACTGGCAGACAAAACGGAATATATCAATGCATTGGCGTCTTATCAGCTTTTGATTATTGATGATCTTGGAGTGGAACGAAATTCAGAATATGCGTTAGGAATTATTTTTAGCGTCATAGATCGAAGAATCCGTTCAGGACGACCTTTGATCATTACGACCAATCTTCCGCTGAAAGAAATAAAAAACGAGACCATGTTAGATAAAAGACGTATCTATGACCGTATTTTAGAAATGTGTACGCCTATGTATGTTGGAGGCACAAGTAAGAGAGAAGTGATTGCAAGTATGAAAATGGAGAAAGCGAAAACGTTGTTGAATACAAACAGAGGGGAGGAGGACTGCGAATGAATCATACAGAAAAAACAATACCTGTTTGGGAGAAATATTCTTTAAATGTATCCGAAGCAGCAGAATATTACGGAATTGGAGAAAAGAGATTGAGACAAATCGCAGGTGAAAATGAGGGAGCGGATTTCATTTTAGAAGTAGGTTCTCATATTCGATTCAAAAGGAAATTGTTTGAAGATTATCTGGATACAGCCAGCACAGTTTAAGTGACAGAATAGAAGAAATAGTAATGAAAATAATGTTCATTTTATCTTAGCGAAGGAAAGGTCTTGTGGTATAATGAATAAACCGAGACGGTCTTCCAAGTTAAATGAACATTTGATGAAGGAGACTAAAATATTATGAGTGAAAAAAGGAGAGATCATAGAGGACGTATATTACACAATGGAGAAATACAGTTATCTGATGGCAGATATCGATTTAAGTATGTCGATGAGATGGGAAAGGAGCGCTGCGTATATAGCTGGCGCTTAGACCATAACGATGCAACTCCGAAAGGAAAGCGCCGTACTTTGTCGCTTCGGGAGATGGAGAAGAAAATCCAGGCGGACCATTTTGAGCAGATTGCAACAAATGGCGGAAATATGACGGTACTGGAACTGGTTGAAAAATATACATCAACAAAAACCGGTGTCAGACCTACTACAGTTGCAGGATACGGAACAGTTATCAATTTATTGAAGAAAGATCCATTTGGAAAAAGAAGGATTGATACGGTTCGGATTTCGGATGCAAAATGTTGGCTGATACATCTTCAGCAGGTAGAAAAGAAAAGTTATAGTTCCATCCATTCAATCCGAGGAGTTCTTCGTCCGGCATTTCAGTTGGCAGTGGATGATGATCTGATCAGGAAAAATTCATTTCAGTTTCAGCTAATGGAAGTGGTTGTGAATGACAGTGTGACAAGAGAGGCAATCAGCAGGGCTGAGGAACGAAAGTTCCTGCGGTTTGTGAAGGAGGATCCTCATTTTTGCAGGTATTATGAGGGGATTTACATATTATTTAAAACTGGCCTTCGCATCTCGGAATTTTGTGGTTTGACCATTTCTGACATTGATTTTAAGGAGCATACGATCAACATCGATCATCAATTGCAGAAAAAATCAAAAATCGGATATTATATTTAAGAGACTAAAACAACCAGCGGAACGAGAAAGATACCTATGACTGCAGATGTAGAGGAATGCTTTCGGAAAATAGTAGAAAAACGAAACCCACCCAAAGCAGAACCTATGGTAGATGGAAAAAGTGGATTCTTATACTTTGATAAAAATGAAAGTATCTGTTATTCCCTGCACTGGGAGCATTATTTCCAACACATCATTCAGAAGTATAATAATACTTACAAAGTACAGATGCCTGTCATTACACCGCATGGTCGAGTTATAATAAGGACAAGTTAGAAAACTCCAGTAAATACAAGGGGTTGCACTAATTTAGTCCTTATTTTTAATTTCCTGAAAAGGGAAAAATAAAGCAGCGCTGTCATTCCAGAATATGAATTATTACAGATCCAGACTGGAAATGGATTTGTGTAAGACAAGAGTAAAAACAACAGAATTATTGTAATTATAGGACTGAATTAGCTCGCACGGAATATAGATTCCGGTTGTCTAATTCAGTCCTCTTTTTGATTGACGACGATGAAAGGTGATGAAAAATGGCTAGAATTATTTCTATTGTAAACCAAAAAGGGGGAACTGGAAAGTCCGCATGTACAGCTAATTTAGCAGTAGGATTAGCACAAAAGAATATGAAAGTGTTAATCGTTGATGCCGATCCACAGTCTGATGTATCTGCAGGATTTGGATATCGTGATTGTGATGAAAGTAATGAAACACTTACAGCTCTTATGGATACAGTAATGAAAGATGAAGATATTCCTTCAGACTGTTATATCAGGCATCAGGCAGAAGGAATAGACATTATCTGTTCTAACATTGGACTGGCAGGTACGGAAGTACAGTTGGTAAATGCAATGAGCAGGGAATATGTATTGAAACAGATTTTATATGGTATCAAGGATCAATATGATGCAGTCATTATTGACTGTATGCCATCATTGGGAATGATTACGATCAATGCGCTGGCTGCATCAGATGAAGTCCTCATTCCAGTTGAAGCGTCCTACCTGCCAATCAAAGGCTTGCAGCAGTTGTTAAAAACGATCGGTAAGGTTCGTAAGCAGATTAATCCGAAGTTGCAAGTCGGTGGGATTCTGTTCACGATGGTCGATGCGCATACAAATGATGCCAGAAATAATATGGAACTTCTCAGAAATGTATATGGAAGTCAAATTCATATCTTTGATAATTATATTCCATTTTCTGTAAGAATGAAGGAAGCAGTCAGAGAAGGACAGAGTATTTTCTCTTATGATCCGAAAGGCAAAGCTACAGAAGCCTATCGGAGAGTGGCGGAGGAGGTGCTGAAAGATGCCATCTAAAAAAAGAGCAACTACCATTTCCTTACAGCCACTTGATGCGTTGTTTGGAACAAATGAAGAGACGACCAATGGAATTAGTGAGATAGCAATAGGAAGCCTTCATCCATTTCCGAATCACCCATTTCAAGTAAAAGATGATAAGAAAATGGAAGAATTATCAGATAGCATTACACAGTATGGCGTGTTGGTTCCCGGTATTGTGCGGTTGAGAGAGTCCGGTGGTTATGAGCTTGTAGCTGGTCATCGGCGAAAACGAGCATGTGAACTTGCAGGATTAGAGAAAATGCCTGTTATCATCAAAGATCTTACAGATGATGAAGCGACGGTGATCATGGTAGATTCCAACATTCAACGAGAAGAGCTGCTGATCAGCGAAAAGGCATTTGCTTATAAAATGAAATATGAGGCGTTAAAGCGTCAGGGGAAACGGTCTGATTTAACTTCTTGCCAAGTTGGCAAGAAGTTGGCGGCGGAAGAAGTCAGTCAGAATACAGGAGATAGTTCCAGACAGATTCTTCGATATATTCATCTGACAGAGTTAATCACAGAGCTTTTAGAACTGGCAGACGAGAAGAAGCTTCCCTTTAATACAGCTGTTGAAGTTTCATATTTGAGAAGTGAAGAACAACAGATATTGCTTCAGTATATGAGTAATCACAATATGGTACCATCCATGAAGCAGGCAAAGGAATTGAAGCAGATTTCAAAAGAGCGGATGTTGACGTATTCAGAGATTGACCAGATCTGTATGAATGAGAGTACTGAGAAAGTACAGGTGCAGATTCCTGCGAAAAAGCTGAAACAGTATTTTCCTGAGTCATATTCTAAAGCTCAGATAGAAGAAGTGATATTTATGCTCCTAGCATCATGGGCAGAAAAACAATAATATGATATGCGAAGTTGGACAGAAGGAATGAAAAGATGATGATAGAAGATGTAATTAAAAAATCAATATTGCCACTGGCATTTATACTATTCTGGTTCTGGATCGTATCCACTATCATGAAAGTCAGTGGAAAGACAGACTTGTTCTGGTGGATATTTCTTTCCGGACTTCCATTTGGAATACATAAAATGCGGTTGATCCTAATTTCAAAAGGAATGGATATAACAGCAACACTTGGGATGGCTGCATTAAGTGTCATCATTGGAGCTTTGATCGGAAGTATCATGATTCCAGTGTATGTAATCCGTGCGGTATACGTTTTCTTACGATATATCATCGGAAAATAATTGAATATTTGATAAGAGGCAGGCTTGCGAAAATAAAATCGTAAGCCTGCCTCTTTTTTTGTACCCAAAATCAGGCAATTTAGGGGAAATCCCTTTTGCAAATATATATACTTGGAGGATTTATAAGATGAGAGAGCGAATTGAAAGTAAGCATGTAACAAAGGAAATCAAAAGTCAGATGCCAGTGATTCCGGTGGAAATTGTTAAAGAAAGAGGCTGTACGTTCTGCCCGTATTATTTGGGCAATTATGAGAAACAGCCACGTTGTATGATGAAAATCTGTGCCTGGGATGATGAAAATGAGCGTTTCCATCCAGTTCTTCGTGAACTGATTCCGTTTTACAAAGAGAAAATGGAAAAAGCAGAAGAAAAGTTCCTGGCAATGAAAAAGATTTATACGACCCTGTTAGGAATGTTTGCCGATGAAATGAGGCAGGAAGAGTTGGAAAAAGATGAATGTTACGGATGTGCCTATGGAAAATGTGGACCATGTATCGGTATCTGTTACAAATCAATGAAAGCATAGGAGGGGTATGCCAATGAATACAACAATTATTTCCGGGCGATTGGTAAGAAATCCCGGATACAATGAAGTGGAGAATGAAAAAGGACTTCATAAGATTGCCAAGTTTGTTCTGGCAGTCAGAAGAAATTATTCTGATGAAGTCAGTTTCATTCCGGTAAAGGCTTTTGCAAAGAAAGCAGAATTTGCCAGAGATTATCTGATGCAGGGAACGAAGGTCATGGTGGAAGGCGAGATTGTCACAGGTAATTATGAAGATAAGGATACCGGGAAAAAGATCTATACCACCGAAGTGTATGCAAACCGGATTGAATTCGCAGGTGCAAAAATGGTTGACAGACCACCGTTTCCAGAAGATGCGGAAGGGTTCTTAGAGATCCCAGAGGGCATGGAAGAAGAAATGCCGTTTAGATAGAGGAGGATAAAAGATGGTTTCAGTAGATCAGGCGTATATGGTAGGGCATATGAAAAATGCCGATGGAAGTATCAATAACAAAAATGTAGTGCTGTCAGCAGCATGTGAAGCAGCGGAACTGTTCCAGTGCATGATGTCAGTAAATCAGAAACTGGAGGACTGGCAGAGATTTAACCACACCTTGGAGATGCATCTTAGAAGTGTGGAATGTGAGAAAATCCATGATATCTGTCAGGCGGTATATGGAATGAAACATCCGTCCGATGAACTGGAAGGATTGTATCTGGCAAGAGAGGATGAACAGATATGCCTGCTGTACTATCAGGTATTTGTAGGGATGCTGGAAATCAATATTAATTCAGCCGAAGTGCTGTACAAACAGAAGGAGGAAATAATCAATGAGTAAGGTGGAGTATATGCCGGTAGATTGTCTGCAGGTGCCAAAGATGCTGTTCCAGGTGGAAAAATTCAAAAATCTGTCAAATACAGCAAAAATTTTATACAGCTTATTTCTGGATCGTTTGAAATTTGCGGTGCAGAATGGCTGGGTAGATCATAACGGAGATCTGTTTGTTATCTATCCAAAAAGCGAAATGAAGAAAGACCTGAATACGACTCGATATGGCGTAGATCAGGCAGTACAGGAACTTGTTAAGATTGGAAAGCTGGTGCGTATTGTTCAAAACAATGGAAAGGCGAACCACTTTTATATCAATGATATTTATGAAAATGAGATGGAGGAAGAATCAATGATGACATTAGACAGAATTATGGCAAATATGCCGATGGAAGAAAGAGAAATTATCATGGACAAGATGGTGGCAGCATCCAGAGATATTCTGGGAACAATTGCAGATATGGGATATCTGGATGAATATGAGACACCACTGACTCCTATGGAAGAGCGAGGCTATTACGATGAAGAAGGTAATCTTGATATTGATGCCGTAGAAGCCGATGGCTATGAGTTTGGTATGGATCTGGCATTTGGCGTGTTATCTGTTTGTGAAGGAAAGCCTGAACATGTGCTGGAAATTCAGAAATATGTAAATGAACAGTATGAGTGCTGTTCTAATAAGAAGTTTATGAAAGTTCTGGAAACAATCGCACGAATGAATGGAAACGAGGAGGTTTATATCGAGGATATGTATGCCTGCAATAAAGAAGCAAGGAATTATCCAGGCAGAAAGTTGTTATGAGCAGATAGACAAGTCTGGTTTTAGAAGCCATGCTAAAAATAGTTTTATTGCTTGAAACGAACCAGCAGACTGACATAGAAAGAGCGTCCCGGTGTCAGAGTTGCAT
>ENA-OQIU01000037-OQIU01000037.1-human-gut-metagenome-genome-assembly--contig:-NODE-37-length-32503-cov-5.594885_pt1 | contig 32503 bp, 39 predicted proteins | sample MGYA00242590_ERZ504755 | MGnify/ENA primary metagenome ERZ504755 (study PRJEB26092, sample SAMD00036359) | human gut metagenome | host: Homo sapiens | study: EMG produced TPA metagenomics assembly of...
GTAATAGTCCCGCAAATTGATAATAGCCATATTGACCTCCGTTTCGGTTGTTGGTTGACGAGTGACCGAAACGAAGGCGGCGGGGAGCGGCACCGGGGAATGACTTCGGGCCAACATGACCCGAAGCTAACGCATAAGAACGCAAAAGCGCCCGGGCGGCATGAAGCCACACGGACGCATGAAATGACATAATAATTAAGGTTCCAACAAATTTCGCATACATAGCCGGAATAACCCGGAGGCGGAGCTATGCTTTTTTTAACTGATGTAGGTCATGGGTGCTATGAAAAAAGGCAAAAATAGACACGGCGGCAATCCTCCTATATGCCGCCGTGGATTTACACGGTGTTAGGTCGTCGTTGGTTTAGGATAGACGAAAAGAAACGGCGGCTCTGATTTTCTCAAAACCGCCGTATCAGTCGATGATACAGAAAAGCGCACGAAATCCTCTGCCCGTCAGCGGTTTTTTTCTTTTCCCCGCTGTGGAGGCAGATGTTTTGATATGTAGGTATGTTTCATGCCGCAAAGGTCAAAACATACCATGTTAGTCAGTCAATTTGAATTAGAGTTCAATTCTTGCTTTCGATGGCTTATCTTCACAATAGATAACTTTAATCGTTGTTCCCTTGTCAGGGACTTTGTTTCCTGCGCCAATCCATTTTCGGCAGATGTAATCTTTGCCGTCTATCGTATATTTGACCTTGATAGTATGAGGAAAGGCTGCGCCATCCATCGCATGAACGCGGGCAGGTTTACGATTCACTTTTAACCACCATTGTTTTATAACTGAAATTACAGTTCCCATTGTTTCTTTTTCCATAAGTTATACCTCCAATGATATTTTTGATTGATGATACCTATTTTCTATTCAGCCTTTTCTTTGTTTGTAGTAAAAGCGGAACGCTGCTGCGCCGGTGGCCGCCAACTGTACCAGAATCAGCACAGCAAACAGACCGAAGCTCTCATAGTAGAACAGTTCATCCCAAAAATATAGTCTGTTCAAATGATGCCATTTATTGTATTCTAAATTTGTAGGTAAGCTGAACGGGTAACTTACCAAGGGATAGCGGCAACAGATGTCTATCTAACCATACTACCATTGAGATCGAAAAGTATGAATTGAAGAGTACAATAATAGGGTTGATTGAGGATCAACTTTTATTTTTTGCACCTTCATGTTAGAAGCCGTTGTGGACTATTACCTAAAAATAATAGATATAACACAAAGAGAATTATTCAATCTGTCCAAGCATAACAGGAAGGAAAAGATTGAAATTCCATAGGTAGTGGCTTCGTTGACGCGACTAAGTTCAATACGGAAAAATCGGTCTGCAGGTGTGTCAAACAGAAGACACTATTTTTTTATATCTGAGACCGATTGTTTCCGATACAATTTATGGAACATTCAGCACATCATGGACAAACCAAGTCTGAGCCGTGACCATAATGGCAAATGTGCAAATAGCAAAGAGAAGTACTTCAGCCACAGCATTGACACGGCTGGATTGAAGTTGCTTTTTCAGATTGGCAGGCAAGATTCTTGACAGCAGACAATAAACTAAAAATCCAATACAGGCTCCAGCGGTATTTGTCATCAAGTCATTGATGTCGGAAGAACCCCAGCCAAACATCTGGACAATTTCAACAGCCAAAGAAAACAGAAAGCCAGTCAATGCAACCGTCTTCATGTGATGATATTTCTTGTACAGCAGCGGCAGGAAAAATCCCAACGGGACAAACAGAATAATATTCAGAATGGTATCAATTGGCCCAGTTATCATACCGATAAATGGAGTCCAAGAAATGTTCGGGCGAAAGGTCATTGTGCTTGTAAAGCCGATGCCTGTGACGGTCAAAAGTCCGAATAAATAATAACCAAAAACAAACACTGCAGCGGTATGGAGAAAACTTTGTGTTCTCCCCAATTTTTTGAGCCACAAGAAATACAGTACGAAGACTGGAACCATAAACACATACCCACTAATTGAGCGGATGAGAATATCAGAAATTGGTATCATTATTATCTCCTTGTCAAATTCAAATTTATTGCCCATTCCAGCATTGAGCATTTTCTCATAAAGCAAACAGAATACTGTCATTAGTAACGACGGTATTCCCATAATGCTAATCGTAAGTCTAATTGTTCAATGTCGATTAGACATTCACTTTTACATTTTGGACAAAAGAGAGGAAAATTTTTAAGTACGGTATCTTCCCGAATTTTGTCGCGTGTTTTATTCCCGCAGACTGGGCAGCGGATGAACTCTGTTTTCTCCATATTGTTCACTCCGAATTGCGATCATTCTTTTTCTTATCCCGATATTTCCGTATGAGTTTATTACGGATAGGAACGCCAACACCAATCAAAAGCACAACTGCCAAAATTGTGAAATCCATACAATCACCTCACATTTCCTTATTCTTCATAACCCGAATGGACAAGAAGATTGAAACCGCATACATCACGACAATAGCAAAAACCGCAAGGAAAACGAGAAGTATCGGAGAAGATTCAACGACTGAAATAATTGTGTTCCCGATAGCTGGCATTTTAGAGAGAAGAAGTAAAGTCACCAAAAAACCGGCCACTGGAATATACATAAATACCCGTCCTTTGATTGAGCCGTACTTGTAATATCCCGGAATCTGGAACACGGTATAGAGTGCAAATAAGAATACTCCTGCAATAGCGGCAGTTACAATATCAAATACGCCAACTGTTTCACCCAGTACTTTCAAGACAAGCGGCTGTGCAATCAAAGAAATAATCAAGGAAAGAAGCCCCATTGCAAGGACAAAAACATAGCGTCCGATCACAAGCTCGCTTTTACGAACAGGTAAAATACCAAACAGACGATCCATGCTGTTTTTTTCTGTGATGGAAAAGGTATATCCCGTCGTCATGGCAATAAAGCACATAGCAAATGATACCCCTGTCAGCAAAGAACGATTGATTGCGGCAAACACAATCGGCAGGAGCAGGGTAAAGCAAATCGTCTTAAAATATGGTTTTACCAATGCAATATCTAATTTTGTGGATTTCAAAATATTACTCATAATCGTCACCTTTCTTACTTGTAAACACTACAATTTCATCAATGGTGGCAGGATCAACGGTCAGGTTAGGGAAACCGCTAATATCTTCGGTTTTCATCAGAGCCTCAAATCCCGTAGGGAATGTACGAATACCAGCCGCCTTATTTTTCAGATCATCGGACAGTTCCTCAATTCCACCTTTTACAATGCGGAACATATCTACAAAATCATCTTTGCTGCCAGTAAAAAACAGCTCGCCATAACTGATGTAGGTAATATAATCGGCTGCACGCTCCAAATCGCCTGTGATATGGGTGGAGAACAAAACACTATGCTCGCCATCTTCAATATACTCTGAAAGAATTTTCAAAAGTTCATCTCTGGAAACCGGGTCAAGTCCACTGGTCGGTTCGTCAAGGATCAGCAATTTGGCGTCGTATGAAAACGCACAGGCAAGCATTAACTTCATCTGCATACCTTTGGAAAGTTCTTTTACCTTTTTGGTTGGTGCAATGTGAAATTTCCGTAACATATCCGCAAATTTCTGGCTGTCCCAATTTGGATAAAATACCGAAATGGATTTTTCAACCTGCGACACTTTCCAATCATCACTGAAATAATTTGTATCGAAAACAACGCCCAGCTCTGATTTTACTTTTTGTTCTTCTGCGATATTATCCAGCCCCATCACTTTGACTGTACCGCCGGTGCACTTGAGCATATTCAAAATCAGTTTGATTGTCGTTGTTTTGCCAGAACCATTCGGGCCGATCAAGCCCATAATATATCCCTTTGGCAAAGTAAAGCTGATATTATGAAGTTGAAAAGAATCAAAAGATTTTGAAAGATTCGTTACCTCTAAATAATTAGTCATCTGTTTTTACCTCCGTTAAAATGTCCAAAAGGCGATGTAATTCCTCTGTGGATAGATTTGCCATTCTTGCAGCTTTTATTGCTTCGGTGAGATTGTTTTCTACTTTGCAAATAAGCTGCTCCTTAATCAGTTCTGAACCAGACCCCATTACGAAACATCCACGCCCCTGCACATTTTTAACAAAGCCCTCTTGCTCTAATTCTGTGTATGCCTTTGTCACTGTTAAGACGCTGATCTTTAGGTCTTTGGCAAGTGTTCTAAGGGAGGGCAAAGTTTCTTCGGCTTGAAGCTCGCCAGATAAAATAGCCGCCTTGATCTGCTGTTTAATCTGCTCGTATATGGGGACGCCAGATACATTTGAAATAATCAGTTTCATTTCTGCATCCTCCGTGTGTTTTAACTGTTATGCTATTGTGTATAACAGTATAACACAGAGAAAAAATAATGTCAATGAATGAATGGATGTTTGTGTTTTCAAGGTTCAAGAAAACATAGCGGAAATGAAATACCACCTTACATCATATTTCATTACATTTTCATAATCCAACCCGAAATGTACAATGATATAGGGTGATATGAGAATGAACCAAGAAGAAAGAAGGTTTGACTTTCACGGCCTCGGGGCGGCTCTCAAACGAGCCAGAGAAGAAAAGGGATGGACACAAGCCTACGTTGCGGAATTAGTAGACCGTGACTCCCGTACCATTATGAATATTGAGAACAAAGGTCAGTATCCCAGCTTCGACCTTTTTGTTAAACTCATTACCATGTTTGACGTTTCAGTTGACCAGTTTATTCATGCGGACGGAGGGGCAAGGTCAAGTTCTTGCAGAAAGCACATTGATGTGCTCCTAAATTCTATGAATGAAAAAGAGCTTGTCGTGATAGCAATGTCAATAAGTTAAGATAATCTTGAAAGAGTGGGTAATACAAAAATGTATGCTCACTCTTTTTTTGTAATAAAATAGAAAAAACGCTTGACAAATCTTCAAAAATTTGCGGCGAAGCCACTTGAATATATTTTTTATTTAAGGAGGTTCCCGTATGTTTTATGACTCACCTACTATGTTAAAACAGAATCTGCTTCGCACAATCTCGAATATGCAGGAAGTATCTCAACTGTTTGTAAAGCAGCCCGAAAAAGACTTTTCTAGGAAACGGAAGATTTCTTTTGCAGACACGATCCGTTTTCTTTTGTCTATGAATGGAAACACGGTTCCAAAAGAATGGATGGATTATTGGGATTTTTATCCTGATATGCCCTCTGTTTCTGCCTTTTCACAGCAACGACAAAAGCTGCTCCCTGATGCAATGGATTTTCTATTCCATACTTTTACGGATTCCTTCTCAACTCTGAGTACTTACCGGGGATTTCGTTTAATTGCCTGTGACGGTTCAGACCTTGCCATCGCCTGCAATCCGAAAGACAAAGAGACCCATAGACGGCATAATTCTATCGAGCGAGGTGAAAAGGGGTATAACCAACTTCATTTAAATGCACTGTATGATCTGAAAAACCGCATTTATATAGATGCTGTCATACAACCCGGCCGTCATCCAAACGAGGCACAGGCGCTTATTGAAATGCTGAAACGCTCTAAGGTGCAGGAGCCGGTTCTGCTGATTGCAGACAGAGGATATGAAAGTTATAACATCATGGCTAACGCACAGGAAAAAGGGTGGAAATTTCTGATCCGTGCAAAAGATCTGGGAAGCCGCGGTATTCTTACACATTTACCGATACCGGAAGATGGAACTTTTGATTGTACTTTGTCCTTAATCCTTACCAGGAAGCAAACAAAAGAAATAAAAAGCCAGCCCCATAAATATCGCTTCCTCACAAACAAAACTGTATGTGATTTTCTGGATCCAATCGAAAATCCCTTTTATTACACTTCATTTTCGTGTCTTACGGTTTCCGATTACAGAAAGTACGATGGAATGTATCATTACGAATCTAGAGGAAGAAGATTTTCCAATGAAAGAAATCAAAAAACTGTATGAATGGAGATGGGGAATTGAGCGTTCTTTTCGAGAATTGAAATATACGATTGGATTAACGAATTTCCATGCAAAAAAGGTGGAGTATATCTTGCAGGAAATTTTTGCCCGACTGATCATCTACAACTTTTGTGAAAGGATTATCACAAAGATCGTAATCCAACAGAAAAACAGGAAGTATATTTATCAGGCCAACTTCACTGTTGCGGTGCTGATATGCCGGGAATTTTTTTCGGGCAGGGTTCCTCCACCAAATTTAGAAGCACTTATTCAAAAGAATATCCTGCCTGTAAGAGAAGGGCGTAAGGCTCCTCGGAAAATCCGTCCTAACTCAGCAGTGAGCTTCTTATATAGAATAGCATAGAAAGAATAAAAAAATATATATAATCTTACAGCCCATGGGACTGTTTTATTTGCTATGCGCAAAAATAGCCAAAAGCAGAAATATCTGCTCTTAGCTATTTGATCATTCATAATGAAGTTGTTGGGACAATCCTTAACTTATTGACATTGGTCGTGATAGAAGCCACAGCCGAGGGCATTAAGAAAGCCAGAGAAACGGAGGTTCCAGAATAAGGGCCTCTGTTTTTTTGCGCCATTTTAGGGGCTGCCGCTAAGTGGCAAGCAATGCCTCTGTGGCCACAAGTGGCACAAAGGCGGCTTGTTGGGGCTCGCCCCAAACCCGTATCTTCGGGCCAACATGACCCGAAGTGTCAGCGTCGCTTTGCTCCTTATTTTCATAACCTTAACGCTCCTTTTCCTGCTTTCGTCCCGGCTCTGCGTAGCCCATCAGAGTGTCAATGTTCGCCTTGATTGTGACGATCTCCTGCATATCCCGTCGTGCCTTCTGGTATTCTCCATAGAGCTGTTTTTTCTTTGCTGTGAGCTTACGGCCTTCTTCCTTCAGCACATCCATTTTGGGGAGCTTCGCCCCGCCCAGCAGAGAGCGCATTTCCGCTTGTGCAGCCCGGTACAGTTCAAGGTCGGCCTCATGCTCCGCAAGGAATTTCCGGCTGTACTTCGTCGCCTTATACTGCTCAAAGACTGGACGGGTTTTGGCATACTGAACCGTTGCGGCCTTTAGCCCGGCATTGGTTTTCATGGCCTGTTCCGTCTGCTTGATCTGCTCGGAAATGGTATGAAAACGGTCTGCTGCCTCGGTGGCTTTCTGTGCCAACTGCTCATAATCGGTCAGGCCATTGTCCTGTATATAAGCAAGAGCGGCGGCCATCTGCTTAATGTTAAATACCTTCGCCCAGCGTTCATATCCCGGCCCCTTACCGGCAGCCAGCTTTGCTTGAATATCCACCGCCAGACTGATTTTCCGCTCCGAGCGCCCGGGGCGTTTTTCTTTGCCCTCAATGGCGGACAGAACATCTTGCAAGTCGTAGCCGTCCCCCAGCGTGGAGGCACGCAGACGGGTGAAGCGTTCCTGTCCCTGCCCGGTCAGCCGGAAGCTGATACCGCCGCCCCGAACCGTCTTGACCTCATACCCGGCCCGCTTCATCAAATTGAGAAATTCGTCCAAATCAGCGGGGCGTTCCGCCAACGCAGTATCAATGGCAAGGCGCAGCCTGTCCTGATAGGAAAGCGGCCCTTTCCGGTCTTTCTGCCACTCTCCATAGTTCCGATACTTGCCCTTGCTCCGGGGCTTCGGGTTCTCCACGATGGATAGCCCGTTTTCAAGGCACAGCCTGTCAGAGAGCCGCCGAAGGGCGAAGCTGGAGCCCCAAAAATTTCGGAATTTCCGGGTGCAGTCAAGGGTGGTGGAGTTGTAATAAATGTGACAATGGATGTGCTGCTTATCGGTGTGCGTGGTAACGATAAAAGCGTGCCGCCCCTTTGTCCAGCGCATAGCCAGCTCATAGCCGATACGGTTCGCCTCCTTCGGGGTGATCTCGCCCGGATAGAAGGATTGTCGTATCTGATAGCACAGCACATTATTTTCTTTCTTCTGTTCCCGGCCCGTCATAGCGGCATAGCTGGCCTTTGCCAAAAGGAACTCGTCCGCCACGGTGGCCGGATCACATTCATAAGCGGAGATATACTTTCCGCTTTCTGTTTTCTCCGGGTCCTTGCCATAGTCCAGACAATCCCGGATAGCCTCAGCAATCGTTTCGCCTTCGCCCGCATGGCGCTGTAACAAAGTTGTGGTAGCCAAAAATCATTCCTCCTTTCCATGAGAAAGGGGCGGCCCATTCAGACCGCCCCGACTTCGGGCCAGTATGGCCCGAGGCTGCTTAACTTGCCAGAAACCGGTACAGAGCGGATTTGCCTCCGTCCAGCGCCCAAAGAAGGGAGCCCGCCGCCGCTTGCAGTCCATACGGCGAAAGAAGGAAGGCAAGAAACAGAAATACAATCCCGCCTATGGGCGTCGGCGTGAAAAAGAGAGCGACACCCAGAACCGCCAGGATCACAGAGGCAATCGTCAGCAGGACGGCACAAATCTCAAACAGAAACACCAGCAGAGCCGCCAGAAGGGACAGCGCCAAAGCAAAGGGAGCAACCAATATTTTCAGCAGTATCTTCATCTTTAAAACCTCCTTTATCTATCCTTCCTACCTCTATTTTATCATGCTTGCCCGGGGACATAAATGTTGCGAAAGATTAGTAAATCCTGTCCCAAACTTTTGGGTCATACTGGCCCGAAGTGGTAAAAAAAGAGCAGGGCGGCAAGCCCCGCAACGGAAGCCTGCCGCCCTCGTCTTACTTTGCCACCAGCTCGGAAAGCTCCCGCAGCACCTTTGACACCTCGCCCCACAGCTTTTCATAGTCCCGCTTCAATCCGTCGATTTCCTCCGGGTACACGCCATAGGTGTGTGCGTGTACGGCGACCTGATTGAGATTGTTGGAACAGCGCCGTTGCAGAGAGATCAGCTCTTTTACGGGCGTAAGGTCGATGTGCAGGATATACCCGTTCAGAGCCATTTTCCGTACATAAGCCCCGGCGTTGGAAATGCCCGCCTCGGCCATCCGCTCATGGATGGCCGCCAGCTCGTCCGGTGTTACCATGACGTGCAGATGGACATTCCGCTTGCGGTTCTCCATCAGCGTTCCAGCTCCCGGCCTTTCCGGCGTTCTTTGGGCTCCTTTACCTTATCCAGCGGTTTTGCGTCCAACTCCGGGGGCGTGGGCGGGATGGGCGTGTTGTTGGGTACGCCGTCGATCATGTTGCAGTTCTGCTCTGTGGAGAGCTCGGCGGTTTTCAGATAGTTGTCTTTTTCGTGCATGGCGATCCTCCTTTATCGTTCCTCATGGTTTTTATGGTTTCGCTTCTGGCCGGGTTCCTTCGGGGGTTCCTGCCCTCTGGTTTCATCTTTGAGCCGGGCAGTAATGGATGGGCGCACCCGGTCAGGATTGCCCGGTGCTGGTTTCAGTTCATAATCCTCCATCTGCTTTTCGGTCAGCGGCTTTGCGTAGGTCAGTTCGCCCCATGCCATCAGCCTGCCGTCTGCCACAGGACGCCGCCTGTCATCATCGTAGTTGACGATGGAAAGAGGCTGGTTATCCGGCGGCTTCGGGTAGGTGCCTATGTCCACGGGTCGCTGGGTGGAATAATAGCGGTAAACGCCCTCCGGTCCCAGCTCGGTATGCTTGACCGCCGCATGGTAAAGCTGCTGATAGTCGTCCACCCGGCGGTCAAAGTCCCGCTGCGCCCACGCCTGACTGGTTCCATAGCGACCCCAGTAGTAATCCCGATGGCCGTTTTCCCCCTCGGTAAACTGCCAGGTCACAAAGGGGCTCGGCGCTCCCGGATTATGCCCCAGCGCAAAGCCGTGTCCGGTTTCAAAGGTGGCAGCTTTCAAAATCACATATCCTTGTACTGTCTCCAAGAGATCCCTCCTTTCTGTGCCTCGGGTCAACATGACCCGAAGTGCTGGATGTTACGAAATAAGAGGGCAGACCGGGGAGGAATGTAATAAGATATTCCCACCCCGGAAACACCCTCAAAAAAGCCCGAAATGTCAAGCCTTTGGAGGCGGCAAATCGTAACAGCCGCCCGGCCTTTTCTCCCGCATTTTTCTCATGCGATCCCGGCTTTTCCGGCGGTTTCCTTCGGCCTTGCAAGCGTCGGAACAGTAAGCTTGACGCCCCTCGGGCAGAAATGACTTTCCGCAGACCGCACAGGCCCGCAACTCCGGGGAGATGCCTTCCGTTGTCAGCGCCGCTTGAAGCTCCGGGTTAAGGGGCAGGACAGCCTCACGGAAGTAACGGCAGTACGCCCCTGTCCAGCACTTGTGCAGCATATAGCAGGCACAGTCAAGAGGAAGGCACAGGCCGCTTTCCCGGTCATAGTTGGCGCACATCCCCGTGACCAGAGTGCGGATTTTCTTCTTCTCGTCACGGGTCAGCTCCCGGGCGTCCATTTATGACTTCGGGCCACGATGGCCCGAAGGGCGGGGCTCCACGATCAGCGCCCGGAACTTCTTCCGGCACTGTTTTTTCTTTCCTTTGCACTCCTTGTAATAACGGCATCCCTTACAAGGGTCGTCATTGTCCCAGCCGGGGTGCGGTACTTCCTTCATCATTCGTTCAAAAGGGCTGCTTGTAAAATTCATTCTCATTCCTCCGTATCTTCCTCCCATGGCGGGGTATCTTCGTCCTCGGGTTCCTCTGCGATCTCCTCCAGCTCCCCGTCCTCATATTCGCAGTAATCATCTTCCAAATCCGGGGCTTCATGCTTCGGCTTGTAAATCTTGAAATAGTAACCAATTCCACCGCCGGCCAGCACCACCGCACCGATCAGGAGCAGAGAGAGAAGGGGGCTGTCCTTTTTCTCCGGCTTGGGTTCCGGTACTTCCTCCACCGGTTCGGTGGGCTTTGGCTCTGGCTCAGGGATCACTTCTTTGGGCGGTTCCTTACCCTGTTCAGCAAGAGGCAGAAGGTCGTCTGTGGTAACGGTATTGAGGAAATAGACGTTCTCGCTGGTTTTCTGTTTGTCGATCACCAGATAAAACACGCTCTCGTCTGCTGTGGTGATGGTGTAGAACTCCTTTCCATCCTCGTCGGTGGCGTTGTCCACCACGGTTCCCGTCCCGTCCGGGGTAAAGGGGTTCTGGGTTTCCGGCTCTGCTTCGGTTTCTGCCGGGGAGGGAGCTGTCTCCGGCTGCGGCTCGCTGCTCTGTGCATAAGCCGGGACTGTAAAGATCAGGCAACACAAAAGGCTGGCAGCCATCGCCGCCAGCCTGCGAAATTTAGTTTTCTTCATGGGCCGTGTTCTCCTTTTCGGGTGCCTCCGGCTTCGGGTCAGTATGGCCCGAAGCGGTAAGGCTGTTTTTGGGGTCATTCAGAAAAGCCATAAGCTGGGCGGGCGTCAGTTTGAGGGAACGCACCGCCTGCACGATCTGGCTGTTTTCTTCCTCCTGTTTCTGCTTTTCCAGCTCCCGGATTTTGGCCTGCCATTCGGCGGCCTTCTCTCGGGCTTTTTCCAGTTCCTTATCGAGCTTGTCGATTTTGTTCATGCAAGGACTCCTTTCCTCTGGCTCACAAACGCCCGAAGGCATAGAAATGTGTCTGCCAGTAGCTTGAATTGATGTTTGCGTATTGGATGGGCGAACCACAATGGAGCATCATCCCGTCGCCCACATAAATCCCCACATGGGATACAGGGCCGGGGCTGTCATAGGTTCCCGTGAAAAAGATAATGTCGCCGGGCTTTGCCTCGGAGGGAGAAATGATAGCACACTGGTTGTAAATGCCCTGCGCCGTGGTACGGGGCAGGTTGTGGACGCCGCTGGCCGTGTACACCCAGCAGACAAAGCCCGAACAGTCAAAGGAGGTGGACGGGCTGGAGCCGCCCCACACATAGGGCCAGCCGATGTACTTTGTGGCTTCTTCCATGAGCGCCGCAAAAGCCGGGTCATCCAGCGCCTCGCCGGGTATCTCATAGCTGGGGCCGGTATCTTCGCCACCGTTGTAAATCCCTTCCCACAGATAGGGTTTGTTGCCTTTGAGCTGCTGCATAACGGTGTAGATTTCCCGCTGCTGTTCGTTAAGCCTCGGCAGGATCACGGCAGGCAGCGTCTTGTTTGTGAGGGTCACATTGAGAATGTAATACTCATAGGGGACTTCCTCGGTGGTGGATTCCCCGGTCTCCGGGTCAGTGCTGGTTTCGGTGCGGTAGCGTATCTCAACTTCCTCCGTCAAGGTCAGTTCATACTGTGCCTCAAAGATTTCTCGCAGTTCGTCCTGCACCTGTTCCCGGAAATAGACATGGTACTTTGCCGAGAGATAGGACGCCAGCTCATAGGGGTTATGGCCGATCTCGTCCACCGAATAGCGGTACTCGTCATAGCCGGGATGGGTGCTTTCGATGTTTGCCACCGTCTGCGCCAGCTCGTTTTCCAACGCTGTGTAGTCCTCGTCCACCCCCAGCAGGTCCGTATCCTCCGAGGCGTAGGAGGTGCCGGATAACGCATTGGCAAGGCCGCTGCCAAGCGTGGGAAAGATGGAGCTTACCGCCGACACAAGAAAACAGAGCAGCAACAGCAGGAGCAGGACCAGCACCGCCACGGGATGACGGGTCACAAACTGCGCCGCCCGACGGGTCGCAGTTCCCGAAGCGGCAGCGGTTTTCTTTGCGGCCTTTGCACCCTGTTTTGCAGCCGCCTTTGCCTCTTTGGAATACCGGCGTTTCAGTTTCCATTTCTGCTGCACACGGGAAAGCGGATTGCTGGTAAGCTCCGGGTGCTCGGAGGCCATCTTCTGAAAATCCACATTGGCCCGGGCTTTTATGTCCTTCCGTTCCCACTTTGCCACCGTCCGGGCCGGGTGTTCCTGCCAGCGGCGTTTGGCATAGCGGGTCAGTTTCCGGGTTCCGGCCTCTGCGGCCAGCTCGGATTTATGGGCTCCTTCCACACCCACATTTTCATGCTCGACCTCGTGTATCTTGTTGTGGACATAGAACCATGCTTCTGTACGGGCTCCCCGGACTGCCTTTTTTGCAAGCCCCGGCGGCTTCTTCGCTGCCCGTTTTGCCTCGGTCTTGTCCAGTTTCTCCCGGGCCTTTCCCAGCTTTCCCCCGGCGTGTTCCGCTTTTGCCTGTGCTTTCTGGTACTTGTCCTTTTTGCTCCCGGCCTTCTCGGCGGAGCCCTCCGGCTCCTGTGCCTTGCCGGTATCCTGCGGCCCGCCCGCTTCATCTTCCTGCCTCATGCGGTCAGAGGGACGGCTTTTCCGGCTGTCCTCTTGAAACTTGCCGCTTTTGGACTTCGGGCCATCATGGCTCGAAGGGCTGTCCTGTCCGGTATCCTCGTCCTCAAACCGCAGACGTCGGGATGGTGCGGGGGAAGGTCTTTCCCGTTCAGCCGGTCCGGGGCGATTGCCCCCGGTATCCTCCGTCGGCCCCGGCCTTTGAAAATTCCGTTTGTCCGGTTTCTTTCCGATGATGTATCCCTCCTTTCCAAACCTCGGGCCATCATGGCCCGAAGTGTGTTATGCCCGGTTCATTTCCTGTTTTTTGTCCTCCGGGCGGGTGGTCATAATGGCGTACAGCTCTGTGTTCTGCGGGAAGCGGTCAACAAACGGGATGGTGGTGTTCCCGAAGAACAGCAGCCCTTCGCCGGAATTGGTATGGGTCACATAGGAAAGCTGGTGGGGGCTGATCCCAAGCTGTTTGGCTAAAATCTGCCGGTCCCCCTGTGCCTGCGAGAGCAGCACAAGGAAGTCCGAGTTTTCAAAGATGTTCTCAATCTCCGGGCTTGCCAGAAAATCCTTTACGTTCTGCGTTAAAGCACTGGGAACGCACCCTTTTTTTCGCAGCATTTTCCAGATCGCCACACAATAGCTTGCCGTCAGACGGTCACGGAGTAGCACATGAAATTCGTCGAAGTAGCACCATGTAGCGATACCGCGCAGGAAATTCATGGACACCTGCGAGTTTACCAAGTCCTGCATAATGAGCATGGCAATCGTCCGAAGTCCGGCCCCCAGCTTTTTTAAGTCAAGGCATACCAGACGGCGGTTCAGGTCCACATTGGTTTCATGGTTGAACACGTTAAGGGAACCCGACACATAAATTTCAAGGGCCGTTGCCAACCGCACCGCCTCGCCCTCCGGCTGGGAACAGAGCAGGTCATACAGGGTTTGGAGGGTCGGCATTTTGCTTGTTTCCGGGTCCTGCAAGTGTTCCCGGTACATCTGGCGCACACAGCGGTCAATGACGGTACGCTCAACCGGCTGCAAGCCGTCCTTGCCGCCGACGATCAGCTCCATCAGTGACAGGATAAAGTCGGCTTTCAGCGCCATCGGGTTTTCCTCGTCGAAGCTCAAATCAATGTCCATCGGATTGATGTGGTGGGGGCTGTCCGGGGCGATCTCGATGACCTGACCGCCCAGCCGCTTGATAAGGGGCGAATATTCGCCCATCGGGTCAACCACAATGATCCGGTCACGGGTGGCAAGGAACACGTTCACAAGCTCCCGCTTTGCGGCAAAGGATTTGCCGGAGCCCGGCACGCCGAGGAACAGGCCGTTGGGGTTTTTGAGCTTTTTCCGGTTTGCCATGATGACGTTATGGGAAAGTGCGTTGAGCCCGTAATAGACGGCTTCGCCATCCATGCGGAGCTCCTGCGTCATAAAGGGAACGAAAATGGCCGTGGAGCTGGTCGTCATGCCACGCTTGATCTCAATGCCGTTATGACCCAGCGGAAGGCTGGAAAGAAAACCGTCCTCCTGCTGGAAGTCCAGCCGCTTCAAGGTACAGTTGTATTTCTGGACGATACCCGACACCGTGAACAGGTCATTGTCCAGCTCCCGGCGGGTCGGGGCCATGTTTACCACAAGGAAGGTCAGCAGGAACATTCTTTCATTCCGGCTCTGTAAATCTTCCAGAAGGGTCTTTGCGTCGTTGCTGTACGTTACAAGGTCGGGCGGAAGTATGTCCATGTCGTACCCTGACCGGGCTGCCTTCTTTTGTTCCTCCACCTTCATCTTGTCAATGTCGGAGACTTTGGCCTTGATAGATTTTACGGCGGCGGCCTGATCGACGGTTTGGATATGGAGAGTGATGGTCATTTCCGCATCCATTTCCAAAAGCTCCGCCAGCAGCTTGTCCGAGAGCTCTGAGGCCAAAAATCTGCAAGTAGGAGGCAGCGCCCCAAGTCGTCCCCACCCGGAACAGACGGCTGAAACGAAAATCGAAACTGTCCGGGGCGATAAAGTCTTTGGTGGAAAGCCCGGTTTTGGGGATCATATCCCATGAAAACCGGAAGGGGGAGCCGCTGCCGGGGTGGAGCTGCCCGTGAAGAAGCTCCAGCCGTTCCAGTCCCGAAAGGGAACGGCACTTGACGCCCAGCTTTTTGAAGTTCCCGTAAATGTCCGCTTCTACACGTTCCAGCCTTGCCCTGGCGGTGGAAAGGTCGTCCACATTCACGCCGAAGGTCAGGAGCTTTGTGCGGACAATGCCGTTGTTGCTTTTGGCAATCTGGTTTTCCAGCATTTCCACATACTCACACCGGACGCTGTTGTAATCATCGTTCTGCATGAGGATGTTCACGCTGTACCGGCTGCCTGGGCGGCTCCGGTGGTTGAGGAAGGAAAGCTGGAACGGAAGGCTGCTGTCAAAGTAGTTGAGGCAGGAGCTCCACCCGTCAAAGATGGCCGCCTGATCCTCGGACTGTGCGAGCTGATAGTTGATGTCCTCGTATTCAATGGTTTTGGTGTAATAGCGGTCCGCTACCCGGCACACCCCGTCCCGGTACATTTCCCGGTAAGGGAGGGTCTGCTGGGCGGTGGTGGGAATGTTCTTTCCTTTCGTGAACAGGCCGGTAAGGCCCTGCTTTTCAGGCTTTCTGCCTGCGGGCTTTCCGGCCCTTCTGCTGTTTCGCAATCGGCTGCGCCTCCTTTCTGGCGCTAAGCAGCGCATAGAAGTTTTCGGTTTTGTAAGGCCGCACACGGGGATAGAGGAACCGTGTGCGGATGATGTTTTTCAGCACTTTTTCCAGCGGCAGACCGTCTCGTTCATACATAGCCAGAAAGAAGAACGGGAGCATGAGGCCGATCATCAGGAACATGGCGGCACTGTTCCCGATACTGCCACGGGAAAACAGGTAAGCCGGGAGGCCCACCGCCGCCGCGCTGGAAAAACAAACAAGCTGGCGCTTCGTTAGGTTGAAGGCCAGCTTTGTCTTGATTTTGGAAAGGTCTTTTGGTACTGGCACATAGGCCATTTTGGTACACCTCCTTTATTGCTTCGGGCCAGCATGGCCCGAGGTTATCTTGCGGCCTCTTTGGCCGGGGCTGTGCTGCGGGCAGCTTCGGCGGCCTCTCGTCCGCTCTGCCTTGCCCGCCAGTATTCGGGGTGATACTGCCGGATGGACTGATTGAGTTTTTCTTCAAACTGTCCTTTGTCCTTAATGCGGTCAGGGATTTTCCACAGCTTTTTGTCCAGCAGCTCCCGGAGCACTACGCTTTCCTGTGCGTCCTCCTCATAGCAAATATAGCCCTTGTCCTTGAAGCCGCATTTTTTGGCCGCTGGGGAGAGAACGGCGGCTACCTCGTTTGCCACCATCGTTCCGCCGTGGCTGGCGGTAGATACCAGGAACACCCCCGGACAGAGGGTTTCACAGCTTTGCACCTCGCCCCACGGGGAGCTTTTCGGCGCATGGAACATTCCGCCCGTCCGTCTCCGGTCTGCCTGCATGAGTGCTGCCTTTTCTAAGATGGCTTTCAGTTCCGGGGAAAAATAGGCATATTCCCGAAGGACACGGGCGGCCTCCCCGCCGCAGGCGTTCATCAACAGGGTATAGGCGTCGCTGTCCGCTTTGGTACAGCGGCCCAGCAGTTTTCCGTCGTAATAGCAGGCCGCGTCATAGCCCGTCCGTTTGCGTGGCGTGGTTCCCGCCTCCTTTCTGCTTCGTGCCAGCATGGCCCGAGGTCAACGCTCTGCACTGCGGCTGGGCTTTTCCTTCGGAGACCGCTCTGCCTTTGCCTGTTCGGCAGCCGCTTTTCCGGCTTTGAGTTGGTCGCTAATGGACGCACGCCCCACAGAGCCGCGCTCCGCCATCTGTTCCAGCTTTGCCTCATAGGCTTGCAGAACAGCAGTATTGAGCTGTTCCCGGAACTCCTTTGTGACAGGGTAGGCCATATCCCGATAGCCGCCTTTGCCGTCCGGCTGGCTGGGCATCCCAAGAAAGAGGCCCTTGCTGCCCTGTACGATTTTCAGATTTTCCACCACAAAGCAGTCATTGAATTTCACGCTGGCAAAGCCCATGAGGTTTTTCACAGGTTCGATGACCCGCACGCTTACATCCAGCTTTATAGGGGCGGCTGGTGTTCCGCCCGCAGTTTTTTCCTGCATGGATTTCTCCTTTCCGCTTCGGGTCAGCATGGCCCGAAGTCTCTTAATGGCAGCCGAAGATGGATTTTGCAAGACTGCCTGTTTTGAATAAGGTAAAACACAGCAGCACCGTATATCCCACACAGCCCCAGATCGCCCCGATGGGGTCGCCGTCGGTGGCGATACTCTGGATCAGCACCGCATAGATGGCGACACAGACTAAGATCAATAGGCCTTGAAAGCCCACCGCAAAGAGGGAACGGAAATAGTTCTGCCCCATGTGCCCGGTTTCCCTGTTGGGGACGGTGGCAAACGGGATAGGCGCTAAACTTGTGAGTAAATAAATTTCAATCATACGGCCATATACGATGACGAAGATCACGATATTAAGGGCAATCATGGTAAGCTGGATCAGGAAGGACTGGAGCCAGAGCCCGAACAGAGGGCCTAACTCCATTGCCTCAAGCTCTGTCCGCAGACTGTCCAGCATATCCGGCGTGATCTCTGTCCCGCCCTGGATAATGCCCGCTGACTGCTGGATCACATGCTGGCTCACATCAAAGACCGCCAGCACGATATTGAAGGTATTCGTCAGGATCATCACAGCCACAAAGGTTTTGAACACCCACTTAAAAAACATCCATGTGTCAACTTCATGTAGGTTGTTGCGTTCTATGAGCATCTGTATCAGCTCATAAGTCATTACAAAAGTGAGGATGACCCCGGCGATTGGAAGGATGGCAGTTTCGGAGATCTGTCGTATCATGGAAAAGACCCCGGCGTTCCAGTCCGCCGGGGTCGTGCCTACCTGTGTGGCGATCTCGCCAACGCTCTGATTGACGTTATCGAAAAGGCCATCCAGATTTCCCATGATACCATCGACGAGCAGACCTTTCAGCCATTCAACGATTGCGTCGATGATAAAGTCCATACATCAGCTCCTTTTCTGGAAAAAGGGACAACGGGTGACATTTAGCTGAACAGCCCGGACAGCAGAGGGATAAGCTGAAGGCCGATCAGAACGACACCGCCGCCCGCCATGAGCTGCTTAATGCCCTGGCTTTTTGCCGCAGGGTTGTCCGACCCGTAACCTTCCAGAAGGTTGATGACGCCCCATACCGCCAGACCAGCGCCAAGAGCCATGACCAGAATTTTAAGAATGTCGATTGCCTGATTGAAAAATTCCATATACGTTCCTCCATTTTGTTTGTTTGATGGTTTTGGGTACAAAAAAAGCCGCCCACATCGGCGGCGCTTCGGGTCATCATGGCCCGAAGTTACACAAACTCGTCGCTGTCCAGATCATCGAAATTCAACAGGTCAGCTTCTTCGTCCGTGTCGGAGCCGTCCACTTCGTACACCGTGTATTCGTCCTCCGGCTTTAGTCTCAATGGCCGGTGGCGGAACAGGCTTTCCAAGCGGAAGGCGTTTTTCTTTTTATCAAATTCGGCTGTGTACTTGTAATTCGGGTGCTTTTTCAAGTCATACTTCGGGGACAGGAAGGGCGGGAGCCCCCGAAGCTGCAAGATACATTTATCCCCGGGCATGGTGGTGATCTCGCTGGTGGTCATCAGTTCCCGGCCAAGCCGCTGCATATTCTGGCTGTAACTTTCAGACTGTCCCCGGCTTCGGCCCTCGGTCTGCATGGAGATGGTGGCCTTGCCCAGCCAGTTTTCCGAAATATCCTTTAGGGTGGAAGCCTCCCGGCCTCCGAGGAATACGATACTGTCCATGTTGCCCATGATGGTTTCGGAATGGTCTTTGTACAATGCCTTGCACTGGCTCATTGCCTGATAAAAAAGCGTCAGGCTGATCTCACGGGAGCGGATGACGGCCACAATCTTTTCCAGCCCCGGCACCTGCCCGGTGTTGGCAGCCTCGTCCCACAGCACCCGCACATGATAGGGCAGACGCCCGCCATAGGTGTTGTCAGCCCGTTCACACAGAAGGTTGAACATCTGCGAAAAAGCGAGGGCAACCAAAAAGTTGTAGGTGGTGTCCGTGTCGCTGATAAGAAAGAACAGCGCTGATTTTTCATCCCCCAGCTTATCCAGCTCCAGTTCGTCATAAGACATGATCTCCCGAAGTTGGGGAATATCAAAGGGAGCCAGTCTTGCACCGCAGGAAATCAAAATGCTTTTGGCTGTCTTGCCGCTGGCGAGCTTGTATTTCTTATACTGCCTCACGGCGAAGTGCTGGGGGCTGCGGCGTTCCAGCCCGTCAAACATATAGTCCACCGCGTTTTTGAAGGTTTCGTCATCCTCCCGGACTTCCATGCTGTTTATCATTTCCACCAGCGTATTCATGTTGCGTTCTTCCTCCGGCCCCTCAAAGACGATGTAGGACACAAGGGCGCAGTACAAGAGGGTTTCTGCTTTTGTCCAGAACTCGTCGCCCTCCTTGCCGTCGCCTTTGGTGTTGGCAATCAGGGCGGTAACAAATTTCAAAACATCGCTTTCTGTCTTGATATAGGCCAGCGGATTGTAGTGCATGGATTTTGAAAAGTCGATACTGTTGAACACCCGCACCCTGTATTTCTCCCGTTGCAGAAACCGCCCGCACTGGTCGAGAGTGCCGCCCTTCGGGTCTACCACCACATACGAGGAATGGGCTTGAAGGAGCTGCGGGGTCAACCAGAACCTTGTCTTTCCCGAGCCGGACGATCCGATGACACAGGCGTTTAGGTTCCGGGCATTGGCGGGTATCTTCGGACGGGTGTTCATGGTAAGGAACTCCGTCCCGGTCAGAATGACATTGTTCTGAAATTTAGGGTCAACAAATGGCTTTATATCTTCCTTTGTTCCAAAGCGGGCGGTGCCGTACTCCGCATCCCGCCGGAATTTTTTCGCCTGCCTGATCTTTGACTGTATCAGCAGATACATCCCAGCCGCACCGGCAAGGCCCACCAGCAGGTCAATACCTCCCAGCCCCGGCCAGTAGGTTTCAAAGGCTTTGGGGAAGGTATCAAGCATCCCCATGAGCTTTGTCCCGAAGTCTGTGCCGGGGGCGATCCGGTAGGCCGTCCCGATTTTGGAGAAAAACCAGAACACAAAGAGGTACGGCAGGTTTGGGAGCACATATTTTCTGATCTTGTCACTCAACGTCCGTCCTTCACCGCCTCTCTGGTCCGCTGCTTTTCCTTTGCCTGCGTCCTGATTTGCTCCGTGAATTTCCGAAGCTGACCGAGGATGGAAGCCTTGTCCTGCTCTTTGTTCAGCACCTTTGCGCTGTACTTCTGGAAGGCCGCCGTGATAGCGTCCGCCTGATTGGCTTTGAAAAACAGCAGGTAATGACCGGGGCTCACTTTATGGAAAGCGTAGTCCACATGGAACTCCTTCGCGATCCGGTCAAAATCCTTTGGAGCTCCCACATAGGGCATGGCACTTTTGCCGCCATAGTGGTTCATCAGCTTTTTCACGCTCTGGCGTCCCTGCGGGGTCAGCACCTTCTGGTGGTGCTTTTGCAGCGCCCGAACCACCTTGCCAAGAGCGGCAGCCAGCACTTTTCCTGTGAGCTTCGTTGTCCTGATCGAAAGGGCAACCGTTTTTTGGTTTACTTCTTCCTGCATAAAACCTCCTTTCCGTCGGGGTTCCCGCTATCCGGGAGGCCCCCGTACAATCTCGGGGAACAGAAAACCTCGGGCCAATGTGGCCCGAGGCTTACCGCTCGGCATCTCTGCCGGACGGAGCTTTCTTTTCCGGCTCCGTCTGGACTTTTTCGTCCTGTTCCCGCATGGTCTGCAAGATAGAGGGCTTCTTTTGAAGTTGGGAGAGCTTTTTCGCCGGACAGCGGCTTGATACATTCCAGACGGTCAGCCGCCCGGATGGCGTTGTCCGTGAGCTGCCTCTGCCATGCGCCCACGCTGGGAGCCCAACGAAAGCCGCTGCTTTTCAGCTCGGCCCGGGTGTCCGCGTCAGGCTTTCCGTCAAAGAACACCTGCAAGCGGTTGTCCTCCCGGTTCATTTCCACACGACCCCCATCGAACTCCCAGCCGGAAAATTCCTGCTGTGCCTGTTTGGAAAGCTGTTCGATACGGGCCTTTACCCGGCGGATCTCCGCATTGTTGTTGGTTAGCTGGTAACTTTCAAAGGGCCTCGGGTCGCTTCGCCAACTTGACGCCATGCTTGCTTTCAGCTTTTCAATCTGGTCCGGCGACAGCAGCGCACAGCCGTCCAGCTTGCCATGCTTGCGGTAATAGGCGTTGACCTCCTTCATAATGAGCTGGGAGCGTTCCAGCCCGTCCAGCTTCTTCTGGAGCTTTTCAATCGCTGCCGGGTCATCGGCGCTGATCCCGCCCATGCCGGTGCTGCGTATCTTATCCAGCAGCCCTTGAATATGCCGCCATTCCTCCATGTTGCTGTCCCGCGCCCGGTTCTGTTTTTCCTTCTTTCCCACCGGGAAATTGGAAGGCCCGGCGATCAGCACAGAGGGAACCCTCGCGTCAATGGCAAAGCCTTGGTTCATGTTTTCGGCCAGCTTGCGGGCGTAGGTGTCTAACAGATGGTCGATCTTCTCATGGTACATGGGGTCCACCCGGGATTTCTGCTTTTCCGCTATGGCGGCGGCCTTGTCCACCATTGCCCGGTATTCCGCCGTTGCGCTCCCTTCCTTGTAGTCGGAAAAGCTGTTCATTTCTTTTGCCCGGCGGGCGGCTCCTTCATTGATAGGGTAATAGTTGATGGTATGCACCTCCTTTATGCTTCGGGCCATGCTGGCCCGAAGTCTTACCGTTCTTCATGAGAAGGCCCCGCCTTGTCCTTTTTCGGAGCGGGTGGGGCTTCTTGAAACCGTTTGAGTGCAGCGAGAATGGAGTGGACAGGCTCGGCCTTTTCAGGATAGGCAAATATCCGGTGTTCCGGCGGAATGTCCTGCGGCCCGTGGTAATACTCCTTGAAGCCCTCCGGGACTGCCGACACATAGCCACCGGGAGCGAATACGCCGCCCTCGTTGATACGCACATCCCGCCCGTATGCCTCATAATCGAAGTAGTTCTGAATGTGCTCCGGTATGTCGATAGTCCCAAGCTCGTCGGCGTAAAGACGGCCCAGCCCTTCATCATCGGAAATATCCGGGTAAAAGCGGTAAAGGTCAAGGTTCTGCGTCAGGTTTATCAAATCCTTCACGCTCCTTGTGTGGTTTCCCAAGACAAGAGCGGCTTCAAAGGTTTCCAGTCCGCCCTTATCCCGTACTTCCAGCAGGGCGTGGCCCAGCTCGTTCAGCTCGTCGATGTTCTCACATTCGTAGAGATAATCGTAGAGCCCCAGCACATCACTGTCAAAGCTGGTAAAGAACACTTCGCTGTACCGTTTCCCGTCTATCCCGATTTTGGCAAGGGCGGCCTGCAACTCCTGTGTCGTCATGGGGAAATGTACCGTTGTCCCTACCTCGATCCCCATTAAGGGGTACAGGGCTGTATTGGTTATATAGGCTTCAAACATGGGCTTATTCCTCCTTTCCGGCCTGGTCAGCCAGTACCTCATAGATCCCGGCCATAATGTAATCGGCACAAGGGAGGGCAATCGCATTTCCCAGCGCCTTGTAGCGTTGCAGAGGCCGGATCTCTATGCCGTCCGCCCCGTACTTTGTCCAGCCCTCCGGCAGCCCCATCAGCCGTTCACTTTCCGTTTCCGTTAAGAAGCGGATACAGCCGCCCGCCGGGTCGCCCTCATACCAGAAGGCAAAGGGCGTTACATCACTGGCTAAAAGAGTGGGAAAAGGGTCAGTTGGTAATCCGAAGCTGTTTCGGAAGGCCGTTTCTTCCTGCCTTTTTGCCGCTCCCCGCATACGGAAGCACTGAAAGGGGTGGATGACTGGTATCTGCCGCCCTGTTTCAAAAGAAGCTGTTCGATCTCCTTCGGCGGCGGCCCGCCCGCCCTCTCCGCAAGGCGGAGGAAGTGGGAGCATTGGACGGGGCTTAAATAGTATGTCTGCGGCACGTCTGCCTCCAAAATCCGCCACGACGAAAATCCGCTGCCTTCGTGCCAGCCTTCGGGTGCCTGCCCAATACTGGGCGTCCATGAGCCGCCAGCACACATCAGGCGTTCCCCCTCGCACCATTCCGGCGTTTCCCCATCTTCCCGAAGGAGGCATTGGAACTTCGGTGTCCGAGAAGGCGGATAAGACGGCTCTAAAGTCCATCCGGTCATTTGTAGAAAACGCTCCCATGACGTTTTCCCAAACAGCGATAGCTGGATATAGGTTATCAGTAGCATCCCTCATTTCCTGTATGATACGAAACGCCTGATAGAACAGGCTTGATTTTGCCCCGGCAAGGCCGGAGCGGTTGCCGATCAGAGAAAGGTTCTGACAGGGAGAGCCGAAGGTTATCACATGGACCGGCGGGATTTTCCCGCCGTCCACCTTCGTAATATCTCCCAAATGCGCCATATCGGGAAAGTGCCTTTTGGTTATGGAGATGGGCGCTTTTTCAATCTCGCTGGCCCATACCGGACGGATACCGCACCGGGAAGCAGCCAGAGGGAACACGCCGATCCCGTCAAAAAGGCTCCCCAGCTTAATGTCCGGCATGGCCCGGGGTGCCGTGTCCCTTCACGGCAAGCACCCCTTCCAGCGTTGTCGCCGCAATGCCCAGCCGTCCGGCAATCGCAATATCATTTTTTACATCCTCGTCCACAGCGCCGCCGCAGACGATCAGGGTGTGGGAGCGCCGCAGCATATCCCGGCGCATATCAATCCCGGCCTTGTGTTCCTCGGGAACGCTGTCATTCAAAAACAGCGGCAGATACAAGAGCGGGCAGATTGGGGAAAAGCCCGCCTCATAAGCAAGACGGCAGTAGTGGGCCGCCAGCTCCATATCAACATCCGGCTCGCCGCTCCATGCGGCGGTCAGGTATGCTAAGGGTCGTTTCATTGGTTGAGCCTCCATTTCTGTTTTGGTTTAGGGAAAAGCAAGAGTTCGCCCAACCCCTCCGCCCCTTCCCCCGGGAAGGGGAACGGCTCTGGAGAATTTATATCCCCGTCGCTTGACCGGGAAAAAGCATAACCGGGAGAAATCCGTCAAGGGTGCCTCTGGCACCGCCTGCGGCGGCGCTGCCCTTGACTGATTTTTCCGGCTATGCTACGGAATAACTGGCGACGGGGAATCATTTATATCTCCAGAGCTTCGGGGCGCGGGGCAGAGCCCCGCAATCCTCGGGCCATGCTGACCCGAAGTTTTAGCTTACTTTTCCTGTTCGGTTTTCTTCTCCGGTTTTTCGTGTTCCTTCTGCTGGCCCTTCCAGTCGTCCAGCAGCTTGATGATCTGATCCTTCATTTCCCTCGGCGTAGTTTCCTTGCCGAAATACTTGCTCAGTTCCGCACCTGTCAAAATCACTTTGTCTACCTCCTTTTTGTCCTCCATCATAATGCCGTCGATCACATCCCCGTTGAGCAGCTTCTTTTCGTCCAGCTCACGCATACGCTTTGCCTGCGCCTGTGAAGGTGAGGACTGCTGGCTGTCAATGGCGACGGCGATATAGTTCTGGTTCTTCTTGCCGATATAGGAAAGCTCCACCGCCGTAGTAAAGCCCAGCTTTTTTTCATCCATCAGCTTCATCAGGTCTGGAACCAGCTCATTGAGCCGGATATACCGCTGCACCTGTTTGACGGCCATCTTATTGCGCTCGGCCACGATCTCGTTGGAGCGTTTGCCAGCGTCCTTCGGGTCAATCTGGCCCGAAGTGCGGGAGCCCTGGTGCTTGATAGCCTCAAGCTGCATTTTCAAGGCTTTGGCCCGCTCACTGGGGAGGATTTCTTCACGCTGGTTCAGATTGTCCTCGACCATCTGGGTGATGGCTTCATCATCCGTCAGGTTTCGGACGATACAGGGCATATCCGCATATCCGGCAAGCTCGCTGGCTTTCTGGCGGCGGTGGCCGGACACGATCTCATAGCCGCCATCCTCACGGGGACGGACGATAGCGGGCTGGGTCACGCCCTTGTCCTTGACGCTGGCCACCATAGCCCGCATTTCTTCATCGTCCCGGACTTCAAAGGGATGGTTCTTGAAGGCGTGGAGCTCGTTCAGCTTGATATAGACGATCTGCTCCTTGCCCCGGCGTGGTGCATCCTTCGGCTTCTCGGGTTCCTTCGGAGCGGAAGCGGCCTGTACCGTTGGAGCTGCTTTTTTCTCCGGTTCCTTTTTGACCGCCTTTTCCGGTTTCTGTGCGGGAGCTTTGGACTTCGGGGCTGCGGCCTTGTCCTTATCTGCTTTCGGGGGACGGCCCCGGCGCTTCGGCTGTTCCGGCTCTTTGGGTTTTTCCTCCGCTTTCTTCGGAGCCTCCGGCTGCTTTTCCGGTTTTTCCGTTTTTGCCGGGGCAGGCTTTTCCCCGCTGGGAGCTGCCGCCCGTTCCTCGACCTTCTTTTCCTTCATAATTTCAGCGAAGTTATAGACGGAAACCTGCGGGTTCTTTACCTCCGGTTCCGTCTTTTTTTCCGGCTCCGGAGAAACGGAAACCTTCTCCGGCTCTTTTGGGGGAGCGGGAGGCGTTTCCTTGCCCGGCCCGCTATCCGTTACCGGCTGTTCCGGCGTTTTTGTGGTTTTATCATCTGCCATAAGCATTTACCTCCTGTTTTTTGGCATGAAAAAAGAGGCTCAACTTTTCAGTCAAGCCACCGTGGGAAGTTCCTCCTTTCTCCGCCATGATACAAAAATACCGCCCGTAGTCTCGTTTGGGCGGTACTTTGTGTAAGATTGGCAGTCCATTATTAAGTTTTTTATTATGTTCCCTTTGTACACCGTTGCAACCATCGTTGATTGCAATATAGCGGACACCGTGTTCCGGAAAAAAGATTTCCATATACGTTCCGGTTTCGATGTGGTTGCGTCCAAGTCGGGACTGGTCTTTGGTAATGACGGTCGCTACCTTTCCATCCCGGATATCATCCAGAAGTTCCTGAAAGGCAGGGCGGTCAGAGTTTGTACCGCTGTAACCATCATCGACATAGTACTGGCAATTCCCGAAACCGTTGCGTGTGGCATACTCCATAAGCATCGCCTTTTGAGTGCGGATGCTCAGGCTTTCGCTGTTTGAACCGTCATCTTTTGACAGTCGGCAGTATAAAGCAGTTACTTTTTTGTCCTTTTCCATGTGTACCTCCATAATGGAAAAGAGACCTCATCAATCACATTGTAGCGGATGCTGCGTGATGATGCAAGCCCTTTTCCGCAGTAAAACGTCCAATTAGCCAGCGGCGAGATACGATTCGGCAGTTTTACGAATTTCTTCTTCCGCAAGCCGCTGAAAAAGCGTATTCATCGGCACATTGCCGATATAATGGCGTTCCACGATCAGGCGCACAGACTTCGGACTTCTCGGCGCACGTTTGCGTGTAGTGGGCTTCTTCTCAGATTTTTCTTTGTTCAAGGGCAGACCTCCTCATTCATGTGGTGCAAATACGGAAAGGAATGGATGGATTCTATTCGTTTTTCTCTTTTTGTTTTATTACGTTGGTTAGGTGAAAGTTTTCTTTGATACAGTCTTAAAGGCTGCTATACTGCATAGGAAAAATCTCTTTTGCAGATGCCATTAAGAATCTGCATCACAGAATCGTGATTTTGGCGGTTCTTGAATCGTGAAAAACGCAGAACTATTCAACATTTGGAATTTTCACAAAGATGTGATTGGGCGAAGAAAACCGCGTTCGTCTGCGCTCAATCAATCCCGCAGCGTCCAATTCCTTAAGCGCACTGGAAACACTGACAGTGCTGCGCCCTAGCTGCTCAGCCAAAGAGCAAATCGTAAAAATGACAAACACGAATCCACGTTCATCTATCCAGAGATTTTTCTGCGAGAGCGTGGCACGGTCGAGTAGCAGCACATAAGTCATTTTTGCAGTCTGACTCAGGTCAAGTTCCAAAAGGAAGCGTGGGTATGGGAGAAACGGCGGCAGCGGAGTTTGCATGGTAAGATATTCTGAAATGTTGATCACCTCCAGCTGAAGCAGAAATCAGGAACAAAGAGTATGTAACGAGAATTGGTGGGTTCCAATTCTCCAGTCGCAGAAAAGCACGAAACAAGTGCTCAACTGCGTTAATAAGTTAAGGTCTCCCATATTGGTCCTCGACTTCCCTAGGAGTGGGGAATCGTCCGGCGGCGGGCTTGCACCGCACCATTGGCATTTCAGCCACCCCGTCTTCGTCATGACCGGGCTGCGAGTTACAGAAGTACCTTTTGTGAAGTACCGGACGATTGAACGATTCACTTGTCAAGGAACATATGGAAGATTTCTGGACTTTGACGGACGAAAAACATCCTTCTACTTGGTAGCCGACGAAAAAGGCCATTTCGTAGCATTGAAAGCAATTTTGTAAACAAAACGTCATAATAGTCCGAGAATGGTCTTGAAAAAGATGCCCTACACTTGGTAGGCATCGAGAACGCCTGTTTCGTAGCATTGGTGAGGAACTTGTAATCAAATTGTAATCCTTGAGACCAAATCTCCGCTTTTGAAAAAGTCCTCTCACTTGGTAGGCATCGAGAAAGACCTTTAGACACCCATAATTTTGAGAATTAACAAAAAAGTCACATTTGGATTGTTTTACAATGTAAAAAATCTATGTATTCCTGCCACAGACTGCAATGGCACATCAGTGGCAGAAATATAATTTAGAGCGATTCTTCGCGGTTCATGGGGGTAATCGCTTTGTGTTTTTGATTTTTCTTGCTGAAGCTGCTCCAACTGTTTCAGCACAGATTCTTTCTCTGGGGTCTTGCCGCCCGGTGCAGAAAGCTGCTGCTTATTCAGCACCATGTCGATATACTTGCGGATATTTTTTAGTGCGGAGATATCCGGCTGCAAGGTTTCCAGTTGGGTGCGCAGCTCTGCGCTGCCGGATTGCAGCGCAGAAAATTCGGCATCCAATGCCGAAAAATCCACCGCTGTGCTGCCGTTCAGTTTCATCAGGGTGCGGACAGCTTTGTTGAAGGTGTCCAGTTCATCCTTGTGCTGGGCGGCGTAAGCGTCCTTTGTCAGCTTGAAGTTTTTCTTGATAAAAGCATCGTGGATGGGCTTCAGCTTGGCATGGACGGCGGCAACGTCCTTGATTTGAGCAATCGAGCGCATACGGTTCTCGTTCTGCTTCAACTGCCTGCGGAGAGGGGCGGCGGTCTGGTTCAGGTTAGAAATTGCGGTATCCAGATCCTCAATGGTGTTCAGAGAATGGGCTTTCAGATAGTCCACCGCCCGTTTGACTTCCTCAAAGTCCCGAACAGTGCACTTTCAGTTTTGCCTTGCCAGACCAATCGCTGCGCTGCTCATTGCGGAGATTGAAGTAGTCCACCAGCAGGTCGGACAGCGTGGGCTCTTTCGCCTTTTCCAGAGCGTCCAGAAGAAGCTGCTTCTTTTCGTTCAGGTCTGCGATCCAGTGTTGCAGACCACGAATTGCACTGCGGATGGACTGCATCAGGCTGTTGGCGGCTCGAATGTCCCGGTTGAGATTTCCGAGAAATGTTTCGATTCCCCGTTTTTCCATCTGGTGTGCAGCAGGGCCGAGATGAACGGTCGGTATCTGCTGGATGCCCTGCCGCTCAAAGGAGCGCAGGTCAACACGTTCTGGTCTGCCAGCTGCCTCCAGATAGCGGTTGGTGATGGTCTCCCAGCTGTGCCGCCAGACCTCGGCGTACTTCTGGTCATTCCAGTCCACGGTGTTTTCCTTGTGACATTTCCAGTTCCCGGAAGGAAGCAGGATACGTTCGCCATTCTCGTCAAGGTCGTACACCTTTCGGGCTTTTGGAAGCCACTTGCCGTGTTCATCTATTGCCCGGAGCGTCAGCAGAATGTGGGCGTGTGGGTTTCCATCGCCCTTGTCGTGGATGGCAAAATCAGCAATCATCCCTTTGGAAACAAACTGCTCCTGACAAAATTCTTTTATCATAGAAAGATACTGTTCCTTCGGCACCTCCACCGGGAACGCCAGCACAATGCGCCGGGCAAGCTGGGAGTTCCACTGGTTCTCCACGGCTTCCACGGCGTTCCAGAGGATCTGCCTGTCTGCAAATCCGGGCGGCGCATGGGACGGCAGCATGATCTCGGCATGGACAAGTTCTTTCTTCTTGTTGTAGAATTCGTTTTCTGGTCGTACTCGCTGAACAGCCGTTCGCCGCTCTGATAAGCGGCCCCGGCAACAGCGGACTGCCCTTGGCTGCGCTTGACGATGGTGATTTTGAAATGCGGACACGGAATAGGCATCACCCCCAAACAAAAAGACCGCCCAGCAAGATTGCTCTTGATGAACGGTCTGGAATCGTATTCGGTTTTGCTCGCCGCCTTGGAACGGAGTGCTGTGCGCTTCGGTCTTAGGCGGGAGCCGCAAAAGGATAGATGCAAAGCAGCGCAAGGAAAATGCAGTTTTCCTTGGGATGGAATCTGGCTGTCTGCAAGACCGCAATTTCACACAAAGGGGTCCCCGGAAAAGCATCGAAGATGATTTTATGGGGAAGAGGAGGAACTGCGGAGTGAATGAGCATTTGTGCTTTTGCACAGATGCGAACGATACGCAGCAAGTGACGACGAGGTGTATAATTGCGCCCTTTATTCTAAAGGGTTTTGGACGTTGCTGCGTTCGTGAACGTCATGCACCATCTTTGCAAGCGCCAGCACGACTTCAGGTTGACGGAATGAGATCTTCAAAAGCTCCATCACCTGATCGTCGGTCAGTTCTCCCGGACAGACCAGAAAGCTTTCCAGCATTCCGGCACGAGTACAAAGACGGTGCACACGCTCTCTCCGGTTCAGCTCTGACATCCTGCGTTCAAGGATCTTTTCCCGGTGCTGGCAAGAGCGCAGCTTCTGCTCCGCTTTGGCTTTCTCGCTGCGGAGATAGGCAAGGTTGGTTTTCGGTTGGGTCATGGCATCACGCTCCTTTACAAAATAAAGAGCCAAACAATCAGTATAAAGGCTGATCATTTGGCTGTGGAAACATATTTAATTTTCGTCAGTTCAGGCGGACTTGGACGGTAAACACACCGTCTTTCTTTTTCGTATAGAAGTCACCATGATTCTCCTGAACGATACGATTTATGTTCTTTAGTCCGTAACCGTGATACTCTCCGATGCGGATGCTACGGACGGTATCGCTGTATGGATTCTCAAGCCGATAAAAGAGACTGCGATACTGCTTGCGCAGTTGTAGATGAATGATTCTCTGTTCCGCTGGCAAGTCGCAACAGGCTTCAATGGCGTTGTCAAATGTGTTTCCGATAATGATGCTCAAAGACAACGATGAGATCGTCAGAACTTCAGGAATCGTCACATCCAGTTTGACCTTGATGTTATTCTTCTCTGCGATTCGCAGGTAATAATTTAAAAGAGCATCCACAACAGGGTTTCCGACAGCAGAAACATTTGTGGAACGCTCAAAAATATCCGTGGCAGCTTGTGCAATCTTGTGAAGTTCTTCGGTATCGCCGTGTTCTGCAACCGCCTGCATCGCCAGAATATATTTCTTCACATCATGCCGCAGGGAACGGACTTCTTCCTGACGTTCTTTGAGCTGCTGGTAGTATTCCATTTGAAGATTGTACTGCTGCTCATTGAACTTGACTTTGAATTTTTCCAGTTCATTTTCCCGGAGAGCTTCCACATAGAACACAATCAGGATGTTTATAAGGAGAAGCACAGCCATAAGGCCGACCATATAATCCGGGAAATACTCATCCGCAGCATGATACTGTGCTACATAACAAACCGCGATGCTTGCGACTTGGATTGCAATGATTGGCAACAGCCATAGGATGCGCAGAGCATTTCCTTTTCGGCTGAAAAAATGTGAGACCAGGACTACGAGCAGAATTTGTATCAGGTTTGAAAAAACGACATAAATCAACCGTGCTGCCCCAGCTTGCATCAGAATGTCGGTATCCGGGATGCGCAGTCCAATCAGGAGCATTGCAAACACTTCCACCAAAGCAGCCAGTGTAAAGAAAGCTCCACTTGCGAAAACCGCCTGCCATGGCCGCACTTCGTAGAATAGCAACGCAAGGAGGAATCCGCCAACCAAAAGATAGACTGTGCGCTGCGTCACCCAATTCGGAAATAAGCTCAAAGCACACTGCCCAGCGATAAAAAGTGCAACATACACATAGAACCATCTTGAAATGGGTTCCTTTTGAGGAAACAGCCGACCGATGAAAAGCAGCAACAGGGCGATGTTGGCAAAACTCCCTGCAAACTCAACGAAATAATAAAGCATCATCTTCCCAAATAAGCGTTGAAGATCTGATTGAACTCCTGACGCTTCCTCCTGCTGATCGGCAGCTGATGTCCGCTGGAAAGAAAAACAGCGGTTCCCGTAGCGTAAACAATGTGTTCCATGTTGACGAGATAACTTTTGTGTGGTGACACAAAGCACCGTTTGGGAAGCTGCTCCAAGGCTTCAGGAATGCTCATTCTCAATGTAAGGTCTTGCTCCTTGCAGTGGATCAGAACTTTATGTCCGTGGCTTTCCAGAAAGTAAATGTCCGATGTTTCCAAGGACATGGTGACACCATCGTATTCAATCGTGAAATGTTTGGAGTTCAGTTCCTGAAGGACGGCATCCATCGCCGCAGCGAACAGCGTCTGATCCAAGGGCTTAACAAGATAACGGAATGCAATACCATATCCCTGCACAGCATATTCGTGCCGCTTCGTGACAAATACCACCAAGGGATGCTTCTCCATTTGAATCAGAGATTGTGCCAGCTGAAAGCCGTTGGATGGCATCTCAATGTCGAGCAGCAGCAAATCAAAGGATTTCTTCTGCATCTGCAATTCGCTCAGAAGTTCATTCCCATCCATGTAAGTTTCAATGTCAAAGCAACCTTGCACATCGTACTGCTGAACGCTTTGAACAATGCCATCAAGGTCTGACTTCTCATCATCGCAGACTGCAACATGGTACTTCAGCATTTCGACAACCTCCACAAAATAATGTCCTGATACTATTATAGACTGTGCAAAGGACTCCTTACAAGTAGCCTGACCTACCACTTTTGTCACCAGAACGACCAGTTTTGTCCAAACCTCTTGATTTTGTTGAAATTTATGATACAGTGAAGCAAAAATCAGAAGATAAGGTGGCGCAACTGCAATGTGGGAACGCACGCTGTCTCAGAAATTAGTCCGTCTTTTCTGCGAACAAAAAGTGGTAGACGAATCAAAAGCGGATGCGTATGTCTATGGGTACGAGTTGCTCATATCATCTGTTGTGAGCATTCTGCTTGTCATCCTCATCTCAATTATATGTGGTGATGTTCGATACTCGCTTTCATTCTTGATCGGCTTTATCCCGCAGAGAATCTACATTGGTGGCTATCATGCAACGTCGCACACCAGAT
>ENA-OQIU01000038-OQIU01000038.1-human-gut-metagenome-genome-assembly--contig:-NODE-38-length-32455-cov-4.427277_pt1 | contig 32455 bp, 30 predicted proteins | sample MGYA00242590_ERZ504755 | MGnify/ENA primary metagenome ERZ504755 (study PRJEB26092, sample SAMD00036359) | human gut metagenome | host: Homo sapiens | study: EMG produced TPA metagenomics assembly of...
GAATCCTAAGCTTTTCAAGCGTAGGATTTCACGATACTTGGTCATAACTTACGACCTCCTTTATCTGTATTCACACCAAAGGTGTGTATTTACAGTATAAAGGAAATATATGTAATAGAGCCCAATAAGGTGGCTCTGAATTACCGGAATATATGGCTCTCATTCTCCGGAATGGTGGCTCTCAAAGTCCGGACAGGTGGCTCAAAGAACCCCGGAATAATCAGGACCATTTCACTTCAGTTCTTCTGGTACCTGTGCTAATCTCACTCCAAATAAAAGTAAGTAGGTAATCATCCGTATCTGTTTTTTCGTTTTTTATTCTGCTACAATGTTGCTGATTCCTCAGTTTGTCACTAATCAGATTTGCTCTCATGTCCCAGAACTGCTAAGTTTTGTGTCATTGCCATAGATGTAAACTCAATAGAATATGACAAATTATTGCTTTTACAAATCAATGTTCGTGTGAGATAATAATCATCAGGCAGAAAGACTTATAAGAATACAATACGATTTTACAATGGGGAGGATAAATGAATGGAAAGGACAGATTATGAACAGCAGGAAGTGTCAGTCTGGAATAAAAATATAGAACCACCATTGCTGATACAGATGTTTTATGACTTCATTATAGATGAGGAAAATAGAATCAGAAAAAGAAATCATGAGAAGAAATTTCAGAAAAGAGATCTCTATAAGGAGATTTCTGAAAATATTAATCTTTCAGAAGATATTGTTAAAAGATGTCAGGGAATAAAAATAGAGGGCAGACCGGAAAAGTTTCTGCTTGGATGTGTGGAAGCTGGAATGAAGCATAGGGTTTCTGCTGAAAGAATAAAAGAATTTGTTGAAGTCTGTACAGATAGTTGTTGGACATATTACAAATATAAAGTAGAAATAGAAAATCACATGGAGAATAAGAATCGACTGGAATATTACAGACAAAAAGATAATGAGAACAGGTATATTATATGTCCGCAGGTTTTGAAGAATAAACTGGATACTTTTTTAGAAAAAAGTAAGAAGCGCTTTTTATATCTTGCAGGTACTTATAAAAGTGGAATTACAGCCAGTGTGATAAAATATTTTGAAGAAAAAGATTATGGAAAAACTCCACAGATTTTCGATTTTTATAACAAAGAGATGACAGAAATTAAGACATGTATGGCTTTAAAAGCTGCTCTCTGGTCTCAGCAATATGTAATCATACATATTGGCCTTCAGACATTTCCGTTAAGCCAGATGAATTTTTGGGGAGATGGTAAGGTTATTTTGATTGCACATACGCCGTGTGAAAATTTATATCTGAAAAATATGGATTATGTGGTTTTTAATGATTTGGTTAATCAGAAAAGATGTACAGAAGAACTGCTAAAAACATATGTTCCAGAGCTTTTGTATGGAAATCGGGATTGTCAGGACATTTTGATCTCCAGAATCAATGAGAAAACAGGAGGAATTCCGTTAGCTGTGTATAGGTTAGGAAATGCTATATTTGAAAAAGAACTTCTCAGATATGAAGGAAATCTGGAAAAGTTTTTTGCGCTTCCGTTGTATTTGAATCCAGAACTGGAGTCGGTGTACGAAGATATGTGGAAAGATTTTATGGAAGATACCTGGAATAAAGTCAGCACGGATACACAGATATTACTTGGATGTGCGAGTTATTTTACAGGGGATATCAGTCTGGATCTGCTTAAATGTCTACTGGGGAATAAAATGACCGATGAGAGATGGAGAACAGCACTTTCTCAGGCATATCAGTATATGCTTGTAATGGAAAGCGGAAGAAATCAACAGAATGGAGAGAATGGAAATTTCAGAGGGGTACGGCTGTTTCCGATTGTAAAACAATTAATTCGCTTTAAGTGCTGGGAAGAATCAGAATATGAGAAATATATGGACAAAAGTGTTGATTTTTATATGGAAAAAATCAACACTTTAGATGTAGATGCATTGTATAGTGGAGAAAAGATTTTTCTGGATCGTGGTGGTGAACTGATGATTTTAGAAGAAGTACTGCAGTTTTGCAATACAAATCAGCTTGACAGTAAATATCTTAGCTTAACTGGGAACAATCTGGCAGACTTTTTTTTCATGAGAAGCAAAAAAATGGATCTGGCAGATGATATAAATGAGGAAAGACGAAAGGTGGCAGAGCGTTGTCAGAACCATATCCAGGTTCTGGAAACCTATGGTATGCTTATGAGAAGATGCATTGCCAGAAATAAAAAGGACTATGCTCAGGAAAATTTGAAGAAAGCGGAAGAATATTTGAAAAAACATGTAAATATTGATATATATGATTGTAGTCGCTTTTTAAATGGAAAAGCAGTAGTTCTTTTTAATGTGAGAAGTGAAATCAGGGAGGCTCAGAAAATATGGGAGGAAATGCTCGAAAATTGCACGCTGAGTGATCGTGAAATTTCCTGGTGTAAACGCTGGAAATTAAAGTGTGTTTTTCGGTTAAAAAGTGATACATTAGACCGGATGGCTGAAATGTTTCAAAGCGGTTATGCAATGGCAGATGACAGGAAATATTATCGTGCTGCAGTGGATTATCTGTTATACACAGTAAGATGCTATTTATTGATGTATGTGCAAGATCCATCTGATAAAGGATATATTAATGGAATGGAAGAATCATTAAATAAGACAGATTCTGTGATAAAATTACACCCTTTTCTGGATGAGCAGTACAAATCTGGCTATTATTATTTAAACTGTTGCTTTATGACGATTAAAGGCTTAGATACAAAAGAAGAATTACAAAAAGCATGTGAAGCAGCAAGAAAAGCCAATGAATTGAACAAATATAAGGCCTGTAAGGCCCTTCTGGCAGTCCTTTCGAAAAAATGGGATATAAAAAATGAAAAATGGGATTTTGAGTATGAACAAGGGGAAATATATGATTTTATTATCAATTGCTGCTGAGAAAACAGGGGATTTTGTAATGGTAAAAGAAATGGACATTGGGAAATTTCCAAGGTAAAATAAAATCATAAACAAGCTGATCAGCTGTTAAAAGTAACTGGCAACAGAGGTATTTTTTACAGGAGGAAGTATATTATGAACGACAATACAAAACCACTTGATCCCAAGAGCTTTGAAATCACAGGGGATATAATCAAATGGAATGGTACAGTCATGAAGATTCAGAACATTTCATATGTGACCAATGAAAAATTTGCGTTACCGGCGTTTCCTAAATTGGCTGTAGTGCTGATACTGTTTGGTCTTATTGTATGGCAGTTTAATGTAGCTACTGGTTTGGGCTGTCTTGTAGCAGGATGTTTATGGATATTTTCCTGGTTCAGTGAAAGAGAAGATTTAAAGAGCAAAATACTCTTAACGTTGGCGATGAACTCCGGAACCAGAATTCCGATTCTGTTTCATGATAAAGAATTTCTTAATAAAGTGTTGGATGTCTTGGAAGAGGTTATGAAAGCGGGTAGTATTGGAAATAAGAATATTACTGTAAGTATTAGTAACTGTGATATTAGCGGAAATGCTAAAATTCTGACGGATATGGGAATTAGTCAGGATAGATAACAGATAATAATCAGGAAGGAAGTCAAATATGAATATAAAAGTTCAGCTTGATGGTGTAAAAGTATATAACGATGCAAAAGTTCTGACAGGTGTAAAAATAAGAAGTGGCGGTGACTTGGAAATAAAAGCCAGAAATTTGGAAGTGACAGATAAAGCAGAAGTACTTACAGATATGGAAATAGAAGAAGTTTTAAAGAGAGCGGAAAGTGCTTTACAGGAACTTGAGCCATGTACACCGGAATATTCTTCATTAAGTAGGATTGTTCAGGCAGGAAATCTGGAAAACAGGACAGAATTTATGAAAAAAATTGGAAAACATATAAGTATTTTTGCAGGAGGTATCCTGCAGAATATTATTTCAGATGTCATCAGCGGGAGGATAATGTAAAAGGCAGGGAAGCATTGTGGTCAACTGTAAGGGTAGTGTAAAATAGTTTGTGTTTTTGGTAAAAAATAACTCCTTTTTGGTAAGAATTCAGATATGACAATTCTTATCGAAAAGGAGTATTTTTTATGGCAGTTGCAAAAGAACAAATTCGACAGATCATCTCAGAAAACAACATTAATAGCGTTGCAGATATATACACGCTTCTGAAAGACAGTTTCAAGGATATCCCGCAGGAGCTGATGGAGGCAGAACTGGATGCAACTCCTGGCTACGAGAAAAACCAGAGGGTCGACATCGTGGTCTGGATGGAAGACAACATATGCATTTATCGTTATGGTGAGATTTTACATACCTCTTCGGAGTTGGTTGGAACTATTCATGTTATACAGGGAAGATATATCAACTGGAGAGAACCTGCATTTTCTTCTGTAGTGTGTAAATAGGAAGTATGCCTGACAACCAAAAGAAGGATGGCAAGTAACCTAAATGTTTGCTACTGGTCTCTCAGTTCTGCTTTTAAAATTTCTATAATAAAACTTTAAATTGTATTTTTCATAGTAATCCGTTATACTAAAGACAATGTATAGCGGATTTTTATTAGTGGATTTATTGAAATTTCCAGATTCACTAGTGTTCAGGAAGGCGGCATATTGTATGTGTGAATTTAATATCCAGGAAATAGAACTTTTTAATTACAGGCAGTTTGAAGATAAGAAATTTGTGTTAAATTCAAGAATGAATGTTTTTGCAGGAAAGAATGGCTCTGGTAAAACAACAGTATTGGAAGCAGTTAATGTCGTGCTGGGGGCATATCTTGCAGCGTTTAAGACATATGTACCTTCCAGGTTTGTGTTTAATATCAAATCAACTGATGCAAGACGAAAGACTCAGATTTCAGATGATAGCAGAATTCTTACTGCTGGTGCAATCCCACAGTATCCTTGCAAGGTTAGTTGTAAGGCTGCATGGAATATTGATTATGAGTCTATTGGTTTTCAGCGTGTTCTTTTGAAACAGGATGGCAGAACTAAGTTTGGTGGAAAAAATCCAATGCAGCAGACTGTAATTGAATGGGAAAGCAAAAATCGCAAATGCAGATCACTCTGATGAAGATGTTATTCTGCCACTGGTATTATACCTTAGTTCAGCACGACTTTGGAAAGATGGAAATAAAAGAACAGTAAAGACAGGCGTATTGAGCAGAACAGACGCATATAGCCACTGCCTTGATGCGCAGCATGGATTGGATATTGCATTTCGATATATAGATACGCTTAAAGCTGTTGCAGTTGAAGAAAATGATGGAAAAATTTTCCCGGCTTATGAGGTCATTTTGTGGGCGGTTAATGAGGCGTTTAGAGATGAGTTAAAATCAGGTGAAAAAATTATATTTTCTACAAAATATGAGGATGATATTATTGCACTTAGAACATCTGAAGGAACCGTTCTTCCATTTCAGATGTTGAGTGACGGTTATAGAAACGTTATCAAGATAATCTTGGATATTGCAGCAAGAATGTGTATATTAAATCCATATTTGAAGGAGAAAGCCTTACAGGAAACACCGGGTATTGTTCTTATTGATGAAATTGATTTAAGTTTGCATCCAACCTGGCAGAAAAGAATTATTGGGATTTTAAAACAACTGTTTCCTAAAATTCAGTTTATCTGTGCAACACATTCGCCTTTTATTATTCAATCACTTGAAGAGGGTGAGCTGATCACATTAGACCAGCCTCTGGAATCTGAATATTCAGGAGAGAGTATTGAAGATATTTCGGAGGATATTATGGGGGTTGTGTTACCTCAATATAGTGAAAAAAAGAGAAAAATATATGAAGCTTCAAAGCTGTATTTTGAAGCACTTACACAGGCAAAATCGCAGGAAGACATAGACAGGCTGGGAAAAAGACTGGCGGAACTGGAGGCTGAATACAGCGAAAATCCTGCTTATATGGCGTGGGTACATCAGCAGTATCTGGAACAGAAATGGAAAGTGAAAAAGAATGAGACCAATAAATAAGGGGGAGTCTCCATATAAAAAAATAAATGAATATAAGGACGCATTGCCATATTTAGAGAGACGGATAGGAATGTATTGTTCTTATTGTGAATTTTCTATACCACATGTTCCTGAGGTAGAACATGTGGTTTCAAAATCCAAAGGTGGAGATTTAACAGACTGGAATAATCTTAACCTGGGATGTAAATATTGTAATACACGAAAAAAGGCACAGACAATGCCGGAAAATAAAAAAAACTATTTGTGGCCAGATGAAGATAATACTGCTATCGCATATTCGTACATTAATGGTATCCCAAAGGTGAATGAAGAGTTATTGATAAAACTGGATTCAACAGGGGATTACCTGAAAAGAGCACGTAATACATATAACCTTGTAGGTTTAGGCAATCTTCCTATGGGAAAAGATAGAGATAGACGATTTGGACAAAGAAATACAGCTTATCAAAAAGCATTAAACTCGCTGGAACACTGGAATCATATGAAAGACCTGTCAAAAGAATATCAGAATGATATGAAAAATCAGATTATTATGACGGCATTGGGAGATGGATTTTTTTCGATATGGATGGAAGTGTTTTGCGACGAACCGGAAATACGACTAGCACTCATAGAGGCTTTTCCAGGAACCAATCTGAATTATTATGATGAGAAAGGATGCGTTAAAGAAATTATATGACAAGGATTCAGTATAATCTGGATGAGGTAATGGTTATCAAGTCTACGATCCCGGTTGGCTTTACAGCCAGTGTGAGAGCGAAATATCACTGTGACAATATTATTTAAAGTCAGCACATTGAGATCAGACGTGCGTCCAGTAAAGGGAGAAAGCCCCATCAATAATCACAGCATTGAATGTGAACTTCCAGTAATTTTTCCGCCTAAAGAAAAAAGAACAAAAATAAAATCATAAAAAATCCCGGTTTTCTGCGCTTTTCCATTGCAGACAGCCGGGAAATATAGTACACCTATTTTAGGTGGATAACCGCCTAAAAGGAGGGCGCTATGTATCTGGATTTTTTAGTGAAAGTACCAACTGTAAAAGGCAAAATCACACGGAGAAAAAAGTCAAATGTTGTATATATAGAGTATGAGTATGACCGGGTTTATGATCCATCCCGGAAGTATACTTTTCTCAAAAGAGTAACGATCGGAAAACTGTCAGATACGGATCCGGAACTCATGAAACCGAATCAAAATTTCCTGAAATATTTCCCCGATGCAGAGCTTCCGGAAAGCAAAAACAGGACTTCCAGAAGTAGCTGTCTCAGGGTAGGAACATATTTTGTACTGCGTAAGATCATAGAAGAATGCAGCTTGAACGATATCCTTGGAAAGTATTTTGGATCGCGTGATATGGGGCTGTTTTTAGATCTGGCTGTTTATTCGATCATAGCGGAAAACAATGCAGCGCAGTACTATCCGGATTATACATACAACCATCCACTTTTTACGGAAAAGATGAAACAATACAGTGATTCAACCGTATTAGATTTCCTGAATTCAGTAACAGATGATCAGAGTACAGGATTTCTGAATACATGGAATGAGTCACGGAATTACCATGAAAAGATTTATATTTCTTATGATTCAACGAATAAAAACTGTCAGGCCGGGGATATAAAAATGGTTGAATTTGGGCATCCGAAAGTAGATATGGGAGAGCCGGTATTTAATTATGCAGTTGCGTATGATACTCATAATCAGGAACCATTATTTTATGAAAAATATCCAGGAAGTCTGAATGATATCTCCCAGCTTCAGTTCATGCTGGATAAAGCATCCGGATATGGTTATAAGAAGATCGGATTCATTCTGGACAGGGGATATTTCAGCTGCGAGAATATACAATATATGGATAAATGTGGGTATAGTTTTGTTATCATGGTGAAAGGGATGTCTGCCCTTGTGAATGAACTGATCCTGGAAAATAAAGGGACATTCGAAAATAAGCGGGTAAACAATATCTATGAATATGGAGTTTACGGAAAGACAATACGGCACAAACTGTATGCAAGTGATAAAAAAGAGCGTTATTTTCATCTGTATCATAGTATTTCCAAAGAAAGCGCAGAACGGATAGAGATTGAAAATCGGATCAACCAGATGACGCAGTATCTGAAAAAGTACCAGAATAAAGTAAAGGAATTCGGTCCTGGATTTGAGAAGTATTTTAACCTTTATTATGATGAAAAGAGCCAGGCTTTTATACTACCAGAAGAACGGTGCAGTGTGGTAGAAAGAGAACTGGATCTGGCAGGATATTTTTGTATCGTTACATCGGAAAAGATGAGTGCGAAGGAAGCAATCGAACTGTATAAGAGCAGGGATGTATCGGAGAAACTATTCCGCGGAGACAAATCATATCTGGGGAATAAGAGCATCCGGGTGTATTCAGAAGAATCAGCAAGAGCGAAGATATTTGTTGAATTTGTAGCCATGATAGTGCGCTGCAAGATGTATATAAAACTAAAAGAAGAAATGAAAAAACTGGATAAGAAACTGAACTATATGACTGTACCGGCGGCAATAAAAGAGCTGGAAAAAATAGAAATGGTACGTCAGTTAGACAATATATACCGTCTGGATCATGCAGTAACAGCGAACCAGAAAGTAATATTGAAAGCCTTTGGACTGGATGCGAATAGTATAAAATACTTTGCGTCAGAACTGAGTAAGGAACTGAAAGAAGCAGAATAAGGAAGGAAAATAAAGATGGCAAGAACAAGAAAAACAAGTAAGGAAGCATTGGAAGAAAAGATTGAAAAAGCAGAGGCTGATGTGATCGCAGCGAAGAAAAAGTATGATCAGGCAACAGCAAATCTGAAAGAACTGTTAGACAAGCGGGATGCCATAAGAAAAGAAGAGATCCTGTCAGCAGTTGTAAAAAGTGGGCGGTCATATGAGGAGATCATGAACTTTTTAAATGCAGGATCAGATGGAGAAAAGACGGAAAAATAGAATTGTTTTGAGTCGCAGATATAGCGACACTTGATTTAGGCGGAAAAAAACTGGAAGTTCACAATGAGCTGAAGGATTTTTAGACGAGCACAAAAAAAGGGTAAAAATGGTAATTTACAGAAAATTCAGTTAATTACTTGTAAAAATAGCTCTAGGAAAGCAGTAAAATCAAGGGTTCCGAGAAGCTACCGTAGAAACGAAAGTAAGCCCGAAATTCCGAAAAGAAAAAGAGAGCATCAGATATATCCAAGAGAAGAATCTCCGGATATGCTGATGCTTGACTTGTTTTTAGCTCATTTAAAGACAATGAGGAGCTGTCAGAAGAATATGGGGCTATCGTATAGATGTTTTGAGTTAAGAAGGGATACGTGGAATGAATAAGTAGAATTCTGTAGTTGCTATGTTCCCTCAAAAGATATATACTTAAATTACAAATAAAAGCTGGTCAAGGGAGAGACTTATGGATGTGAAAGACAGTATTTCTGTAACACTAAAGACGATAGATGGAAAAGAAACGAAAGATCAGTCAGCAAAGAATATTTTTTCATATAAACCAATTATAAGTAATATTCTAAAATATACTGTAGAAGAATATAGAGACTGCTCCCTGGAAGAAATTATGAATTGTATAGAAGGTGATACGATTCAGATAGGAACCGCGTTGGTAGAAGAGGATATGGCAAAAAACCATACGTGGAGAGGATACAGAATTTCATACGACAGATGAAGCACCAGCAGCATTTGATATTCTGTTCCGTTCTTTAAAACCAAAAAGCAGAAGGAAAGCTTCTGGTAAATCTTCATATTGATTTTTAGATACAGCAAAATTACACACCGGGTTATCCGGTTGTAAAAAGAAGTATATATTATGGCTGCCGTAAATTGTCTGCACAATTAGATAAGATAGGGGAAAATGGAAAAGGATATGGTCATTTAGAAAAAGTGTACAGTATCTGGATCTGCCTCGATAATATTCCCAGGAAACTGGAAAATACCATATCATATTATAAGATGCAGAATTACAAAAATGAGGGAATCAAAGACAAAGAGTTCCGAATTGATTCCTGGGAATCAGATCTTTTGGAGATTATAATAGTACGGCTCGGTGGAGAAGGACAGGAAGAAAAGGGACTTTTGGATCTCTTATATGGATTATTTTCCGGAAACCAGAAAAAAGTATTATCATATATTCCAGATTCGGATAATCAAGTTCGTCAGAAGGAGGTGTCTGATATGTTAAGTATGATTTCTTATGCAGAGGAAAATGGAATAAAAAAGGGCGAAAAAAAAGGTGAAAAAAAGGGTGAAAATCGATTAGGAGCACTTATAAATATTCTATTAAAGAATAAACGTTATTCAGATGCTGAGAAAGCATCTGAGGACGAGGTGTATCGTGAACAACTATATAAAGAATATAAATTATAGAAATGGGTGGTTATTTTGAAAACTCCGGGGACTTAAATTTTCGACGACTGGTGATGCTCGAAAGGGTGCTCGTTTCAATCGGAATTGGAGTCTGCATCCTATGAAGTCCAGGTTTTAGTTTTTGCCATTCTAAAGATAGTCTCAGCATATTGTGCTTTTGTCAAGGACATTGAGGTCAGACCGTGCGTCCAGCAAAGAGCATGCAGTCCGACAGGTGGAAATTATAATATAATAAGATTTAGGTAATTAAACAATATCGCATACATAATACAGAAAATGTACTATTTAATCGGAGAAAAATATGTATAGAGAAAGAGTGAACGAAAAACTACCGACAGAATATTTGTTGCATGAATTTGATGAATTGATTTCCTGTAAGAGCCTTGGTAGTTATAATTGTTGTGAAATGGTTTCGATATATCTATGCCAAAGAGAAAAGGAAATGCCGGATAATGTATATACAATTTTTGTATTTGAAACAAGACCGAACGTAGAAAAGAGCTCGGAGAGACTTTTAAAAAAGCTTAAAAGTATTACTGATACATATTCATTAGGAATACAGAGAAAGGTGCTGGATGTATCAGAAGTTCGAAGTATTTTTGAATTGTTATGCAACAGTAGAGATAAGAAGGAAGTAGACATCGGAGATGGAAGGTTAGAAACAGGATATCTGGAAGGGGTATCGAAAGTTTTTATTCAGCAGGACAGTACAAAAGAGATGCTTTTAAACAAAGTATTAAAAAATAATTTTATTAATGGAAGTTATATTTTGGAATTTTTTGACTGTGATAAAAAGATTGTAAATGTGTTGAACACAGTGCAGTTCAGAAAGATGACAGATACAATATTCGATGCAATTCCAATTGATTTGTTTTCTGTATCAGATCGTATTGGGAATTTTGTGTTTCAATTTCCGTCAACGAATGTAAGGGTTTCTTATAAAAAGATGATATGGAGAGACAGTTAACGTATGATGTGTCATTTGATAAAGAATGTGAGTCAGATGATCAATTTCTGGTATTGTCAGAAGGCGTTTTTGATGATTCGATTATTTCATTTGGTACCAGGACATTTAAACAGGAAGGATGTAATACTACATTTGAAGTTGGTGATGCTTCCCGATTTTGCAGGACAACGATAATTGATGTAAAACGGCAATTGATTTTGTCGCGTCAGGAAACAAGCTTTATAAGAAGAATGACGTATGTGCTGCAGATGGGTGCACAGTATGGAGAACAGCGTATCATTTATGATGAAACAGGACAGGTTGTTGACATTATTGAACCCATATCAGCGGAGAATGTTAATATTATAGAACAACCTGTTATTCGGACGCGAGATAGTCATATACATAAGCGTCAGTATAGCAGACGAGTTGATGAGTTATATGCCAGAGCTGAGTTTAGACGGTATGGAAGAGATTCAGAACCGCAGAAAGCTTTGAAAGATGTGATTGCATTGATGAATCGTGCACAAACAGGGAAGGTGTATCTGTGGGATCCTTATCTGACAGTTGAGGATATTTTACATACTTGGTATTTTACGAAAAGTATGAATGTAACGTTATATGCAATTACATCTGGTGAAATTGCCGAAAAAAGTAAAATGAGTGTATGTGATTGGATAGAACAGCAGCAGGAAATTATGGAGAAAAGGAGTAATCATTATGGTATACATGTAGAGCTTAGATGCCAGTGGGCTGATTATGGTTACAGTTTTCATGATCGTTTTCTCATGGTGCTTAATTTAGATCAGGATACCTCTTCTGTCTGGTCACTGGGTACATCTGTGAATAGCCTTGGAAATAAACATCATATTATTCAAAGTGTGGAACATCCACAGATGATGATAGACGCATTTGAAGAATTATGGAATGAGTTGGATGCTCCGGAATGCTGGTATGAGAAAGGAGTATGATGGAGAAGACATAAAAAAAGATATTTGGGAAATGATCAGTTCGGTGAGTTATAGTACTCATATTGCTGGTAACGCAGGAAGGGCTGATCAGAAATTTTTTGAACATTTGCAGGAAGGTATTGCTGATAATGATTTGGATAAGATATATGAATTCATTGATGCGTATGAGAGGGGAAAAAGTATAAAAACCTGATGAATTAGTCTGCAGATTGTTTCAAAAAGCATATAGGGAGGACTCTGCACGTTTATGCCAGCTTTTGGCAGAGAAAAATAACATTGTAGATTATTGGATATTTCTTTCAACTTGCTGTGAAACAGATATGCTTGTGGATTTTGCAAAGATGGATGTAGCATATCCTTGTTTCTATTATGAATGTGCCAGGATTTTGTTGAAACGGACATCGGGTATAGATGAAAAATGACAAAGAGGCAATAATTGCAGCGGTCAAGAGAATTGCTGACAGGGATTTGGCGTTGTGGGAGCGCTGGGTACAAAGAAAGGAACATAATACAAATTGGCAGCAGCTTCTTTTTAGCGTTCTTTCTAAAGTCAGCAGAGAAGCGCTGAAGCGTTTTGCACAGACAATCAATCTGGATATGATGCTGCAGAATCATAAAGAGGATATTGTGGCTTGGGAATTTGAAAGGTTATCGGATACATCAAAAAAATATATCTTAGAAAATATAAGTAAAGATATTTTGGAGAATTGGAATTTATTGTTCGAGAAAAAGAAGAAAAAACATGAGAATTTAAGAGAAATATGGTTTTCTGGTTACTTTAGTTTAATTTTGAATTCTCTTCAATATGATTTGAAAAATAAGGAGGAGTGGAAACTTAGTTTTTTAAATTACGAAAAAATATTAGAAAAAGATATGTATGCATGGTATGAGAAAACGACACATATGTGTTGCGCTTTTTTCTATGATATAACGCAGATATTTTATATTGTACTGGCAGGGCAGGAAAAGCAGATTATAGAGGCGGATGAAAGCGTGACTCAAAGTATCAGGAAGATACAGTTATTTATACGGCGGCATGAGGATTACTGGAAGGATCATGTTAAACAAAAAATAGAACTGGAACATAGACTAGAGGCGATGTTGTAGATTTAAGTGGAAATTCATAACCAGTAAAGGACAAAGGATGAATATTTTAATAGTAGGAAATGGATTTGATTTGGCACATGGTTTGCCCACGAAATATGCGGATTTTCTGAAGTTTATAGATTTTTTTTACTAAGCATAAGGCACAAGAAAGTTCAGGATTAGAATTGATTGCGGGAGAGGATATCAATTGCTATAAGTATTTTACAGACTTATTTAACAGTAAACAAGATTCTGAATTTGATCAGTATTTATATGATCAATCAAGAAAAACAATTCATGAGTTAAGTGATTTGTGCAAGGATAATGCATGGATTAAATATTTTTCAGAGGTGTATAAAAGCAGAGAGCAAAAAGGAAAAGACGGGTGGATTGACTTTGAAAGTGAAATTTCCCTGATTATACAGACATTCAACAGTGTAAGCAGGGATATACAAGAGACCATACAAAAGGGAGGCGTAGGAACGGTGCTTTCACAAAGGCAATTAAACGTTCTTGCACTATTTTTGGAAAAGATGGATAGTTCATCAGGAATGGCGACCCATGTCTGGAAAAAAGAAGAAATTGACTTTTGGAAACAGAAACTTCTGGAAGATCTGAATAAACTTACACGTGCACTTGAAATTTATCTCTCAGATTATATTAGCAATTTTATGCTGGGAAATGGACTGCCAGATATAAAAAACTTGCCATATTTGGACAAAATTTTATCGTTCAACTATACATGTACATATCAGAGGATATACGGAGAACATCCGTTTTTGGAGTTTGATTATGTGCATGGAAAAGCTGATTTAAGGAATGATATCCAATCTACAAATATGGTGCTTGGAATTGATGAATATCTGGAAGGAGATGCGAGAGATAAAGACCTCGAATTTATAGAATTTAAGAAATTTTTTCAAAGAATACATAAGGAAACAGGGGGCTTATATGAAGGCTGGCTTGAGGAAATTCAGTCTGAGAAAAAAATATATGAAATATCAGCAATCGTTAAAGAGAATGGAATAGTTAAAAAGCATCACAGAGTAGTTAAGTACCATAAAGTTTTTATATTTGGACATTCATTAGACATTACGGATAAGGATATATTAAGAAAATTTATTTTAAACGAAAATGTTAAGATAATAATTTTTTACACCGATAAAGAGGATTATAAAAAGAAGATTATCAATCTGATAAAAATTATAGGGCAGGATGAATTGGTAAAGAGAACGGGTGGGAAAAATAAAACAATAGTGTTTCAAAAGATAAATACGTGCACATTGGAATCTGATTCCATGAGGGAAAATAAAAAAGAATAAAGCAGGGGAAGATTTGTGAATCCAGACAATAGTGCATTTCAGTTTGCTCTGAATTCCAGAATATATGTGGATAAGACAGATCTTATTAGTATGCACGATGGAGAAAGAGATGAAGAAATGTCTTGTCAATGATTGACAATCGGTAGTATATCTGCTATATATGAGACATATATCTGAGAAAAATCGTTAACCGTTCGGTTATTTAATTTCCCTGTGTGACAATATGATAGAAATGATATACAGAAAAACATGACATATTAAAAGTAAAGGGTGATAAGATGCTTACAATTGTAAATGGAGTTACATCTAAACAGGTGCTTGCAAATGAAATTATAAATCTTTTGGAAACAATGGGATTAGACGGATATTTTTATTTGGGCTACCCTGTTTTAGGGGGAATTGATGGAAAAATTAAAGTTGATGCATTGTTAGTGAGCGAACAGACGGGTATTGTACTTTTTGATCTGGAAACATTAGCAGAAGAAAATATGGAAGATAAAATTCAGTTATTGGATGAACTATATAATAATATGGAAGCCAAGCTGAAAAGATATGGATATCTGTCAAAAAGACGAGTTTTACAAGTGCCGATTAATGTACTGTCTTATGCACCCCTTTATAAAACGAAGAGTGATGAAATTTGTACATCAATAGAAGAAGTAAAGGAATATTTAGAAAGTCTGGAATGGAAACAGGGCGAAGAATATTATAAGAAATTATTGGAAGCGATTCAGATGATTTCACAACTGAAAAAAAGAGGTGGCAGAAAAAATCTTCAGAAGGCTTCGTCAAGGGGATCAAAATTAAAAGCAATTGAAGACCAGATTTCCTGCCTGGACAAGTATCAAAGTAAGGCAGTCATTGAAACGGTAGAAGGTGTTCAACGAATCCGGGGTCTGGCAGGATCGGGAAAAACAATTGTTCTGGCATTAAAGGTAGCATATCTGTATACTATGTATGAAAATAAGATGATAGCAGTTACATTTAACAGCCGGGCATTAAAGGGTCAATTTATTCAACTGATCACAAACTTTATTGTTGAAAATACAAATGAGGAACCTGATTGGAGCAGAATTAAAATAATTCATGCATGGGGAAGTAAAAATTCAGAAGGTCTGTATTTCAATTTTTGTAAGGCAAATAATCTAGTTTGTTATGATTATATGGATGCGTGCCAGAAATATGGAAGAAATTCATCTGCTTTTGACAGAGTATGTGAAGAAGCCGTAGAATCAGTAACGAATCCCCAGCCATTGTATGATGTGATTTTAGTAGACGAAGCACAGGATTTTTCAAAATATTTTCTTCAGATGTGTTATATGTCACTCCCACATGAAAGCCGTATGCTTGTATATGCATATGATGAACTCCAAAGCCTGGATAACAAAAACGTTGAATCTCCGGAAGACATTTTTGGATACAGTAATGGACGGCCGAATGTAGTGCTTGATAACAGTAATGGTAAGGCGGAGGATATTGTCTTATCAAAATGTTATCGTAATTCAAGACCAGTTCTTATTACAGCACACAGCCTGGGATTTGGAATTTACAGAAAAAAAGAGGCACGGGAGGAAACATCGTTAGTTCAATTATTTGAAGATAAACAGTTATGGGAAGATATTGGATATACAGTGAAAGAAGGTGTGATCAGAGATGGAGAATTTGTAACGCTATATAGAACAGAAGAAACAAGTCCTGCATTTTTAGAGGATCATTCGTCAATTGACGATCTTATACAATTTAGAAGATTTGAAAATAATGTACAGGAAGCGGATTGGATAGTTGAAGATATCGAAAAAAATCTGCATGATGAAGAATTAAGATATCAGGACATTATGATCATTCACCCTGATCCCAAAATTACGAAGAGTTACGTGTCACATATCCGTGTTAAATTAATGGAAAAGGGAATTAAATCGCATATTGTTGGGGTACAGACAACACCAGATGATTTTTTTCAGGAGGATTCTATTGCAATCTCTCAGATTTACAGAGCAAAAGGAAATGAAGCAGCAATTGTTTATCTGATAAATGCGGATCTTTGCGCAAGAGGCATCAACTTATCAAGAAAACGAAATATTATATTTACTGCTATGACAAGATCGAAGGCATGGGTACGGGTTAGCGGAATCGGAGATGATATGGATCTGTTAATACAGGAGTTTAACAGCGTTAAGGAAAGGAATTTTCAATTAGAGTTCACGTACCCGGACAAATCACAACGAAAGAATATGAGAATTATTCATAGAGACATGACTCAAAATGAATTAAGAGATATCAGAAAAAGCAATTCTAATCTGGCGGATATTACCAGTAAACTTGCAAATGGAGAAATTCGAAAAGAAGATTTAGATGAAGATACTGTGAATCGCTTAAAGGATGTGCTGTATAATTGAAAGAACAAGAAAAAGTATTTCGAGAGTTAAAGAAAGTTACAAGGGAATTGATCAGATGTGGACTGGCAGAAGAATATAACTATCCTGTAATTCAACAAATGGATATTGTATGGGAAAAATATCAAAATATTTCGTTATATTTAAGGAATATGGATTACAGTACAATTTATGATGAAATAGAAAAAAATCATAATTATAATGTTAAATTGCCAGATGGCGGTATCATACAGTTGATGTATCGCTTTAATAGAACGGGAAAAGAATTGATTTCGCACAGATTGGGGTATTATCCATCACCGTCGTATGAACTTTATCAGAATGATCCGGAATTATACGATGTTGACTATATTTACGGAGATATTTTAAATAAATCTGTATTGCCTGTGATTATTCGAGCTGATTACAATCGAGATCCGGAGGAGAGCGAACTGCATCATCCATATTCACATATTACTTTAGGGGGATATAAAAATTGTAGAATTCCTGTAGATCGTCCAATATCACCGATGAAATTTGTGAAATTTATTATGGAACATTTTTATTATGTTCCGAGTTCACAGTTGGAATTCAATTTTGAAATTGAGGGTATAGTAGCTTTCGAAGAACATATTGCAGAAAAAGACATAAATAAGAGCAGAATAATAGTATGAAAATGGAGAATGAAATATGGAAATTGTTAGAGAATCTATATTCATACAAACAGCTATAAAATTATAGTGTAAATTATAGTAGAAAAGTAATTGACATATTCATGGTGGCAAGTTAATATAATATTAACAACAGGCAACAGGAGTGTCTGTCAAGCGTTGAAGTAAGGTGTTGTGCCAGGAGGCAGTGCCTTACCAGCTTTATAAGGGTTTAGCATTTACCACAATCTGGCTAGGGAGCAAAAGCTCTCAAAAGAAAATGCTGGGAGGCTCTGCCAAGTGCAGGGCCTTTCTTAATTTTATTATGAAAATAAAGGGAGTTGCGGAAAATATAGATGAGAACAGTTGTTGATTGTGTATCATCATTTATTCCTCTCTTATCAACAATCAACAGAGTATGAAATTGTTCTGGGAAGAAAAAATGTTGCGGTTAAACTTATAATAGCGTTTGATAAGAAGGACTGTTTTCATTTGATGGGATTACAGGATTACATATATTATACGACAGATTGAAAAAAGATGTAAAATAGCAAGATTGCCTGATGGAAAATATTTATTCCATCAGGCAATCCTATGTAAACATTTCTTTAGTTTTGATTATTCTGCAGATTCTTTAGAAACAGAATTTTTCTTTTTTCTGGATTTACCAGAAATCATTTTATGACCGGAGTAGATAGCCATAATCATGCAGAGAAGAGAGCTGCAAGCAAAATATTTGTGAGCAGTTTTCATGTTTTTATAGCCGGTATAAAAGGTTCCAATCATGGCTGCCAATGCACCAAGTGACCAATATTTATGTGCTTTCATTTGAATATACCTCCTGCGTTTTTTTATATAATACCTCTTTTTAGAAAGCATGAAAACAGGAAATTTATAAATTCTGTTCTTTCTCAATCTGCTGTTCCTGTTCGTAGCTCTTCCCAAGGATCATATCAATATTGGCAGACACGGTACGAAACTCCCGTTCATAATTCCGGCGGTTAGAAAAATCTTCCCGTTGCATATTTCGCAATTCAATAAGTCGGTCTTTTTCAGCATAGAGGGATTTCGTGGAAGGCAGCTTATTTCCGACAGATTTTTCTTTCAGTGTTCGGAGAGCTGTATCATAAAGAGAAACTTTTTATTTTTATGGTAATAGCTGTTTAGTTTCTGACATTCAGATTACAAACCTGTTTGCGGCAGAGTTATTGATGCCGTATGAAGTCTTTCGGAAAAATTTCTTTGCACATATGAACGAATTGGAAATAACTCCCGGGAAGGTACGGTTGGATGAGGCTATCCGTCTGATTGTTTGTCAGATGAGTGATTTTTTGGTTCCTTATGTGATTAGCATAAATTAAGTCTGCGAAGCAAACGATACTCCTTGGGCTTTGCACAAGGAGATTCATATTTATTGTATTTCGCAGTGTATTACTGGACGCGGAGTGAACAGTAACCAGTAAATAAACAATTTATTGACAAATAACTGACCAGATGTAATAATACCACTCAGAGATAGTATTTGGACTCAAAACTATACTCTGGCTGAAATCACTGGAATCTTATATAAAAGCAGCCAGCCGGAATCCGGAAACGGGAACGGAGGGATGTATGTAATTTTAAAAGATACGAGCCGGTATTTATGATACAAAAAATCAGATTTCCAATAATCTATGGAATAGTAAAACATATTTTATGTATCAGAAACAGGACTCAATATACAGGGAATCAATCAGAAGCGTTTCAGGGTCAAAGTGTATCCTGATGCGCTTTTTTTGCAGATCATAAAGGTATATTTCCTTTTTATGGTGCTGCTTGACTCTGATTTTTCCCGCAGGAAAGGACTATATAAGATGACAATAGAAATGTTAAAAGGAAAAATCCACAGAGCAACTGTTATCCAGGCTGAACTGGATTATGTGGGAAGCATTACTGTGGATGAAGAACTGCTGGAAGCTGCCGGAATACTGGAATATGAGAAAGTTCAGATTGTAGATGTGAACAATGGCAGTCGATTCGAGACATACACAATCTGCGGAAAACGCGGAAGCGGTATGATCTGTCTGAACGGAGCAGCAGCAAGATGTGTAAGCACAGGTGACAAGATTATCATCATGGCTTACGCAGGATATGAGCCTGAAGAGGCACGCACTCATAAGCCTGCAGTTGTATTTGTAGATGAAGAGAATAAGATCAGCAGAGTGACCAATTATGAGAAACATGGTCTGCTGAAAGACATGGCCTGAAAACGTTGATATCAGATTAGAGGCTATCATAAGATGAAAGTGAATTCAGAAAAGAGGCTATCTCAAAATCTATGATACCGGTCCATTGACCGAGAAAGAGGAGATAACAATGCAGGTAACAAAAACAGTAGAAGAAACAAGAAAACAGATCAAAGCATGGAAAAAAGAAGGTAAAACTATAGGTCTTGTTCCAACAATGGGATTTCTTCATGAGGGACATGCAAGTCTGATCAAAAAATGCAGAGAACAGAACGACATTGTAGTTGTGTCTGACTTTGTCAATCCAACACAGTTTGGTCCGACAGAGGATCTTGAGGCATATCCAAGAGATTTCGAACGCGACAGCAAACTCTGTGAAAGTCTTGGCACAGACCTGATCTTCTGCCCTGAACCTTCTGAAATGTATCATGATCCCCATGCATTTGTAAGTATCGATACATTATCTGAGACACTTTGTGGAAAAACACGTCCTATCCATTTCAAAGGTGTGTGCACAGTTGTAACCAAGCTGTTCCATATTGTAGCCCCGGACAGAGCATATTTCGGACAGAAGGATGCTCAGCAGCTGGCCATCATCCGCAAAATGGTCCAGGATCTGAATTTTGATATAGAAATCGTAGGCTGCCCGATTGTCCGTGAAGAGGACGGACTGGCAAAATCCTCCAGAAATACATATTTAAGCGATGAAGAGAGAAAGGCTGCTCTCTGTCTGTCCAGATCCGTAAAACTCGGACAGGAAATCATTCACGCAGGCATTTCCGCAGAAGAACTTCTCGGCAAAATGCGTGCAGTGATCGAGGCAGAGCCTCTGGCAAAAATCGATTACGTTTCCATGGTAGATGCACTTACCATGCAGCCTGTGGAAAAAGCTGATCATAATGTTCTCGTAGCAATGGCTGTCTATATTGGCAAAACAAGACTGATCGATAACTTCAGCTACGAGGTATAATATATGGAAAATATTTTAAAGAAAATAGGAAAAATCAGCAGTTTTGCATCCAGATATATTGGAATCATCATCATTGCCTTTTCATGCCTTGCCTTTTTCTGGAGGGATGGATTTGCATGGATGACAAATTATACATCTGTTTTTCTGGGCGTGATCATGTTTGGTATGGGACTGACCATACGTCTGGAAGACTTCCGGGCAATTTTTTCCAGACCAAAGGAAGTGATCATTGGCGCAGTTGCACAGTATACGATCATGCCAGTCGTAGCCTGGGTATTGTGTAAAGTTATGAATCTTCCCGCAGATCTGGCTCTGGGTGTGATTCTTGTGGGATGCTGTCCTGGTGGAACAGCCAGCAATGTGATCACCTATATTGCAGGCGGTGATGTTGCACTTTCAGTAGGAATGACCATCGTTTCCACTCTGGCTGCTCCTGTTATGACTCCATTTCTTGTGTACATTCTGGCAGGTGCCTGGGTGGAAGTATCCTTCTGGGCAATGGTACTTTCTGTTGTAAAAGTAATTCTGGTTCCTGTACTTCTTGGAATCCTTCTCCGTACACTTGCAGGAGATCATGTAGATAAAGTTTCAGATGTTATGCCATTGATCTCTGTTGTAGCCATTGTTATGATCATTGGCGGAATCGTGGCAATTAATGCAGAGAAAATCTTAAGCTGCGGAGTTCTGGTCCTTGGCGTTGTTGCGATCCACAATTTCTGTGGTATGATGCTTGGGCTCCTTGCAGCAAAAATTTTCCATGTAGAATATACACGGGCAACAGCTATAGCTATTGAAGTGGGCATGCAAAACAGCGGACTGGCAGTTTCTCTGGCAGCAGCTAACTTTGTAGCCAATCCACTGGCAACTCTTCCAGGTGCTATTTTCAGTGTATGGCATAATATTGCAGGCTCCATCTTTGCAGGAATCCGCCGTTCCGGCGTAGAAAACAGGACACGCACAGGTGAAAATGGTGTGTCAGCAGCATAAATAACAAGGGAACGTAGAAAACAAAAAATCCCCGGAATCCTTGGCTTAACAGTGATAAGAAACTAATTTGCTTATCTACTGCCAGCTAACGGATTCCGGGGCAAAAATAACTACTTGAATTTTTTTGCTTTTATGACATCTATAATTATCCCTTTGTTTTTTATAAGCTTTATTCGCCAACTCTCAATTTCTCAGCATTTTGAACGGAATATCCCATATCATAGGCTTTTTTGAAAACACTTTGATTTCTGACTAATCCGGCATCCATCACGTTTGCTGCATATATCTTTCCTGCAATCTTGTATTCTTCCAGATGTTCTACAAAACCATCCAGATCACCAAGCGGTCTTTCAATGATGTCCTCGCCCAGACCAGCCGATATAATATAGTAAACTTCTTTTTTACCAAGATGCTGCCAGATAGGATAAGTGCGGTCAATAAAGGTCTTCATCTGGGCACTGATTCCATAAAAATAAACCGGAGTAGCCAGTACAAGTACATCTGCTTTCCGAAACATTCCGAGTATTTCAGCCATGTCATCTTTTAATACACAGGTACCGCCATTTCTCATACAGCCGTCGCAGGCTCTGTACCATGTTCACCTGATGTCCTTTTGCTTCTGCACCTTTTTTGAACTGCTCACAGCTAAACAGTTCTCTGACTGTATTTTCATATACCACACATTTCTCTGCCTTCTTAATCTTTTTGGCATATTTTTTACTGTTAGTAAAGAATGTCATGGTTCGACCCTATGAAGTACGGCCCTATAAAGTATAGATATTTATCTACAATCTCCCAGTAGCCGCTCTTAGGCGAACCATTCTTCTTAATGACAGCTATGGCTTACGCATCCATGCTCGCCACATGTATGTCCTTCCCCGTGGTTGTGCTCGTGATGAGAACACTTCACATTTGGATTATACGCAAGTGTTTCATTGATAAAGGCTTCTACCGCTTCATCTGCATCTCCGGAAACTCCTCCGAAAAGCTTAATACCGGCTGCCGCTAAAGCTGTCTGTGCGCCCCCTCCGATTCCGCCACAGATCAAAACATCTGCATTCAATGCATTAAGAACTCCTGCCAATGCGCCATGTCCGCTTCCGTTGGTATCTACTACCTCTGAATGTACCACTTTCCCTTCTTCTACATCATAAATCTTAAATGTTTCTGTGTGTCCAAAGTGCTGGAAAATCTGTCCGTTTTCATATGTTACTGCTATTCTCATAATACCTTCTCCTTTTTCCACTGCATATTTTTGATAAAGCTCCTGCTTGTAACATCCTCCAAGGTTGCAGTCGCTACTTTGACCATCGCAGATTCTGAAATCCCCGCCCTCAATTCTAAGCGGATGTCCATCAATAAGTGCATCTGCTATTTTCTTCCTGGCAATCTCGTAAATTCGTTGAACTGTTGTTCTTGCGATCTGCATAGATACTGCACACTGCTCCTGACTGTAACCTTTCTTGTCCAAAAGACGAATTGTTTCATACTCATCTACCGTCAGAATAATGGGGGCTTTTTTCTCCGTATCATCTGCCGGAAGAAATTCTAAAACATTGGGAAAATGGCAGACTTTTCTGCATTTTATTGGTCTTGGCATAAACTGCTCCTTTCTTGTTATAATATAATAGTTCTATAAAGGGCATATGTCAATAACATTTTTGACATATGCCTTTTTAACCAAATCAAGTAAGTCCCCTGCTTCAATTGCGAAGAGCAAACGGGCATCGGAGAGACTTCTGGAAAGCAGTACGAAATATCTTGAAGAGAAGCTGAAACTCACAGTCAACAGAGAGAAGCTTAATGAGATACTGACTGGTTATCTCCATTACTATGGCATCACTGACAATTCAGAGAGAATTACAGCATTTCGTTATAATGTTATGAAAAGCTACAATTTTAAATATCAGGGGAGATCGAGGTCTCTTATCTTCAAATATTCCACAAGCTTAAAAGACATTCTCAACAGAAACTCTGTCATGGGATCGTTTAAATCGGCTTTACCTATTTCAATGATTTTTTCCATTCGATAAGCCAGCGAATTCCTGTGAATACACAAAATGTTAGCTGTTTCCTTATTGTTATGGAAACACTGTAGATATACCTCAAGTGTATGGTAAAGTTCATTTCCCGTTCTCTGGTCATATTTATTCAGTCTGTAAAGGGCAGGGTGGATATAATCTGCAAGTTTTTCTGGTTCTTTGATCTTGTTCATCATTTCGTAGAACTCAATTTCAGAATACCGATGAATTTGATGCTCCATCGGATACCTTTGATCCCATGATATTTCCTTCTTAAGGTTATCAGGGATTCTGTGATTCCATTCAAGAACTGTCCGCGCCTGCTGATAAGCTCTGTAAAATTCATCCATTTTTGAAAAAACCAGGGAGATTCCTACATCCAGATGATACTCTGCCATCGTTTTAAGCATTATTTTTTGAGTATCTACAAATATAACAGAACTCTGATCTGGTACAAGCAGGACTAGTGCATTGTCGTGGACAGTCATATATGCTTCCGGAAAGATATGTCGGATCACAGGATAAAGCTGCTGCTTTAATTTATTTTCCTTCAAAAATGTCTTCGGTTGGATACAAAGTGCATACATTGCATCAGATACTCGAAGATGAGAAATGGAATCTGCCAATATATCAGCCGGAGTTCCAATCAGCAAGGCTTCAAGAAGCTGCTGGTCCGCACTGGTGTACTGAAACAGTTCAGGATGATAATGTCCAACTACGGAGCTGATTGCCCGGCTTACATCACTCATAGCTGCTAAGTGTTCTGCGGTAAAAGGGATATTGTTTTCTATCATCAGAACAAAACCAACCTGAACACCGTTTAAAAACACTTTCGAACTACATTTACGATATGGTGATTCCGGGCAAGATACTTCAACAGCCTCAATGCTGGCTGAAGCCCCCTGGACAGCTTCCAATGACATTACATTTTTAATGAAATCGTATGTACAATATCCACGTTCAATATTCTTTTTCCATAATTTATCCGTAACCGGAATTGATGTAGAATATGACAGGATACGGAATTTCTTGTCGCAAAATACCAAAGAATATCCTAATTTGATGGATGCAGAGTTAATCACTTCATCCAGGCTATGGGAAGAGTGGCCTTTTCGAACCAGTTCTTCATATAAACTAACCTGTTCATGTGTCTGAAGAAACTGTTTTGCTGCATTAAAAACCGCAAAAAGCTCTTTTGCCTGTACTGTTGCACGATCCGTGCAGGAATAAGGAAAAAGATAGTTTTCTCCACGAACAAGGATACATTGAGAAGGCTGCATATCAGGAGACAAGACATCTGGATAACCAAAATAGACAATATCTGTGGCGTATCCTGTTTGAGTGCCATCCAGCAGCTCTACATCTCGTATTTCATGAAGATCAGTAGAACAATTTAGTATTATGTTAAAAGTTTTTTCATTTTTTAAATAATCAATAAGATCGGAAAACAGCATCTTCATACTCCTCTTTACAATTATTTGTGAAAAATGCACAGTGTTTTGCAGATTATTATTAATTATAGTGCATTGTGCATAAATACACAATGTCTTTTTTATATTTATGCCGTTGTTTTTTTAACAATGAAAATGTTATTTTTAAGCCATAATAATCAAGAGACACAAGTAAAGGAGGGTGTACATGTATCAGGAAATATTTAAACAGGGAAAAATTGGAAATATTACACTTAAAAACCGGCTTGTAATGTCACCGATGGGTACAAGCCTGGCGGAGATGGATGGGTCTCCATCGGAAGACATGATTGCATTCTATGAGGCACGTGCAATTGGTGGCGCAGCGCTTATTATTCCGGAGATTGCAAGGGTAAACGATCTGCATGGTGCAGGGATGATGCGTCAGCTGTCTGTTTCAAAAGACAGACATATCGAAGGTCTTGCAAAGCTTGCAGAAACAGTACATAAATATGGGACAAAGATATTCATCCAGCTGCATCACCCTGGACGTGAAACAGTAACTGCTCTTACAGGCGGTCCGGTAGTATCTGCTTCAGCAATACCGTGCAAATATCTTCAGCAAGAAACAAGGGCTCTTTCAACAGAAGAAGTAAAAGCTTTGATCCAACAGTTTATCTCAGGTGCTGTACGGGTAAAAAAAGCGGGTTGCGATGGAGTAGAGCTTCATGCGGCTCATGGGTATCTATTACAACAGTTTCTTTCCCCTTACACAAATAAACGCGAAGATGAGTATGGTGGTTCCTTTGAAAACAGACTTCGTATGATCACCGAGATCATAAATGGAATCCGTGTACAGTGTGGACCGGACTTTCCGATCGGTGTCCGTTTAAGCGTTGAAGAATTTCTGGATAAAACAGGAGTGACAGAGGATTATATCCATATCCAGGATGGAGTTAAGATTGCAATGGCGCTTGAGAAATGCGGGATTGATTTTATTGATGTGTCTGTTGGTTTATACGAGACAGGAAGTGTATGTGTAGAGCCAATCTCCTTCCCCCAGGGTTGGAGAAAAGATCTGATCAAGGCCGTAAAAGATCACGTTTCTATTCCAGTGATAGGAGTTTCCTGCATACGTGAACCACAGGTAGCTGAGAGTTTTCTGGAAGGAGGTATTGTTGATTTTGTCTCCATGGGAAGAAGCTGGCTCGCAGACGAACAGTGGGGACTCAAGGTACTTGAAGGAAGAGAGAATGAAATTTGTAAATGTATCAACTGTCTGCGTTGCTTTGAGAGCCTGAATGCATGGATGGGCGCGGGTATTCCTGCGGAATGTGCAGTTAATCCACGTGCATGCCGCGAACGTCTTTATGGAAATGCAGAATATGACACTCAGGAACATAAGGTAGTAGTTGTGGGTGGCGGACCATGTGGTATGATCGCTGCTAAAACACTTGCTGAACGCGGCATGAAGGTAACATTGGTTGACCGCCAGAGTGAGCTTGGAGGTACGATAAACCTTGCAAAGAAGCCTCCTTTCAAAGAACGTATGGGCTGGATTGCTGATTATTATAATGTTGAATTTGAGAAACTTGGAGTTGAATTAAAACTTGATATGGAAGCGACTGCGGATAAAATTGCAGAAATGAATCCGGACGCGGTACTTGTAGCAACAGGTTCTAAATCTGTCATTCCAGGATCTATTCCCGGAATAACCGGAGAAAATGTATATACAATCGAAGATATTCTTTCCGGAAAAGCCGGACTGAAGAATAAAAAAGTAATGATCATCGGAGCAGGTGTTACGGGACTTGAAACAGCAGAATATCTCTGTCACGAAGGAAATACCGTTGTACTTGCGGATATGCTTGACAAAGTTGCTCCTAATGCAAATCATACAAATGTTGCAGATGTATGTGGAAGATTGAAAGAATACAATGCCCAGTTCATGATGGCATATGCTCTTAAAGAGATCAAAAAAGATGGAGTTGTACTTGAAAGACTGAACGATAAGATAAATGTGGAAGTTGCTGCAGATGCTGTTGTTCTTTCCCTTGGTTTCCGTCCGGACAACCATCTTGTTGAAGAATTAAAAGAAAAAGGAATCCATGCTCAGGCTATCGGAAATGCTGTGAAAGACGGTACGATTGCTCCTGCATCCAGAAGTGGTTTTGAAGCAGCAAGGAAATTGTTTAAGACATCTGTCAAAACTCCAAGCTTTATCACTGCTCCGGAGGAAATGCCTAATTTCGGTAAGATATCTCTTATGAAAAATCAGGAGGGAATATATCTTGCATACCTCACCGATCCTGCGGCGATTGCAAAGGTTCTGCCTGCACCGTTAAAACCATTTTCCGTGCCTGTAGTTACGGTATCTGTGTGCCATGTTAAGGAGCCTACCTTTGCTGATGATTATTATGAAGCAATCCTTGGTGTTTACTGTACATATGGAACACAGCTTGGATTATATCCAATAGGACTTGTACTTGGGGGAACCGGTGCAGAAATGGCAGTTCAGTGTGGACGTGACAATGGATCAATTCCAAAGAAACTGGGATCTGAATTTGTAATCCGTCGAAACAATGATCATGTGACCGCTCAAGTCTGCCGTCGTGGTACTGAACTTGTAAATATTGATCTCAAGATTGGTGAATATAATAACGCAATGACCGGAATGCTGTATCAGTTCCCAGAAGCCGGTAAAAAGACATATGGCGGTGGTTTCTACTTCCACCTTGACCGCGAACCGGATAAAGAAGGAAAATCACATTTCCAGAATGGTGCTCTGCTTCAGAATCTCTGTGAATACAATTACCATTCATGGGAGCCTGGTTTTGCAGCGATTAAATTACAATCGTCCATTGATGATCCATGGGGAGAACTTCCAATCAGAACAGTCATTGGAGGTGCGTATTCCTCAAATGATCTGATGGTTCATAAACTGAATTTATGTGAAGAGATTGACGCAGATGTTCTGGCACCGTATCTGCTTACCGCACGGTATGACAGAACAGCATTCATGGAAACAGGAAGAAGATAAGGAGGGCATTGCCATGAAGTTTGAAAACAAAGTAGCAATCATTACCGGTTCAACAAGAGGAATCGGAAGAGCAACCGCAGAACTCTTTGCAAAAGAAGGAGCAAAAGTCATAGTTGTTGGAACAAAGGAAGAACTGGGAGAAAGCTGTGTGAATGAAATCAAGGCAGCCGGAGGAGAAGCAATTTTCTGTAAAACAGACGTGACATCTGATGAAAGTCTTGATAACCTGGTTAAAACAGCTCTGGACGCCTACGGAAAAATAGACATTCTCGTTAATAATGCAGGAGTAGGCGGAACAACTGCCAATATGGATCAGATCACAATGGATGAATGGAACACTGTTCTTGCAACAAATCTCACAGCACCATTTGTTCTTTGCAAGAAACTAATCCCTATTATGGAAAAACAAGGAGCTGGAACCATCGTCAATGTAGCTTCCATGGCAGCAACCGCAGCTGGCCGCGGAGGGCTTGCTTACACTTCTGCTAAACATGGCCTTCTTGGACTCACCCGTCAGATGTCATTGGATCATGGACGTACAGGAGTGCGTATAAATGCTGTTCTTCCAGGACCGATTGCAACAGATATGATTGCACGTGTGCTTGCAATTCCACAGCATCCGGTAACAATGAAGATTGGAATGAGTCCGGCAAAACGTCCTGGAGAACCTATCGAAGTAGCACAGGCCATTGCATTCCTTGCATCAGACGAAGCTAGTTTCATCCATGGAGCAGCTTTGGCTGTAGATGGCGGATATACGATATTTTAAAAATAATTGATATGCATTAGAAAAAGGAGTCATTTGGACTCCTTTTTTCAGTACGTAGGATCTGACTGCAGAGATAAATCAAAATATAGTACCCTAAGGAAAATCATCCAAGTCTAACGTACTGTCAGTACATGAATTCTTAAATAGGAGAGAACTATGTGCAGCAGATATTACATTGATCCCGGTATGACGGAAGATATTTCCAGAGTGGTACAGAACATAGATGGGAGGATCTGGCTGGCACAAGGAGATACCCGTCCGACCGATGTCGCACCAGTCATTGGACAGTCAGAACACGGACTGGAACTGGGTATATGCAGATGGGGATATCCCCTGTCAAAAAGCAAGGGTCTGGTCATCAATGCAAGGGTAGAAACTGTTTTGGATAAACCTTCTTTTCAAAACGGGATCTTATATCACCGGCTGTTGATTCCGGCAGGCGGTTTCTACGAATGGAATTCCCTGAAAGAAAAGAGTATCTTTACCAGACTGGATTCCTCTGTGCTGTACATGGCAGGGTTCTGTGACTGGTTTGATAATAGCAAAATGCCTGTACTTCTGCAGGCTTAGTCTTAATTTCTGTGATTTCATATTCGCCCTGGTCAAGGTTTTTAAAACTTCCAAATCCGTATTTCGTCCTTGTTTCCATATAAATCCAGTAGTACAATATGTTTATAAACATAAAGGAGGATTTGATTACCATGAAGAGAAAAAGGTTTTCCAGATTACTATTCTTAATGCTGACTATCATGATTACTGTTACGTTTTACCAGCCAGCCCAAGCAGCTTCCGGTAAATACACCGGGACCTACACAAAAACATGGTCTGTTTCAAGCAATATGACGGTCACCATCAAGCCGAGCTATTCCGTCATTGTAAATAAGGTTACCAGTACCAAAGTCAGGCTTCAGCTTGAAAAACTGGGAGTCAATGGTTCGCCTATCTATGCGACTGCTCCCATTACAGCAAAGCGTAAAGGAAACACAGTTTCTTTTAAGTGGAAAGATACATGGGGCAATTCCGGCACTGGAACATTAAAATTGTACAAAGGATACGTCAAATTAAAAGTAAAGCAGACATATACCGCCAGGTGGAATCGGAGTACTCTGGATACAAGCGGAAAATATATGAAAATCTACCGCCAGAGTGGTAATACAAAAATGGATAATATAGATTTATAACAACAGGGCAGAAACAGTTTTAATGCTGTTTCTGCTCATTTGTTTGGTTAATAAATTTTTGTCATTTTGGAAGTGTCCATAAAATTTATTTTCCGAATTTCTCCAATGTCTCCAGTACTCACATCCGGACAAAACGTGTAATCTTTTGTCTGGTTCCCAATAGTCACACGGGCATACCAGTGTTCGCTCCAGTTCCCGTCGTAATAAAGATTGCTTATCTTGTCGAAACCACCGATCTCTTTTGCTATGGCACACAGGATTGTTGGGGTTGTAGAGAATGTCTGGGTCTGACTTTGCGAAGTACAACTAAAAGGATAAAGCAGAGTTAAAAGATCTATAAAAGAAGTATAAAATCGGAAATAGAGTGGAAAGAGAGAAAAAAAAAGCCAGAGTTCCTGCTATAATACCTACATCAATGTTTGAGGCACTTTTTTCTGTTCCTTTTTAAAAGGCACTGCTCTGGCAGTTCTTTTGACCAGGGCAGAAGACTGTCGATAACGGATGGATCTTCCAGATGATGATTGTTTGGCGTTTCAGTGAGCAGATATTTCAGATACTCATAGACATCCAGTTCATTCGCTCTGGCGCTTTCCACCAGTGTATATAATACTCCATTTGCAAATGCTCCTTTCGGAGTATCAGCGAACAGCCATGCAAGAATGTCTGAGTCTGACCCTATGAAGTACAACTGAATAAAAAAAGAGCCGTTCATTGATAAGCAATCCAATATAGACTTTGGAAAATATCTAGTAAAAAGAATCAAATATGTAGTTGTATAAAAGTATCATACACATAGGGGAGGAAAATCTATGGAACGCATACATATTGTTAAAAAAAGTGTAACAAAGTTAGATGTCGATTGTGTGGTTAATGCTGCCAATGAAGGATTGTGGGCAGGCGGTGGAGTATGCGGAGCTATTTTCAAAGAAGCCGGATATAATGAATTGACAGATGCTTGCACGAAGATAGGTCATTGCGATACAGGAAATGCTGTGATCACACCAGGGTTTCAGTTGAAAGCCAAATATATTATTCACGCTGTTGGACCACAGTGGCATGGTGGCAGTCATAATAAAGAACATTTGCTTCGAAAATGCTATCAAACGGCATTGCTTTTAGCACGGGATAATGGATGTAAATCTATAGGATTTCCTCTAATTTCCTCTGGTATATATGGTTATCCAAAGAAAGAAGCGTGGCAAGTGGCACTAAGGGCAGTTGCAGATTCTCTTGATTCTTTTGTGGATATGGAAGTCTATTTTGCTGTATTAGATGATACGATGCTTGCTATGGGACAGGAAATATATCATGCTATGTTCGATTATACAGGTGATTCATTGTTGGTATCTATTGATAAAGAAAAGCTGTGGCAGTGTATAGAGCTGTTGTGTAAAATACGGAAAATTGAATGGAAAACACCGCCATCAAAAAATGGATTGAATTATTTTCCCTTTCCAATCTATCCAGAGGGGATTTGGCAGGTGTTTAACCTTATGAAGCCGGATAGAGATTATGGAAAACATATGGAACAACAGCCGAGAAACATAGTACCAAGTGAGATGTCTGTAGAGCAGATTAATACAAGACTCACCTTGATTCAAAGGAGTGAACGTTTCGGTGATGGTAATGTTGCAGCAGAAATAGAAAATGGTAATTTGTTAAAAATGTTACTTCGCTTAGATGATCTTTTGAATAAAAGCGTAAAGAACTAGAATTTGCTTGAAAGAAGGTGAGGCAACACATTTGTAGCATTGGGGTCTGACACCAATGTGGTCAACCTAGCGTCAACTTAGGGGCATATTAGCGAATATCCTCTAATGCAAACTACAAAATTAATCGGTTTATGACAGAAAACAGTTGCTGTTTTGCTGGAAACCAGAAGATTCATAAAAATTGCCGCACTTAAATAAGCCTATTGATGAATGCTGGCTCTATTTTAAAAAGAAGCTTTTTTATTTCGGAAATGTGGACGTCCCTTGGATTTCAATTTCTTCCTTGGAAACGACCTGCCGGGCAGGAGCTGTGATCTGCAGCGTACAGCATCTGTATATAACTGTTCAATAATTGAAAGCTCAAACAGTCCGCAGAGTATTTTGGGAACAATACTTTTGATCCGTCCAATGATAAATGCACGATTGGCCTGATAACGGAACTTATTTG
>ENA-OQIU01000040-OQIU01000040.1-human-gut-metagenome-genome-assembly--contig:-NODE-40-length-31678-cov-3.016006_pt1 | contig 31678 bp, 35 predicted proteins | sample MGYA00242590_ERZ504755 | MGnify/ENA primary metagenome ERZ504755 (study PRJEB26092, sample SAMD00036359) | human gut metagenome | host: Homo sapiens | study: EMG produced TPA metagenomics assembly of...
ATTATACTCATGGTCGGTCGCGGTTTCCTACATTGGTGCTGTGATGATTTCCTCTGCCATATCCTTTTCTCCCTTTACTTGTATATTTTTTCTAATCGATTGGTTATTGAAATGCATAATTTATTGGAAGCTTTATATCAGGACAAAACATTATGTGATGAAATTAGTTCATATTATAGTAAAAAGTATTTTACAAGTACATAAAAAAATATTGGCAGCAGATGAATTACCACAACTTAACCCTAACGGTTCTCTTAATACCCCAAGGGAAATAGAACGACTTGAGGACAGAATTTTTAAAACGAACTTGAGGAACGAGAAAAAAACGGTAAATTATTGGCCATATAAATGCGAAGAAGTACAGACATCAAGTGATTTAAGCAAAATCATGAGCGAATTTAGGAGTCCTCACAATATTACAGAAGATGAATATCTAAAAAAATTACAATATATAGATGAAATGACAAAATAAAAGGAGTGATAATTAATGAAGTTACCTAATGGTTACGGTTCAGTTTATAAGTTACCAGGCAAGCGCAGGTGTCCATATAGGGCTATTGTTACAGAACGTTGGCTGCTTGATGTAGAAACCGGAAAAAAGCAGATACGAAAAACAATCGGCTATTATGAAACTAAAAATAAGGCACTTGAAGCACTTGCAGAATATAACAAATCACCATTTGATTTAGAATCGTCTAAAATCACGTTACAAGAAGTGTATGACCGTTGGAGCGCCGAACATTTCCCGACTGTATCAGAAAGTAATATAAAAGGATACAAGGCCGCATTTCTTCTATGCGCTCCGCTAGTCAATAAACGTTTTGTTGATATTACATTAGATGATTTACAATATATAGCCGATAATTCCGGAAAAAATACACCTACGCTTAAAAAATACAAGGTTTTAGTAGGCATGTTATACAAATACGCTGTAATACATGACATAATATCGGCCGACCGCAACAAAGTGCAATATATCGACATTAATAAAGCCGGGAACCCTAACGCATATAATCGCGAGCCGTTTAGTACTTCTGAAATCGCTAAATTATGGACTTGTAAAGATGCTAACGAATATTACACGGTTATGCTAATGCTTATATATACAGGTGTCAGAGTATCGGAGCTATTGGATTTAAAGAAAGAAAATATAAATCTAAAAGAACGTTGGTTTGATGTAACGGAATCCAAAACACAAGCCGGTATTAGAAAAGTACCAATTAGTAAAAAGGTCTTGCCGTTCTTTGAATATTGGTATAACAAGAATGATTGCGAATACTTATTAAGTACACCTGACGGTAAACACTTTGAATACCGTAACTATTATGATAGTTATTGGAAACCACTATTATTACCGCTTAATATGAAGCATAGACCGCACGACTGCCGGCATACATGCGTTTCACTTTTAACGGCTGTAAATGTCGATGAACGTACAATAAAGCGCATTGTAGGGCATAAAGGGCAAGGAGTAACACAGCAAGTTTATACACATTTTGAAATAGAAACATTACTTGAAGCAATCGACAAAATTTGAAAGGAGCGTGATGCAATATGATTGATTCAAAAAATGCTCTATGATAATAAATACCATAGAGCACAACCCAAAATAACATAACCACGACGAAACATTATAAGGGATTATTTTATTATATCATATCCCTTGAATTAAGTAAAAGGAGATTTAACCATGAAAGCAACTAAGAATATGAACATAGCAGAAATTAAGAGTGCAACCGATAAATTCACCGCAAAGCACCCTGTAAAAGATAAATTTGATTTACAGGGCTTGCAATTATGCGAGTATACCGAAAATATAAGAGCAGCAGTACAGACAGGAAACGATGAAGCATTAATGCAGACAATAGCCGATATTTTCAATTATGGCTATATGAACGGCACAAAACAGGCTATAAAGAGTGAATCCGATAAACATAATGAAATATTCAACAGGAGTGAAGAAAAGCACCATAAAGACTTAGTCGAACTCGCCTATTATCTGCCTGCCGGAATAGGTGCAGACTACCTTTATATGTATGCTGTTGTTTCTCTTGATCACTATTACGGCAAAAGCCTCATAGACCTTTTACCGCTTAAACAACGAAGATTATATTACAAGACACTAGGAGCCTATGAACAGCAAAGCAAAGCATAGTATACCACATATAATAAACCGTTACATAAAAACCGTATAGTTAATTAGAGGTATGTTTCCAAAAAGAATATACCTCTTTTATTTTTGCGTAAACTTAATATAACATATTGTCTGTATATATGCTTTAAGTTTTGTTTTCCTGTACTATATTGGATTATTGCCCCTAAATCCTCTACAGTTGCCCCACAAGAAAGCCTTTTATTAGATTGTACGCATAATATCAGCATTTTCAAAATTTGTCAAGCAAATTTGTGTGCTACGTGTGTGCTACGCGTGTGCTACTGAAAAAAATCTACCACTTTTCACGACTTTTTATAAAAACGTAGACATAAAGAAAACCCTTGAAAATACTGGATTTCCAAGGGTTTTGATGTTCTTCTGATATTCGTTTGAACTATCTCTTTGAGAACTGAGGAGCTCTACGAGCTGCTTTGAGACCGTATTTCTTACGCTCTTTCATACGTGGATCACGTGTTAAGAATCCAGCAGACTTAAGAACCGGTCTGTACTCTGAATCTACCTGAAGGAGTGCACGAGCGATTCCGTGACGGATTGCTCCGGCCTGTCCTGTGTATCCACCACCACGAACGTTAACTAAAACGTCGAACTTGTCAACTGTCTCAGTTGCAACTAATGGCTGGCGAACAACTACCTTTAATGTCTCAAGACCAAGGTACTCATCGATATCTCTTTTATTGATTGTAATCTTTCCTGTTCCAGGTACTAAATATACTCTAGCAACAGATGATTTTCTTCTTCCTGTTCCGTAATACTTTGTAGTAGCCAATTTACTTTACCTCCTATTAAAACTCTAATGTCTCAGGCTTCTGAGCTGCATGTTTGTGATCTGGTCCAGCGTATACGAATAACTTTGTATACATCTGACGTCCAAGAGGTCCCTTTGGAAGCATTCCCTTACAGCGTACTCGATAACGCGCTCTGGGTGCTTGTTCATCATCTCTCTTAATGTTGTCTCTTTCATACCACCGATATAATCTGAGTGATGATAGTAAATCTTCTGGTCTAATTTCTTACCAGTAACCTTAACCTTGTCAGCATTGACAACGATTACATAATCACCTGTGTCAATGTGTGGTGTAAAGATTGCTTTATTCTTTCCTCTTAATACTTTAGCAACTTCTGATGCTAAACGTCCTAATGTCTTACCTTCAGCGTCTACTACGTACCATTTTCTGTCGATTGTAGCAGGACTAGCCATAAATGTTTTCATCGGTTTTCCTCCTTAAATGATTCGATTACTTTTAATGCCGATGCCTCTTGAAATCGCGTATGTCCGGACGCCACTTCCTTTTTGACATCTTATAGTCCTCTGTTCCATCTCAGATGACTATCATTATCTATACTAAATGGTTGCCGGGGCTTTGGCTTCCATTTATCTACTTTTACAGACCTAGATATTATACTTGCGTAACCGGCTGTTGTCAAGTGTTTTTCACCCTTATTTTCGGCTTTTTCTTTAAAACTGCATATATACAAAATCAGCCGGATTCACTCCCGGTCCATAGTAACCGAATATTATTACTATAAAGATGCCAAGGTATATTATCGCCCAGCGAAGCGGCAGCTTTCTTGAAAGTATGAAATCGCGCATGTCGAGCTTTTTATTTTCCTCAACGAAGCTGATAAAGAACCACAGCAGAGTACATATTATAAGTAAAAGTATATCGTACTCGTCCAGTCCGCATGCTCCGAGATTTAAAATGATGTTGTTTATTCCAAGCTCGCTGATATGGAAATCCGTGACTGATTTAAAAAGCATGTGAAATGCAGTCGACGCATTTGCAGCTATGTCAAAATAGTAGCCTACCAGTATGAGCATAAAGGTCCAAATCACTGATACAATTGTTGCAAATATGCCCTTTTCCCTTAGGCCGGTCAGCTTAAAAAAGCCGCCTGCCACCTTTTTGTTTACCGGAGCAAAAAGCTCTGCAAGCATGATGACAATACCGTTCCAGAGTCCGAAATACAGGTATTTCATATTGGCACCGTGCCATACTCCGATGACGATAAATGTGATGACACTCGCGATGCAGCCCGGCAGCACCTTACTGATATGCGCACCAAATCTCGGCTTTAGCCATTTGCCAAAGTTCAGGAAACGCTTTGAGATTGAAAGCGGGTAGAAGATATAGTTTCTGCACCAGTCTCCAAGAGTCATATGCCAGCGGTGCCAGTACTCTGTGAGCGAGCGCGAAAAATACGGATGGTTGAAGTTTGTTGACATTGTTATGCCAAACATCTCCGCAATACCGCGCACTATATCGATTCCTCCCGAGAAATCCGCATATAGCTGCAGCGCATACACTACTGCCGCAAAAAATACATAAGTGCCCGAAAAATCCATCGGCTTATCCATTACAAAATTGATGATATTTACCGCACGGTCTGCTATCACAAGCTTTTTCATGACTCCCCAGAGTACCAGAAGCGCGCCCTTTTGCAGATTTCCAAGTCTCAGTGAATGTCCCTCGTAAAGCTGTCCCGCAAGCTTATCATATATCGCAATCGGTCCCTGTATGATCTGTGGGAAGAATGACACGAACAGCGCTACCTTAAGGAAATTCTTTTCAGGCTCGACAATTTCCCTGTATACATCCATCACATAGCCCATGGACTGGAAGGTGTAGAAGGATATGCCAAGCGGAAGCAAAAGTCCAAGCTCCCCCGCATATGGTATATATTTAAGGAATGCCAATATGCCGAAATTGCAAAGCAGCGCAAAAAGCATGACTGCCACTCTCTTTTTTCTGCCCTTTTCCTTGTATTCCTTTCTGGTCTGCCTGTCCCAGTCCTCCTTATGGCTTTTTACGATGGCATTCTGCTTCTTTAGCAGCTTGTCAATCCATATTGTTGAGCCATAGGTGGTGCATATTGTGAAAATGATAAACAGCACATACCACTTACATATAATCACATAGTATGCCATGCTTCCCGCCAGAAGCACATACCAGCGGTATTTCTTCGGAAAGCAATAATATAATACAAGCAATACGATTACAAATATCGCATATTTTAATGAAATAAGTTCCATTTTATTTACTCCAAATCTATTTTCTAATGTAATACTGCCGCCATACTTTAATTAACAGGCAGTATTTATTTTAAAGTCCATACACTATCATGCTATTTTTTTACCGGGGTATTTAACTCCTTTGCAGGCTTTGCATCGTTGTTCGTATCTGCTACCTTATTTGTCGCAAGGCTTGACGAAAAATTATAAGGCAGATAAACGGACATCTCAAAATAATGATTGCCCAGACTCAGATCCGTATCCTTTGCGCAGGCACTTATCACATTGTCAGCGCGCCTTGCGCACTCGCCCCATGCACTCTGAAGCTCCGGTGAGTGGTCCGCATTAAGCCTGTAATTATCAGACAGATATTTTCCCATAAATGCAGTGAATTTGCGGCTTCCATTTATATTCAGGTGCTCCGAATTGTAGAAATCCTCCCTACTATTGATTCCGATAAGTTCCTTATCTCCTTCAAAGCTCGCAAAATCATAGCCATAAGACTCCACCAGCTCCTTCACGTCGCAAAGCACCTGCGGATTCTTTACCTCCTTCTCATGAGGGAACCTCGCAAAAAGCACCTTTTCCACCCCCTGTGCTTTACAATACTCAAGCAGATCAGTCATATACGCTCTGCTCTTGTCGGTAAAGTAGAGCTTTTTCTGCTTGTCTGATGGACAATCGGAATATTTTGCAATAGATGAAAATCCCTTCATGCATGATGTTTTTGCAAAATACATTCCAACTCTTGTGGCAAAGGTGTATGCACACTTGCCTATATCCTTCCAGTTGCTATGATGCAGCTTTAAAGGATTTGTAAAGTTGTCCTGCTCATTCTTTGGCACAATCTCCTGTATTGTATCAAACCTGTTTTCCTTATTGTGGATATTGTCTATCCAGCTATGCAGCTTTACCGTCCTGTCGTAATAGCTGTCATTTTGTAAAAAGCCATTCACTTCAAAAACCACAACCTTCGGATGCTGTCTGGTGAGAGCTTCTCTGAGCATTGATTTGTACAGGCTGCCGGGCGCTCCTGATACCCCAAGCGAGTATGATGTGTATCCATAATTCTTCCAGGCCTCGGTTGCACTGTAATCAGCGTATACCTCGCTGGCTCCTATCATCATCACATCAATTGTGTTCTTCGGCTCCTTGTAAAAGCCCTCTATAGTCGCAATATTGACAGCATCCGTCATCTTAAAAAAATGTCGAGACAAACGAAAACAGCACGACAAATACCAGGGCGAACGCTCCTGTACGGATTACCTTACGGTGTCTGCCTTTTCCTTCGTCTGTGCTGTTTATGGCTTTGTCTTTTTTAATTTTCTCTTTTACTTTTGTAAATCTCATAACCGTCTTCATCTCCAAGCTTCTTTTTAACCGTACCATGTATTAACAGTAACGACATTATAGCCTATTATTGAAGCTAAAAACGGATATTCCAAAAATCTTAATATAATATTAAAAATCTAAAGCTGTTACTCGTACTTGAGTCCTATCATTGTAAGCCCATGTGCCGGAGCTGTAGGACCTGCTGCTGCCCTGTCTGTTGCGGCTATTATGCCCTTCATCGCATCGGCCGACATATCGCTTCCACCTATCTTCACAAGTGTTCCTGCGATTATGCGCACCATATTGTACAAAAAGCCGTTTCCTGTCACACGTATTGTGATGATGTCACCGGCCTTTGACACCGTACAGTCATATATCGTGCGGACTGTGGTCTGTGCCTGCGAGTTCGCCGAGCAGAAGCTTGCAAAATCATGCTCTCCTATGAGATATTTTGCAGCCTCACTCATCTTTTCTGTGTCAAGCGGATAATGATAGAAATATGTGTCAAGCCTGCGTGTCGGATTTCTGAACCTCGCATTTAAAATGCGATATTCATAGGTTTTACGGCTCTTTGAGAATCGTGGATGAAAATCATCGCTTACCTCACAGGAATCGACCACCACTATATCCTCCGGCAGCTTCTGATTCAGTGCATACGATATCTTTTCCGCCGGCATGCGGGTATTGGTATCAAACATACACACATTTCCAAGTGAATGCACTCCCGCATCGGTGCGGCTTGCTCCTGTCACCTTTATATCCTCCTTTAACAGGCGGCTCAGGTGCTCGTTTAATACCTGCTCAATTGTTATGCCGTTTGGCTGTATCTGCCAGCCGCAGTAATTTGTGCCATCGTAGGCTACAATCATTTTTACACGCATATATCTCTCCTGTTTTGCCTGCACTATCTATTTCACTATCTGAAAATAAGATTGCCCAGATTCACCGGCAGAAGGATTCTAAGCACTATCACAACCGCTAAAAACGCAAATATGAAAAGATATGCTATTTTATCGTCCTTTTCATATACGAGCGGCTTCATCTTTGTCCTGCCCTCTCCACCATTGTAGCATCTTGCCTCCATAGCCATTGCGAGGTCATCCGCACGCCTGAATGCCGATACGAAAAGCGGCACTAAAAGAGGCACCATGCTCTTTGCTCTTTTTATGATATTTCCATGCTCAAAATCAGCTCCTCTTGCCATCTGTGCTTTCATTATTTTGTCCGTCTCCTCAATAAGGATTGGAATAAAACGAAGCGCTATCGACATCATCATGGCTATCGCATGCACCGGAACATGTATTTTGTTTAAAAAGCCCAGTGATTTCTCAAGACCGTCCGTGAGCTGGTTTGGTGTGGTGGTGAGTGTCATGAGCGAGGTTCCTATAATGAGAAGCACAAGACGTATCATCATGGTTGCTGCATTTATCAGTCCGGTGTCAGAAATGTGCAGTATACCGTACTCCCAGATTGTGTACTCTCCCTGTGTGAAGAACACGCTGAAGCATGCTGTAAAAAGCAGCAGTATTATAATGGATTTGAGTCCCTTTACCATGAACTTAAAGGGCACCTTCGAAATTTTTATAACTGCGGCAAGCGCGGCAACTATAAACAGCACACCGGCTATTCCTTTGTAGGAAAACAGCGCAATAATATATATTAGTGTTGCGAAAAGCTTTACTCTTGGGTCCAGTTTATGTATTGGCGACTGAGCCGGATAATACTGGCCTATGGTAATATCACGAATCATTTTTGTATTCCTTCCTCATAATTTGTATCAAAATGTCAGCATTGGTGAGCTATTTAAAGGCTTTTAGTATTGAGTCCCTCGCCTCCGCAACTGTCGTTGCCGAAAGGTCAACCGGTATACCCTTTTTTGCCAGATCATGCATCAGATATGTGACCTGCGGTGCTGCAAGTCCGACTGCCTCGAGCTCCTTGTAGTGTGAGAATACCTCCTTCGGCACCCCGTCAAACATCACCTCTCCTGAATTCATAACAATGATGCGGTCCACATACTCCGCAACATCCTCCATGCTGTGTGATACGAGTATGATTGTGATACCTAAATCCTTTTTCATCTGTAAAAGCAGTCCCAGTATCTCATCTCTGCCCGCAGGATCCAGTCCCGCTGTCGGCTCATCGAGTATAAGTACGTCAGGGTGCATTGCAAGTACTCCTGCTATGGCTACACGCCTTTTTTGTCCTCCGGACAAATCAAACGGCGGCTGATAGTAGAGATCCTCCGGAAAATGTACATTCTGCAGTGCCTCATAGGCTCTTAGCTCCACTGTTTTCCTATCGAGCCCCTGATTTTTCGGTCCAAAGCATACATCCTCAAAGTTGGTTGTCTCAAAAAGCTGATGCTCCGGATACTGGAACACCATCCCCACCTTGTGACGCAGCTTGCTTAAATCATAATCATTGTCATATATATCCTGTCCATTGTAGTATATATGACCGCTTGTCGCCTTCAAAAGGCCGTTCATATGCTGGATAAGTGTGGATTTTCCCGAACCGGTGTGACCGATTATTCCAATAAACTCTCCATCATTTATCTCAAGGCTTACATCCTTAAGTGCCTGCACCTTGTAGGCTGAGTCGGCACTGTAGCAATAGTTTATGTGATCTAGAATTATTGACATATTTTCTCCCGCCTATCTGTTTTTCAGCGCAACAAGCGCATTTACAAGTTCTTCTCTCGTCAGGATTCCATCAGGGATATCAAGCCCTGCCTTTTTGAGCTCATCGGCTACCAGTGTCACCTGCGGCACATCAAGCCTGTGCTCCTTCAGCTCGTCCACCCTTGAAAAAATCTCACGCGGTGTGCCGTCCATGACCACCTTGCCCTTTTCCATGACATAGACATGGTCTGCACCGACCACCTCCTCCATGTAATGGGTGATGAGAATGATGGTCACGCCCTTTTTCTTATTGAGCTCATGGGCTGTGGCTATGACCTCCTTGCGGCCGTTTGGGTCAAGCATGGCTGTAGGCTCGTCAAATACTATACATTTTGGCTCCATTGCCACAACTCCCGCGATTGCCACACGCTGCTTCTGTCCTCCGGAGAGCTTGTTCGGTGAATGTGTGCGGTACTTTGTCATACCGACAGCCCTTAGCGCATAGTCCACGCGCTGCCAGATTTCATCTGTCGGCACACCGATATTCTCAGGTCCAAAGCCCACATCCTCCTCCACGACATTGGCGATAATCTGATTGTCTGGATTCTGGAAAACCATACCTGCACTTTTCCTGACAGGTATGACATTCTCTTCCTTTGACACATCCATGCCATCCACCCATATGGTGCCGTCGCTCGGCGCAAGAAGTGCATTGATATGCTTTGCAAGAGTTGATTTTCCCGAACCATTGTGACCGAGGATTGCAATAAACTGTCCCTCTTTTATGTCGAGGTTTACGTTGTCGAGTGCTGTAGTGATTGACTCTACATTGCCTTCCTCGTCTCTTCGTATAAATTCATGTACTAATTTGCTTGTTTTAATTATGCCCATTTCTTTTTCCTAAAAATCTACCGTATTTACAATTATCATAGCTGTTAAAGCCCAAATAGCTACCAAAAATATGCGCTTTGCCGCTTGATTTAGTCATCCCAGCTCAGGTGATGAAGCTCTCCCTCGAGCCTCATATGATCAAAATTATTCTGTCTCAATGCCTCGTAGAGCACGATAGCTACTGAATTTGACAGATTAAGTGACCTTGTCTCACCTATCATCGGTATCCTGATGCACTCATCCGGATGCTCCTTTAGTATCTCCTCCGGAATGCCTGCGCTTTCCTTGCCAAACATAATATAGCAGTCTGGCTCAAAATGAGCATCAGAGTACACATGTCTGCCCTTTGTTGTCGCATAATATATCTTTGCGCCCGGATTTTTCTCAAGGAAATCCTCCCAGTCCACATATGTGGTGACGTCGAGGTCCTTCCAGTAATCCATTCCGGCTCTCTTTAGTGCCTTCTCTGAAAGTGAGAATCCAAGCGGCTCTATAAGATGAAGCCTCGTGCCTGTCGCGACGCAGGTTCTTCCGATATTTCCTGTATTTGCCGGAATTTCCGGCTCATGTAACACTATGTTCAGCTTTGCCATTTTGTCTCCTGTCAATTTAAACTATTTATTATCCATCCCGGCGCGAAGCTCTGTGACAAACTCCTCAATGCGGCCGAGCGCCTCCTTTAAATCATCAAGCGAATATGCATATGATATACGTAAAAATCCCTCGCCGCACTCTCCGAATGCAGTTCCCGGAACCACGGCAATCTTCTTGCTGTTTAGAAGCTTTGTGGCAAACTCATCGGATGTCATGCCAAACTCCTTGATGCTTGGAAACGCATAAAAAGCCCCGAAAGGCTCAAAGCACTTAAGCCCCATCTCCTTAAAGCGGTGAAGCACATATCGTCTGCGGCCGTTGTATTCCTCCCTCATCTGTGCAACATCCTCATCGCCGTTTTTCATAGCCTCGACAGCCGCATACTGGCTCGTGGTCGGCGCACACATGATTGCAAACTGATGAATCTTCAGCATCTGCTTTAAAATGGTTTCAGGTGCACATGCATATCCAAGCCTCCAGCCAGTCATGGCATAAGCCTTGGAAAAACCGTTTATGAGCACTGTTCGCTCCTTCATTCCCGGAAACGATGCTATAGATACATGCTTATCCACATATGTAAGCTCCGAATAAATCTCGTCACTTATCACAAACAGATCATGCTCCTTAACCACCTGAACGATTGCTTCAAGGTCTGCTTTTTCCATGATAGCGCCTGTAGGGTTATTAGGGAAAGGCATGATAAGTATCTTTGTCTTTGGAGTGATAACAGCCTCAAGCGCCTCGGCTGTCAGCCTGAAATCATTTTCCTCCTTGAGCTCCACAATCACAGGTGTGCCTCCTGCCAACACAGTACATGGCACATATGAAACATAGCTTGGCTGCGGGATAATCACTTCATCTCCCGCATCGAGCATGGCGCGGAGTGCGATATCTATAGCCTCGCTGCCACCGACAGTTACCATGATCTCTTTGTTGTAATCATATGTCATGCCGTATCTTCTGTCGAGATATTTTGCAATCTCAATCTTTAACTCCTTGAGTCCGGCATTTGAGGTGTAGAAGGTGCGTCCCTTTTCAAGGGAATATATGCCCTCATCCCTGATATGCCACGGTGTGTCAAAATCAGGCTCACCTACTCCGAGCGATATCGCATCCTTCATCTCGCTCACTATATCAAAAAACTTACGGATGCCCGATGGCTGGATAGTCTTTATGGTACTGGATAAAGGGTCTCTCATTATGACATAATTCCCCTTTCATCGGATTTGACAGGTGCCGCCATGATAGTTCCATGATCCTTGTATTTCTTCAAAATAAAGTTTGTCTTTGTCGAAAGCACCTGATCCAGTGTAGAAAGCTTATCTGTCACAAACTGTGATACCTCGCGCAGAGTCTTGCCCTCGAGTGTGACCATGAGGTCGAAGCCGCCTGAGATAAGGTATACAGACTTCACCTCAGGATAGTTGTATATACGCTCGGCAATCTTGTCGAAGCCCATGCCGCGCTGTGGTGTCACTCTGACCTCTATCATGGCTGTGACCTTCTCAAGGCCTGCCTTGTCCCAGTCAATCAGTGTGTGATATCCGCAGATGACATTCTCCTGCTCCATAGCAGCAATCTCGTTTGCCACACTTGCCTCATCCACACCAAGCATGATTGCAAGCTCCTTCAGGTTTATCCTGCTGTTTTTCTCTATAAATGTTAATATCTTTTCTCTCATGATATAAAGTCTCCTGATTCTTACTGTTCAGACGCAAGCTTGACACCACGCTGTCAAGCTATGCGCCATAGTGTTAATTATTGAATGATTACAGCCCCTGCCTCGTAGAGGCATTTTAAATGGGCTGTAATCGTTGCTGGTCACACTGTTAGGTGTGAACAGTAACTCCTGATTCAAATATATTAGTTGAAAACCTTGTATATCTCGTCAGTCTGGGCAGTCTCCAAAAATCGTCTCTCCTCGCCGGAAATCAGCACCCTGTCGTTTGAATCGGTTGTAGCACCGACTATAACAGCATTTTTTCCTTTTTTCTCAAGCTCTCTGACCACGCGGGTACCATCTGCAGCTATGATTATCAGACTTCCTCCTGACAAAAGCTTATACGGGTTTATGTCAAAAAATTCACTTATTTCAATTGTATCCTGCCTGATAGGGAGCTTCTTTAAATCGATGTCAAGACCAATTCCCGAAGCCTCTGCCAGTATCCCAGAGTGCTCCAAAGATGCCTCCCTGCGAAGCGTCATGGATTGCCGCCACACCGGCGCCAATCGCGGATGCGGCCTCCATTGCAGTGGAAATATGGTCTATATATGCTGCTGATTTATCTATAAAAGCCTTGGAAAATCTCGTTTCAAGCTCGGCTCTTTTCTCATTTGCAAGAATTGCTGTGCCCTCAAGCCCCACATAGCCTGTAACTATTATGTCCATGCCGGGTGCTGCTGCCGATGATGGTGTAAGTGCCTGCTCATAGGCCTCACCTATTGCTGTAACTATCACCACGATATTCTTCACCGCACGGCTCACTTGTGTATGTCCGCCAAGCACCACAATTCCTGCTTCCTCACATACAGCATCAATCGCTCTCACCGTCTCGCGAAGCACGGCTTCGTTTTCTGTGGTAGGTACAAGCAGTGCCAGCTCTATCCCAATAGGACTTACCCCCATGGCATAAATATTGTTCAATGCATCATAAACTGCGCAGTTAGCACGCACATGCTTATCCGATACATCAAGTGTGAACGTCTGGGTAGCAGTAACTAACTTGGTTTTGCCGCCTGCCTGCATGGAAATCACCGCACAGTCCTCACCTACTGCCGGTTTAAAAAGTATTCTGTCGCTTTGGGTATGAAGTTGTTTTAAGACAGAGCGCTTTAAAACCGACTCTGATATTTTACCGTTTTTCATGTGTTTTCCTGTTCCTAATAATAATATGCTGTGTATACTGTTGCAGCCCGGTGCATTGATTGCAAATAACTACATCCGAAACAACTACCTGCGGGCATTTACTGCGTCTGTGCTCCCTGTGTCTGGGTGCCCTGTGCCTGCCCTGCTGCATTCGGGTCTGTCTGCTGCGTCTGCGTGCCCTGTGCCTGCCCTGCCGCATTCGGGTCTGTCTGCTGTGTCTGCCCTGCCGCATTCGGATCCTGTGTCTGAGTCTGTGCTGCCTGTGCCTGAACCGCTGCTACCGCAGACGCAGCAATAGATTTAACCGAGCCCTCATCATTAGCCGCTGCCGCCGCCTGAAGCTGCGCAACAACCTCCGCTGATGCTCCTCCTGTGCCAACCGTCACGATTTTTGGTGATGACTTGTACTTGCTGTTGTTGAATACCTCATCACTCTGCACTGCACCATCGACTGTAACCGTCTTCCAGAGCCTTGCTGTAAGTCCCTTGTGCGCAGACTGCTCAGTGTGGAAATAACCGACCGGCTGACCTGCATCAAACTTAAACTGCGTAACCGGATCCTCCTCGGAAATCGTCTCACTCCTGAATGAAATTTCCCTGTTTGCCGGTCTCGTCTCCACTCCGTACACATTGAAGGTGATGACTCCACCACTGCAATAGCCCTCTATATACACCGGATTGTCCAGATTATTTTTAAACTAAGATCCTTGTAGGTACCTGCGATTGCCGCATCGTCAGATGGCTTTACGTAGTTTACTATCATGGAATGGTTGTAGCGCTGCACTATCTCAAGCTCAGCCCTTATAACCGCATTGTAGAGTGTGGTAGCAACCTGGCACACGCCTCCGCCTACCGAGTCCACTACCTGACCGTTCTCGTATGCGCCTGCTATCTGATAGCCGTTGTCAGTTGTGATAGGGCTGATAGCCTCGTAAACCGAGAACTGCTCACCCGGATATATGACACTGCCGTTTATCAGGCTGCACGCGTTCTTTACATTGGCTGCACGCCCTGCTGCCGAGCTGCTGAAATCTGTAGAAAAGCCTCCCAGATTATCCTTAATCTTTGAGAGCTCCTCCTTTGAGCCCCTCGGCTGGACCGTATTTGTGACCAGCTCTATCTCATTCGCCGAACCATCCCAGCTATTCTGCAAAAAATCATTTATGGCATAGACAGATTTTACCACATCAACCTCTTTGCCTTCCTGTCCCGGAACAAAATCGAAGCTGTCACCGTTTCTCTGCAGCGAATTGTTAACTGCCTTTATATTGAGCTCGTCGCTCTTGTCATAAATCATATTTGCGGTCTTTTGTTTATCAACCGACAGATACATATTGACGGCAACATTGCCCTTTTTGAGCTCCTCTGACTCCACAAATCTGTCAATCAGGCTGCCCTCATGGCACACTGAAAGAGCCTCGTCCACCGCTGCATCAGAGTCCGCCGAAACAGACATTTCCTGTGCGGTTGCATCAAATGAACCATTTGCGCCCTTTAATGAAAAGGATGTATCCTTTATGCTGTCAACATAGGCATCAACTGCTTTTTTTGCTTCTTCCTTTGTCATACCGCCTACATCCACACTGCCAATGCACACACCCTCTGTAATTGTCTGTACCTTTGCCTTCTTTGTGCCTGACGAACCGCTTGCATATGCACTTACCATGCCTGATGCTGCCACAAGCACAAATGCCATTGTACCCAGTAATAATGCTTTTTTATTAATCTTCATTTCCGCTTCCTTTTCCTGAGGCTGTTAAAAGCGCCCCTGTCATCGCTTAACTGAACTGCATTTTATATCATATTATGATATGAGGGTCAAAAGGTATTTTGCCCCTCATTTATGATTAATCAGATTACTACATGCTACGCATTCCCGTAATCTGACTACACCTCGAAATCCGCTAATTTCCTGCGTTCCCGCAGCAAATTGCTACTTTCTCGGTGTAGTGCGGGTCACTAAGGTATACATCGAATTGCATGCAAGCATGCATCGATGATACCTTTTGACCCTTTAATCATTATATAGATATGTCTATCCAAGCAAAGCCTTATCAGAAGCAAATTCCTCGCCGGAAACCTCCTCAAACTTCATGAGCAGATCCTCCACAGTGAGGTTTTTCTTTTCCTCGCCTGAGATATTAAGGACAACCTGTCCGTTATTCATCATGATGAGTCTGTTACCGTGAGCGATGGCATCACGCATGTTGTGTGTGACCATCATGGCTGTCAGGCTGTTCTCCTTGATGATTTTGTCTGTGAGAGTGAGCACCTTTGCGGCTGTCTTAGGGTCGAGAGCAGCGGTGTGCTCATCCAAAAGCAGCACCTTCGGCTTCTGGAGTGAAGCCATGAGCAGTGTAACAGCCTGACGCTGTCCACCTGAGAGCAGACCGACCTTTGAGGTCATTCGATCCTCGAGTCCCAGATCAAGCTCCTTTAAAAGCTCGTGGAAGTGCTCCTTTTCAGCCTTTGTGATGCCCCAGCCAAGACCACGGCGCTTTCCGCGGCGCGCTGCAAGTGCGAGGTTTTCATCAATCTGCATGGTTGCGGTAGTTCCTGTCATTGGATCCTGGAACACACGTCCCAGAAATGATGCACGCTTGAACTCAGGGAGTCCTGTGACATCCACTCCATCAATGAGAATTGAACCATCATCAACAGGCCATGTGCCTGCAACGGCATTGAGCATGGTCGATTTTCCGGCACCGTTTCCACCGATAACAGTGACGAAATCGCCCTCCTCAAGCTTTAGATTTACACCATTAAGGGCATGCTTTTCATTGATTGTGCCCGGATTGAAGGTTTTATGTACGTTTCTAATCTCTAGCATTTATTTGCCCTCCTTTGTGTTAAGTGCTGCGGCAGAGCGCTTGCCGGCCTTTTTGAAGGAGGCCTTGCTCTTGCCCTTCAGGTAAGGCACTGCAAGGAAAATTGCCACGATGATTGCAGTGAAGAGCTTTAAGTCATCACTTGGCATCTGCAGCCACAGAACAATTCCGATTACAATGTAGTAAACGATTCCACCAAATATGACAAAGATAAGCTTTCCCATGAAATTCATGTGCTTTCCGAGGATTGCATCGCCGAGCACCTCACCGATGATAACGGCGGCAAGACCGATGACGATTCCACCACGGCCCATGTTTACATCGGAAAAGCCTGAGTACTGTGAAAGCAGGCCGCCTGAGAGCGCTACAATTGCATTTGAAAGCGCAAGACCGATGAGCTTCATGTTGTCGATGTTGATACCTTGAGCCTTGCTCATTGCAGGGTTGCAGCCTGTGGCACGGATAGCAGAGCCCTGCTCTGTTCCGAAATACCAGTAAAGCACCGCGATAATTACAACCGAGAAAATCACACCGACAATTATCGCATGTGTCAGATTACGTGATGAAAGCACCAGATTATATTTATCTGCGCTAAGTGCCTGGTTGGCGTGGCGCTGCATGATATTTAAGTTGATAGAGTAGAGAGCTATCTGTGTAAGGATTCCTGCCAGAATCGGAGGAATGCCGAGCTTTGTATGTAAAAGACCTGTGCAGAGTCCTGCGAGCAGACCGGCAATACATGCGCAAAGCAGTGAAACCCAGATATTGTAGCCGTTAATCGTCATCATAACGGTTACGGCACCACCTGTTGCAAATGAGCCATCAACCGTCAGATCTGCGAAGTCCAGCAGTCTGAAGGTGATATAAACACCGAGTGCCATGATACCCCAAATCAGACCCTGGGCTATATTGCCCGGAAGGGCATTGGTGAATGCAACCGGATTTAAGGTTGCAAAATAATTCATTAGAATCATTTTATTAAATACCTCCATAGTGCAGCTGTTTATTCAGCTGAGATTTCCTCATAGCCGTCCGGAACTGTGATTCCAAGCTCCTTGGCGCGGTCCGGAAGGTACTCCTTAGTGAACTTAGGAGCGCTCTTAACTTCCATAGTTTTGACGTCTGTACCATTTACAAGGATATCGTAAGCCATCTCACCTGTTGTGTATCCAAGGTCATAGTAGCTGATAGAAAGTGTTGCCACACCACAGCCCTTAGCGATTCCTTCCTCGCCGGCGAAGATAGGTTTCTTAGCCTGTGAAGCTACATTGTTGATAGCCTCTGTACATGAAGCAGCAGTGTTGTCAGTTGGGATGTAGATTGCATCAGATGCATCACATGCGCTCTGTGTTACTGCAGCAACATCATTTGAATCAGAGAAGGTGTACTCTTTTACAGTGTATCCCTCGTCCTCAAGGTATTTGGTAATAGTTGTTGACTGGTAGATACTGTTTGGCTCAGATGAGCAGTAGATGATACCGATGTTCTTTGCATCCGGGAAGAGCTCCTTGATGCATTTAGCCTGCTCATCGAGTGGAGCGAGGTCTGTTGTACCTGAAATATTCTTTCCTGTAGTGCCTGACCAGTCTGACATATCAAGAGCTGTAGCGTAGTCTGTGATAGATGTTCCGAGAATCGGAATAGAGTCTGTAGCTGCTGAAGCGGCCTGAAGAGCTGCTGTAGCATTTCCAAGGATAAGGTCATAGTCGTTGGTGACGAACTTGGTGCAGATTGTAGAGCATGTAGAAGCATCTCCTGCGGCATTCTGCTCGTCAAATGAGACATCGTCTCCGAGCTTGTCCTTTAATGCATCCTCAAAGCCCTTTGTAGCGGCATCGAGAGCCTCGTGCTGTACGAGCTGGCAGATACCTACCTGATATTTGGCATCTGAGTTCTTACCTGACTGTGTGCCACCGTTTGCTGAACCGGAATCTCCGCATCCGGCAAGTCCAAGAACCATTGTTCCGGCAAGAACAAGTGAAGCTAAAATTTTAGATCTCTTTTTCATGATAATTCCTCCTTTTATCAGCGCTTTAAAGCGTTGATGTATCAATTAGGTAAATTATATTCACTTATTAATGAGAAGTCAAGAGAAGATGAGGAAAAAGTAGGGTTTAATATATATAAATGATGGATAATAGGCTATAATTGAAAATAAACATAGCATCAACAAAACAGTAAAGGAAGAAAACACTTTGATAAATATAGCGATATGTGACGATGATTTAGTCTTTGCGTCAAAAATGGAAGCAATATCTTAAAAAGTGGAGCTTATGGTCTCCATTTGTTTCGCTGTGGTTAGGGAGCTGTTTTGTGGATTTCAGCGGTTTCAGCTACTTTTTTGGAGAATTTTCCGGCTGTTTCGCTGGGATTGGGGAGCTGTTTTGTGGATTTCAGCGGTTTCAGCTACTTTTTTGGGGATTTTTCCGGCTATTTCGCTGTGGTTAGGGGAGCTGTTTTAGAAATTTCAGCGGTTTCAGCTACTTTTTTCCAGAATTTTTCCAGTTTTTGGACTGGATTGGGGAGCTGTTTTAGAAGTTTTATGGATTACAGCTACCCAAGGCCTGTCAGCTATCAACATATGGCTATTGTACACTATGCTAATTTAGTGTGGGGATATTATGCTAAAGAATAAAAATGATGGTTCATACTGGATTTGTGGAGAGGGTGTTGGCACAGAACAAAAAACTGTTTCGGGAGAAACAGAGTATACCGTTACATGTAGCAGTAAATTTGTGCCATATGAATTTCCTGCAAATGAATTTTCAAAATAAAATATGGCTGAAAGTAAAAATCCCCGGTAGTAACTACCGGGGATTCTCTGTCTATTCAGCTACAACCTTGGCAAATTTCTTTTTACCACGTCTGATAATGAGACCCTCGCCCTTGAAATCGTTGAGAGTGTATTTGGTAGAGATATCAGTTACCTTCTCATCTGCAACGGAAACACCGCCCTGCTGGATATTTCTGCGGCCGTCTCCTCTTGAATCGCAAAGTCCTGCTCTTACGAGAACAGAGATGATATCAAGCTCTCCGTCAGGGAAGTCCTCAGCTGTAACGGTAACTGTAGGCATATTTGTATTGTTGGCTCCGCCTGCGAAAAGTGCATGGCTTGCCTCTTTAGCCTTTGCGGCTTCCTCCTCACCGTGAACAAGCTTTGTAAGCTCGAATGCCAGGATTTCTTTAGCTTCATTGAGCTGTGCGCCCTCCCAGCTTTCCATCTTGTCAATCTCTTCGAGAGGAAGGAAGGTGAGCATTCTGATACATTTAAGAACATCGGCATCAGAAACGTTTCTCCAGTACTGGAAGAACTCAAAAGGTGTTGTCTTGTTAGGATCAAGCCATACTGCACCTGACTGTGTCTTGCCCATCTTCTTGCCCTCAGAGTTTAGGAGCAGATTGATTGTCATAGCGTATGCGTCTTTTCCAAGCTTACGTCTGATAAGCTCTGTTCCACCGAGCATGTTGCTCCACTGGTCGTCTCCACCGAACTCCATGTTGCAGCCGTATTTCTGGAAAAGTGTGTAGAAATCGTAGCTCTGCATGATCATGTAGTTAAACTCAAGGAAGGAAAGACCCTTTTCCATACGCTGCTTGTAGCACTCAGCTGTAAGCATACGGTTTACTGAGAAATGAGCACCAACCTCGCGGAGCACATCCACGTAGTTTAAGTCCATCAGCCAGTCAGCGTTGTTTACCATGATAGCTTTTCCCTCGCCAAAGTCGATGAAGCGGCTCATCTGTTTCTTGAAGCACTCTACGTTGTGGTTGATAGTCTCTGTTGTCATCATCTGGCGCATATCTGTACGTCCTGATGGATCACCGATCTGTGCGGTACCTCCACCGATAAGCACGATAGGCTTGTTTCCGGCCATCTGAAGTCTCTTCATAAGGCAAAGAGCCATGAAATGTCCAACGTGAAGGCTGTCTGCTGTAGGATCAAAGCCGATGTAGAAGGTAGCCTTTCCGTTGTTTATAAGCTCTTTGATTTCTTTTTCGTCTGTTACCTGCGCGATAAGGCCGCGGGCAACTAATTCGTCATAAATTGTCATGATTTTCCTCCTGATAAGATGAATCTGTATTCTGAAAAATAAAATATCCCCCTCATCCATTTAAGGACGAGGGGGATTTCTCGCGTTACCACCTTAATTTGCATCCTGCTCGCACAGGAATGCCTCCGTGAGTTGTCACACATTATTCGACATATATTATATAGTGAAAATAGCCGATTCTGCTAACACTCCGGCACTATAACGTGTGCCAATACGTTGCGGCTTATTAATCGAACCGGCGATATTTAACCATCCGGTATGACGTTCGGTGCAAAGCTCCGGGATGTATTCCAGATCTGTTTCCTTGCGCCTCTCACCTGCCGGCAGCTCTCTGTAAGTATTGCAGAAATGTACTTGTTCCCATCAAAGCCTGTTGAAATGTAATTGTGCTTCAATTGACGATATTATAGCTGTTTAAGAAGGGGTTTGTCAAGGGTGCAAAAAGCGGTGTATGAAAAGTATGAAAAGCTTTTTAAATATTGCGCTCTGACCTATGGTGATGTATACTTTGAATAACAAACAAACTTTGGTTATGAAAGGAAGAAAAATGAGCACATATTATACTATTATGAGTATGATTGACGGCTTTGAGTCGTTTATCAATCTGGCAGTTATGGTACTGACAATTATTGCATCATGGATTATGTATGCAAAGGCAGGAGAGCACGGCTGGGCGGCTATTGTACCGTTTTACAGCTCATACGTCAGATTTAAGATTGCAGGGAAAAAGAAGCTGTTCTGGGGATATCTTGTGGCTACTATCGGAATTATAGTGGGATGTATTATATTGATGTATGAGATTATTGCATCAGGATTTTCTGTTATGACATCCGATTATATGGGATCGTATTATGATTCTACCTATGGATATGGTGTAAGCAGTATCGGAAATCACATGGGCATGCTGATATTTGCAGTTATTCTGATTATTGCAGCAATGATTGCGGCAGCGGTTATGAATATCCTCTGCTGTGTCGGACTGTCACATGCGTTTGGCAAGGGAGCAGGATTTGCCTGCGGACTTATATTCCTCAATGTGATTTTTGTCTGTATTATTGCCTTCAACAAAAAAATTGTTTATGTGGGAAACGGATATAGTAATAATAACTACTATAATCCATACGGTTCAAACGGATACGGTCAGCAATATGGTCAGAACATGTACGGAAACGGAGCAAATCAGCAGTACGGCCAAAACATGTACGGAAACGGAGCAAACCAGCAGTACGGTCAGAACATGTACGGAAACGGCGCAAATCAGCAGTACGGTCAGAACATGTACGGAAATGGGGCAAACCAGCAGTACGGTCAGAACATGTACGGAAACGGAGCAAACCAGCAGTATGGTCAGAATCCGTATGGCACAGCACAGGGCGGGGATGCTCAAAATTCCTACGGTACATCACAACAGCAGTCATGGAATGATGAGTATAACAACAAAGATTACGAATAAATAATAAGAATAAAGCACATGAATAAAAACTATAAATAAATGTTATAGTACAAATTTGTATCATTCTCTTGACATATAGTGTCAGAGGGCTATAATACAAAACAAAGATTTAAATAAATATGTTCACCAAAATTCGTTGATGAGAACAAGGTCCGATTTGTATTTATTTTCAGAGAGCCTGTGGGCGGTGCGAACAGGTAATGGTCAGATTGGAATATCCTCTCTAAGAAGCGGGCTGAAAGCATTAAGTGTGTCTGTAAACCTCGCCGGTGTCCACCGTTATATGGAAAGCATATGCTGGTATGCAGAGTGTCACAGTAATACACTGTGGAAGTCAGGGTGGTAACGCGGATTATTTCGTCCCTTTTCAGATTATGTCAATCTGGAAAGGGATTTTTAATTCCATAAAAGAGTTTTAGTGAGCAGAAAAATGTTAAGGAGGCTTACAATGAAAGCATTACAAAAAGTAAGTAAATTTTTATCAGACTACACATCGATAGTTGTCATAGCAATCGCCGTAGTCACATTTCTGGTTCCGAATCTGATGGCCTGGGTAAATCAGATGCTGTTTGTGGATCCGGTATCCAACAAGTTCACATGTCAGTCAATCATTATCGGAATCATCATGTTTAGTATGGGACTTACACTTACGACACAGGATTTCAAGATACTTGCACAGAGACCATTTGATATATGTGTAGGTGCAATCGCACAGTATCTTATCATGCCGTTTCTCGCATTTGGTATCTCAAAGGCATTGAATCTGTCTGACGGAATCGCACTTGGACTTATCCTCGTAGGCTGCTGTCCCGGTGGTGTTTCTTCAAACATTATGTCATACCTCTGCGGTGGTGATGTGGCATTCTCAGTTGGAATGACAACAGTTTCCACATTGCTCTCACCATTTATGACACCGCTTCTGGTATCATTTCTTGCAAGCGGAACACATGTCTCAATCAAGGCGCTTCCGATGTTTGTGTCAATCATTGAGACTGTAATCTTTCCTGTAGCGGTTGATTTTTACTCAACTACCTGCTTGGAAAGAAAAGGCATTTGCCGAGGCTCAGAGGTCATGCCGGTATTGCGGTGCTTGGCCTGGCATTCGTTGTAGGTGGTGTTGTATCATCACAGGGCTCAAAGTTCTTTACATCAGGAGTAGTAATTTTTGCGGCAGTTCTGTTACATAACGGACTTGGATATCTGCTTGGATACGGTGCAGGAAAGCTGGTAGGCATGAACACAGCCAAGAAGAGAACCATCTCTATCGAGGTTGGTATGCAGAATGCAGGTCTTGCCACAAACCTTGCTACCACTACAGCACAGTTTGCTTCAACACCTGAATCAGCCATCATCTGTGCAGTGTCATGTACATGGCATTCAATCTCAGGCACACTGCTTGCCGGAGCCTTTGCATTAAAGGACAAAATGGCTGCTAAAAAGGCAGAAGAAGCCGCTGAGACAAAGACAGCATAAAGAGAATGAATACCTATTATAACCGATTGGTAAATTAAACAAAAATTATAGAAATAAAAAATAAATTATGTATAAAATATTTATTGAAATTTGCTAAAAAAAGAGTAAACATAATATATAAATAAAATTAAGATAAACAAAAGAAAGAGGTAATAATATGAGTGGAATCTTAATGATGGTAATAGCCATTGTTGTGCTCGGTGGAGCATACTTATTATATGGCCGTTATCTGCAAAACAAATGGGGCATTGATCCAAATGCCAAGACTCCTGCCTACGAGATGGAGGACGGAGTGGACTATGTACCAGCCGATACCAATGTAGTATTCGGACATCAGTTTGCATCTATAGCAGGTGCAGGCCCAATCAACGGACCAATTCAGGCAGCTATTTTCGGATGGCTTCCGGTTCTGCTTTGGATATTAATTGGTGGTGTATTCTTTGGAGCTGTTCAGGACTTTGCATCTATGTACGCTTCAGTTAAGAACAAGGGTCGTACAATCGGTTACATCATCGAGGAGTACATCGGTAAATTAGGAAAGAAATTATTCCTGTTATTCTGCTGGCTGTTCTGTATACTTGTTGTTGCAGCTTTCGCAGATGTCGTAGCCGGAACCTTCAATGGCTTTGCTGCTGATAAAGCAGGCGAGGTTACAAAGGTTGTAGCCAACGGAGCAGTTGCAACTACATCAATGCTTTTCATCATAGAAGCAGTTGCACTTGGTTTCTTCCTTAAATACTCTAAGTTCAACAAATGGATTAACACACTTGTTGCAATCGTATTACTTATAGTAGCTATAGCACTGGGACTCAATTTCCCAATGTATTTAAACCTTAGCGTATGGCACATAATTATATTTGCATATATACTTATAGCCAGTGTTACACCTGTATGGGCACTGCTTCAGCCACGTGATTACCTTAACAGCTACCTGTTAATCTTCATGATCGTAGGTGCGGTAATCGGTGTATTTGTTGCAAATCCTGCTTGTAACCTTGATGCTTTCACAGCATTTGCAATCCCTGATGCAAACGGAAACCCACAGTATCTGTTCCCAATCTTATTCGTAACAATCGCCTGTGGTGCAGTTTCAGGTTTCCATTCACTTGTATCATCAGGTACTGCATCTAAGCAGATAAAGAATGAGAAGAACATGCTTCCTGTTTCATTCGGTGCCATGCTTATGGAGAGTATGCTTGCAATCCTTGCACTTATCGCAGTAGCATCATTCGGTAAGGGAGAGGCAGCAGCTCAGGGACTTACAACACAGCCACAGATTTTCGCAGGAGCTATCGCAAACTTCCTGTCAGTACTCGGTTTACCACACTCACTTGTGTTCACACTGATTAACCTTGCTGTATCAGCCTTCGCTCTGACATCACTTGATTCAGTAGCCAGAGTCGGACGTCTGTCATTCCAGGAGTTCTGGCTTGATTCAGACACAGATGATGACAATATGAGTCCATTTGTCAAGCTGATGACAAACAAATACTTTGCAACAATCATCACACTGGTACTTGCATTCCTGCTTACAAAGGTAGGCTATGCAGAGATATGGCCACTGTTTGGTTCAGCTAACCAGCTCTTATCAGTACTTGCACTTGTTGCCTGCGCAGTATTCTTAAAGAAGACAAAGCGTCAGGGCTGCATGCTCTGGATTCCAATGGTATTCATGATGGCAGTTACATTTACTGCACTTGGCATGACAATCTACAAGCTTACAAAGGCATTATTCTCTGTAGGACTTGACCTTGGAAATTCATTACAGCTTATATTTGCAGTATTACTGCTCATCCTTGGTGTACTTGTTGCAATTCAGGGTGTGAAGAAGCTCTGTGAGAAATCAGAAAGCAAGAAAGCTGCAGCTTAAAATGAGATAGAAGTTGCAATTAATAGAAATCAAAAGTCTCAGAATCCGCTTAATAAGCGAGTTCTGGGACTTTTTTATGTGAGGATGATGAATAAAAGAAGTGAAAAGGGAGCCTGATATCAGGCTCCCAATTCTCTGTCCTTTCCCATGAAAAATACTGCTAAAGATTCCGGACCAACATGGCTTCCGGTGCAGAAATCATAGGTGGTATTTATCACATCGCGCACCTTTATGCGCTTTTTAATCTGTTCAATCACATAGAGCGAATCCTCATATGCGTCAGCATGTGCCACTCCGATAATCTGATTTTCAGGGTCTGTAATGTTGTCGCATAACAGATTGACAAGCTCATTTAATACGGCTTTTCGGCCACGACATTTTCTGAACTGTACAATATATCCGTCCTTGCTGCCCCTTAGGATAGGCTTGATGCTTAGCATGTTGCCGACCAAAGCGGTGGTTCCGCTTAATCTGCCGGTTCTTGCAATATACTTTAAATTGCCCACGGTAAACACACCGTTTAATCTGGCAGGATAGGTCTCTATCGTGTCAGCCACCTCATCAAAGCTCATGCCCTTCTCACGCATTTCGCTGGCGTATATTGCGAGAAGTCCCTGTCCGAGGGATGCATTTAATGAATCCACCAGGCGTATTTTTCTGCCGTTATTGCAATCATCAAGGACAGCATCGGCTGCGACACGGGCTGAGTTGTAGTTGCCGCTTATGTTTTTACTGAGGGAGAAATACAGGATATCCTTGTCAGCTTCAATGATTTCCCTGAAAGTATCCTCAAAGATTCCGCTGCTGATAAGTCCGGTCTTTACCTCGGCACCTTCTCTTATCGCATCATAGTATTCCTTACCCTTTGCCCGCTCCTGTTCCGGTGTGAGGTCAGGCTCAAAGCAGGTCATTTCCTTTCCGTTGACAAGGTTTACAAATGATAGCACCTTGATTTTATATTTTTTACATAGCTCTGCAGGAATGTTTGCCGCAGAGTCAACAATTATTTCAAACATATTTACCCTCGTATTTCTATAATAATGATATGATGGTCAAAAGGTATTTTGCCCCTTTAATCATAATAATTGGTTAACTGTAGTTATGCATCACATATCTTGCAATTATATGCCATTAATATATGTGGTTGCAAAGGATAGTATATGTAGTTTTTGATACTATGTCAATGACTTTTGCCATGTTTAGTAAAAATTTAGAATATTTAGATAGAGTTATCAGGGATGTAGTGTTATAGTAGAAATAATAGATATATAGATTCAATGAAACAGAGGAAAAATATGAGTGATATAAAATTAGGCTGTCACGTAGGCATGGCAGGAAAAGATATGTTTCTGGCATCAGCCAGGGAAGCAGCGTCATATGGCGCGAATGTGTTTATGCTCTACACCGGGGCACCACAGAACACGAGAAGAAAGGAAATCTTTGAGCTCAACATAGACGCAGGCTGGGAATATGCACATGAGCATGGGATAAATGAGATAGTGGTCCACGCGCCATACATCATAAATCTGGCAAACACCGTAAAGCCTGAGACGTACGAGCTGGCAGTGGAGTTTCTGGAAAAGGAGATAGTAAGGACCGCGGCAATGAAGAGCCGCATACTGGTGCTTCATCCGGGAAGTCATGTAAATGCCGGTGAGCAGGCTGGAATCGCACAGATTGTAAAGGGACTTAACACAGTGCTCAATCAGAATGATGACGATGTGTTTATCGCACTTGAGACGATGGCAGGAAAGGGCAGTGAAATAGGCCGTTCCTTTGAGGAGCTTAAGGCAATCTATGATGGAGTGGACAGGAAAGAAAGACTGCGTGTCTGCTTCGATACGTGCCATGTAAATGATGCAGGATACGATATTGTGAACCATTATGATGATGTTTTTGCGGAGTTTGACAGGGTGATAGGACTTGAGCAGATAGCGGTATTTCATGTGAATGACAGCTTAAATCCTCTTGGAGCACACAAGGACAGGCATGCAAATATAGGCAAGGGAACCATCGGCTATGACACACTGCACCGCCTGGTGCATGATGAGACCTTTGCAAATGTACCAAAGATTCTGGAAACACCATGGCTTTGTGAGGAGAGCTCTGCGAAGAAGACTATTCCTCCTTATAAAGAGGAAATTGAATGGCTTCTTAAATAAGAAGGTGGCTAAAAATGTATGGAGAGGTTTGGTATTACAGACAGTAAGATAATGGAGGCATAATAGATGAAGGAAAAAACCTACGAGGGAACTAAAAAAACACAGAATGGTTTAAAGAGAATGTTTTTTTCAGTGCTTGCGATATTATTGCAGGCAGTTTTCATGGTCTATATGTTTACAAGGCTAAATGAATATGCGGCAGCAATAAACACGACCACAAGCGTCCTGGCAATCATACTTGTGCTCGGACTGTACAATCGTGAGCAGACCGCATCCATGACTACACCGTGGATTATACTGATACTGGCATTTCCGATAATGGGAGTGTCACTTTACCTGTTAGTCGGACTAAACGGCGCACCGAATAAGATGCGTGCACGGTTTGAAGAGGTGGATTCCATGCTTCTTCCATGTCTGCCTGAAAACGCAGACATACTATCCGATATGTATGAAAAGGTGCCACAGGCAGCGGGAATTTCAACATACCTGGCAAAAAATGCATTATATCCGGTATATCAGAACACGGATGTGACATATTATGATCAGGCGTCAAAGGGACTCGAAGCGCAGCTTAGCGATTTATCAAAGGCCAGGAAATTTATTTTCATGGAGTATCACGCCATAGAGGACAAGGAATCGTGGCACCGTATCCAGAAGGTGCTCACGGAGCGCGTGCAGGCAGGAGTCGAGGTAAGGGTGTTTTATGATGATATGGGCTCAATCTTTTTCATAGACAGGGATTTCTCGGAAAAGATGGAGAAGCTTGGCATCAAATGCAGGGTGTTCAACCCGGTTGCACCTGCCTTTAACATGTTTTTAAACAATCGTGACCATAGAAAAATCACGGTAATTGATGGAAAAATCGCATATACCGGCGGCTATAATCTGGCAAATGAGTACTTCAATGTGACACACCCATACGGAATCTGGAAGGATACGGGAATCAGGCTCGAGGGAGATGCTGTCAAGTCGTTTACCATCGCATTTCTCGAGATGTGGAATGCATCAGAGCGCAAGGTACCGCGCGAGGTGGATGTATCTCAATATCTGCTACACTATGATTATGAGGCAAAACAGAGTGGATATATCCAGCCATATGCAGACAGCCCTCTCGATAACGAGCAGGTGGGGGAGGATGTCTATATCAGCATGGCAAACAAGGCACAGCGTTATTGCTGGTTTATCACTCCTTACCTTATCATTACCGATGAGATGAGCCATGCGCTGACACTTGCCGCCAAGCGTGGAGTTGACGTGCGCATCATCACGCCGGGCATACCTGATAAGAAACCAATATACAGCGTGACACGCTCATTCTACAACCAGCTTGTGAAGCATGGTGTGAGGATTTTTGAGTGGACACCGGGCTTTTGCCATGCAAAGATGAGTGTGGCAGACGATATAATGGCAACCTGCGGTACCATAAATCTTGACTACAGAAGCCTTTATCATCACTTTGAAAATGGCTGTTTTATGGCGGATTGTGAAGTGGTGCATGAAATCAGGGATGATTTTATCAGGCTTTTCACTGAGTCTGCGGAGGTGACGGAGAAGTACAGGACCGGAAGAAGTGCAAGACGAAGGCTGGGGCAGTCAATTATGAGGTTGTTTGCAGGGCTATTGTAGACTGAAAATAATGTGTATCAGGGAAGTGAGTGCATATGAGTGATTACGACAGCAAAATCATCAGAAAGCAGATAAGAGTGTACGGCTCTGTGCAGGGAGTAGGTTTCCGCTACAGAACAGAGCACGCGGCAGAAAGCGTTGGCGCAACAGGCTGGGTGAGAAATGACCCTGACGGCTCGGTATTTATGGAAATACAGGGCACAGAGGAGCAGATAGACAGGGTATTTGCAATGGTGAGTCAGGGTACTTATGTAAATATAGAGAAAATGGATGCCAAATCAATACCGGTGGTTGAGGATGAGCGGGGATTTCATACGAGAGAATCGCTTGGAGACTTCTGGGGACTATGGCACAGATAAACGGAGGCATCATATATGTTTTTTATGATGGGAATAACGGACGGCAGGAAGGACTTTGACTTCAATCAGGTCATTACCTGCGATGAATGTGGCAGGTATGGCAGGTATCAGGTGTATATGACATACATGGTGCTGTCACTGTTCTTCATTCCGTGTTTTAAATTGGAACAGGCACTACTATGTGCAGACCACATGCTGTAATGCGCTTTACGAGCTTGATCCGGAAATAGGACGCAGGATAGCAAGAGGCGAGGACGTGGAGATATTGCCACAGCATTTGCAGCGTGTAAATCCGCAGTATGGTTATGACTTTGAAAATGGAAGTGGAAACACAACAAAAAGATGCAGCAATTGTGGATATACAACTACAGAGGACTTTGAATTCTGTCCCAAATGCGGCAGGAGGCTGTAATGTGTTTCACGTTCTAATGATAATATGCTTTTACGAATCGACTGCAATAAGGCAGAGGATGGAGCATAGAAAGAGTTTAACAAAATCGGTATTTGACGATTTGGTGGTAAAAATTATTCCTCTTCAACAAGTTTCACAAAATCATCTGGCAGAATTATCTTTGTTCCACCTGCCTGATAATCTTTTATATTTCTTGTGACAATATAATCCATATCTTTTCTGGATGCCACCTTTTCAACAACTGCATCCTCATAGTCACTGATTGCAGATGCAAGTGCATCCATGTAGTCATCCGCTGTAACCTCTAATATTCCAGTCAATGAATAAAGCTTTCCCATTATCATCTTTGCTGCTTCTATGTTATGCAAATGTTTCCTTATAAGATAATAGATGTCTGTTGCTGAACTTGCAGTAATGTACATTTCGATTGTATGATTTGCTGCCATAAGAAATATTTCTTCTGCACTTTTATTCCATGGCTCTCTTGAAGTCAGGGCATCTATTATCACATTTGTATCTGCAAGAATCCTCATCTATTTTGCACCAAGCCTTTCTTCTTTTGCTTCATTCAGGTCTGCATCCTTTGGTAAGATTCCAAACAGGGATTTTGCTACTTCTACTCTGTCCTGATGTGGATTTGTCAGTTTTGCCACTACCTTTCCGTTCTTTGTGATAAAAACATCTTCTTTTGCAGATAATAATAAGTATTTTCCAAGATTATTTTTCAATTCAGTTGCTGTAATTGACATATCACCACTTCCTTTCTTCGTACTATTATTATACTCATTTTGTACGATTTTATCAATGTATTTAGCTGGAAAATATTACTCGCCAAAAATGAATCGTGAAAATTTTAGATGAATTAAGGATGAATATGTGGTAGAATAACCCATATGGTAGCCTTGTTCAAGAGACTATTAAATCGAGATTTAGCGAGGTAAAGATATATGCTTCATTTAGAAAAAGTAAATGGTAATAATGTCTGGGATATCCTGAAACTGACGGTATCGGAATCGCAGAAGAACTTCGTTGCCACCAATGAGATCAGCATCATTGAAGCGTATACTGCAATTACGGGAAACGGTCATGCATTCCCGTTTGGTATATATGATGAGGATAAGCCTGTAGGCTTTCTGATGATTGGTTTTGATGTTGATGATTATTGGACGGATGCACCTGAAATTGCAAAGGGAAACTATAATCTGTGGCGTCTTATGATCGATAAGGCATATCAAAACAGAGGGTACGGGAAAGAAGCGGTCAGCCTTGCATTAGAGTTCATAAAATCTATGCCTTGTGGAGAAGCGGAATACTGTCGGCTATCATATGAACCCGATAATGCAGTTGCCCGTCAGATGTATCGCTCTTTCGGTTTCGAAGAAACCGGTGAAATGGACGGCGAAGAACTGATCGCTGTTCTGAGACTGTAATTAACAACTTCCAGTTTGTAGAATTAAGAAAATCGGTATTTCGTGGGAGGTGTTATACAAATGAAACTGGCAGACTTATCAACTGGACCAGACTGGGGAGTATATGTTGGCTTTATAATACTTGCTGTACTTTCCATAGTTTTGATTTCTGGACATGGAAGTTGGTTAATTTCCGGATATAATACAGCTTCAAAAGAAGAAAAGGCAAAATATAATGAAAAAAAACTATGCAGAACAATGGGAATTGGAATGTCTGTTATAGCAATTCTTCTATTAATTATGGGAGTGTTTGAAAATATTTTACCGGCATTCTTTGTGTATATTGCATTGGGTATTATTTTAGCTGATGTAGTGATAATTATTGTCTTGGGAAATACAATATGTAGAAGGTGACAAATTCTTTAGGTTAGAATCGATGATGGGGTAAACGAAAAAGCAGTTTTGGCATTCCAGTGAACTGCCTCTTCGTTTACACCATTTTCGATTTGACCTAATTGAACAAAGTGAGCGTCCGGGTAGC
>ENA-OQIU01000043-OQIU01000043.1-human-gut-metagenome-genome-assembly--contig:-NODE-43-length-30487-cov-5.549407_pt1 | contig 30487 bp, 30 predicted proteins | sample MGYA00242590_ERZ504755 | MGnify/ENA primary metagenome ERZ504755 (study PRJEB26092, sample SAMD00036359) | human gut metagenome | host: Homo sapiens | study: EMG produced TPA metagenomics assembly of...
GAAACCTGTGAACTTGGAAAAATCAAAAAATTGATATTCTAAAAATTTTATTTTTTAATATCTGTAAGGATTCTTTGCGGTTTTACAGGTTTTCACATAATCTATTTGAAGTAGCACAATAGGTTAATTTATAAAAAATCTGCTTATTTTCTACCCTTCTTGTAAAAAAAATAGTTTTTGTTATAATTTATTTAACCTGCTCACGAGATTCTCGTCTGTAAAAATTTATCTCACGGGATATCCGCAGAATTCCTATGAAAGGTAGAAAATGTTATGTTTGTTCAAAATCTGATTTCTGACTTCAATAACCAGTTAAGTATTTCTGATCATGATTTAAATGTTCTCTCTGGTTTTTTCCATTTTTTAAAAAATCAGACGAATACCTCCCGTGCATCTGTTCCCTATGGTCTTCTTTTACAATACGACAATGAAAAAGTAAAGGAGCTTTTTCTGGAAATTCTGGACAAAGCACTCATGGCTCCACAATTTTCCGGAAAATACCGTTTGGTATGGATTAACGAAGAAGATTTTTCCAGAAAATCACTTGGCCAATGTGTCCATCGTTCTGGTGATATTTTTCTTCTCAGAACCTGTCTTTCACATGGAAATCCTGATCACCTGATTTCCGAATTTGAAAAGCATCCGGAAATCATCAAAATTGTATGCGCATCTTCCGAAATAGTCGAGACCCGCTTCAAAAAGGATGAACATTTCTTTTACCGGATTTTACCACGCCATATTCTCCTTGGAGAGCTTGGATCCAAAGAAATCACTACTCAGTTTCTCAATGTTCTTAGCTCCAGAAAATATAACATTACCAGTGACTTTCGGGATGAAATCGCTTATTATATTGATTCTATCTATAAAACCGCCGATTTTAAAGACAGTTCTTTTGTTGAAGATCTGATCCGACGAATTGAATTACAGATGGAGGAAACAGATGGTGCCGCTGCTTATAAAAAAGATTTAGCTATTGATTCTACATTTGTCCCATATTCAAAAATCGTACAGTCACGTAAACAGGAAAAAATAACCGAACAGACAGAAAAAACAGCATCCTTACTACCTCAGCTTACTACTGAAACTACATCAAATACTTTCAATACAGATACAGATTTTTCTGCAAACAAATCAAAAACAGACGCTGACATATACAACAAGAATGAAGCCGAAACACACAAACAGACACATTGTTTCGACAACAGACCTGCCCATACAAACGTTCTCCTGCTTGCTTTAAGTACCTTTCAAAATGTAATCAGAAAGTCTACATTTTCATATAACTTTTATGGATGCAAAGGCGAAGTTACCGGACGTTATCAACTGGATCCAATTCCCAAGATGCTGGACGAACTTCTGGCTCAAAATGGTGAAAATCTTGATAAGATTATTATGCTCTGCACAGATGACACTACACAGAAAATTGCCTCCATTCAGACTCCGGAAGGAGAACTCAAAGATATTTCTCCAGCAGAATATTTCCAGAATCAGGTACGCAACTATATGAATCCTTTTTTGAAGAACGATGAATTATTTACCCCCATCAATATATCCATAGACTCTCCATATGAGGGAATTCAAAAAGTTGTTAAAACGATTCGAAATATCAAAAATCCACATCTGTACCTGGACACACATGGCGGACTCCGAGGTATCCAGCGGATCCTGGAAGCTACTATTACTCTTTTAAAAATTGAAGGGGTTCCTGTCAGAGAAGCCTACTCTGTTGCATTTACAGATAAAAATCCGGTTAAACCAATCATTTCAGAGACAGAACAGATGAAAATATTCGATTTTGTTTCGGGTATCAATGAATTTATTACCTGCGGAAGGGCAGACACATTAACAGAATATTACAAAGAGAAATCCAAATACCATTTTCAAAATGACATTGTCTCAAAAATCACTACAGTAGCTAACGGTATTCAATGGTGCTGCGTTCCTGAATTTGAACGAGGTCTTACAAGTCTTCAGGAGTATTTTCAGCAGCATGCTGACAAAAATGCTGATCCTTATTTAAGTATTTACATAGATGATATCAAAAGAGATTATCAAAATCTGGTATTATCCAAATATTCGGTAGTTGACGAAATTAACTGGTGCATTAAGAAAAAATTCTATCAGCAGGCACTCACGTTAATCGAATCCCGAATATCAAAGTTACTATTTGAGGAATGGAAGATTCTGAAATTAAATACTTCTCCATGGGCCGAAAACAGGACTTCATATAATGAAATAACCACCTCATATACGATAAAACATGATGTCAAAAATCCTGGTAAATATACTGTTTATTATACTACCAAATCACAAAAATCCGGCGAGAGAAACGGTGTTGTAAATACTGATATCAACGATTTTTTTAATGGTTTTTGTATATAATTTTCAAACCGAGGAATATAACAAAAATGGTAAAATTATCCGAAATAGTAATAACTCTTTTAAGTCCAAACCTTTCCTGGGATATAAAGATTTCAACAATATGACCAATGAAAAATATGATGGCTTTACTGATTATCTTTCACAAATTAACTTTCACTCAATTGACACACAAATACCTGCCTGCATTAATCTTGCCAGAAAAAAGCTACAGATTTCAGGCAAAACCCGAATCAATTTACCTGATGCTGTGATTATCTCCAGGAAAACTGATGAAAAACTTTTATTTCAACTACTCGTTTTACATAAAACGCTGAAAGATGTAAGAAACACAATGAATCATGCATCTGACCAACTTAAATATCAACCGGAGGCCATCATTCTCTCACTAAAGTATTACATGAAATGGGTTGATGCACTAAACCCAAATAAACAGTCTTCCTGATTTATGACTACTGCTTCAATGTCACTCTTAACAGGTGTTGTTGAAGCAGTTTTTTAGTCCTTGTATTCTTCCAGCCTTTTTCTAAATTCTTTCTTACTGCGTTCTCTATGATATTGAGATTTTAATTCCATACTCATAGTAGGTCGGATCCATACATTTCCTTTTTCCAATACCCTTTTTCGTTCTGTTCCATGACTTGCATTATATATTTTCAGTTTATCTACATTCTGTTTTTTCTTCATTTCTTCTAACCTCCAATATGCAAAAGTCTTAAACTTCACTTTACAAACATAGTTTAAGTCCTATGCCGCATTCTTTTTTACTGCTGCACTTATACATATGGATAAGAAAATGACTTCTTAACATTTTTTCAATATTTCTTACTTATACGATCGACTATGATCGTCCTATCCCATGTCAATTCCTCTTAGGTACGGTACAACAGGCTACAAGATTATTGCAGAACTTGAGGCAGCTGGATACAGGTGTCAATTCCTCTTAGGTACGGTACAACTATCAGATATTTCCTATGCATATAGCTTTTTCAATGAAATGTGTCAAATCCCTCTTAGGTACGGTACAACAAGATGGCAAAACTATCATTAAGGAAATTAATTAACCCATTGTGTCAATCCCTCTTAGGTACGGTACAACATTGAAAATCATCCTGGAATCAGTGTGGTTGAAATTTAAGCCCTAATTGTGTCAATCCCTCTTAGGTACGGTACAACATGAACAAAGAGAAATTAGTGGAAGTAACTTTTGGTTGCGGATTAATTGTGTCAATCCCTCTTAGGTACGGTACAACATTTTCGGAGAGCCAGAAAAGGTAACAGAAGTTGCGGAATATGTGTCAATCCCTCTTAGGTACGGTACAACAAAAGTGACAGGTATATATTTTGAGACTAGGCAGCTAGGTTAATGTGTCAATCCCTCTTAGGTACGGTACAACAGCAGTCTTTTCCTGCTATTATTAATATAGTATTATATTTTTTTCAGAAATTCAACCATTTTTCTTCCAAAAAGTCCGTCGACCTATTTTCCTGCCTGACACTTATTATTTCCATATAATCCAGTATTTCCAGACTTTTTACCAGATTAAAAAAGTTCTCATTCTCGGTCGACAGTCTTTTTTGTAAGATTTCAGCACTTTTCTGTTCTAATCTGTATTTTTCTTTCCTCTTCATCACCCGCAAGTCCTTATATTTACTGGTTTTAAAGGTCGACGGACTTTTTTCATTCATATGAATGTGTCTTATTGTTGTATTTCAAACAGTTACATTATGTCTATTATCAAAACTTCAAAATACTTCTTCCAATTTTCTTAAAAGTAATTGTTCTTTTCCTTGTATAACCCTATAAGTTCTATCTACTATTCTCCAAAACGACTCATCTCCTGCATAAGAGTCCGATATATAAAACGATCCACCGTATTCATCAATGAAATACTACGTCTTTTTTGTTTCGCATTGACAATTTCGTGCAACTTAACAACGCCGGGAACATATTTCCCGACGTAAATTTCCTGCTTTATCTTATCCCCATTTACTTTCCAATAATCATCAAACATTGATATTTTGATTCCATCAAGTCCACAGCTATCTCGCTTTCCCTGTAAAGATTCCCTTGCCAATGCCAGATTTTCATCAGACAGAACATTTTCAATCCTAACTTCCACAATTATACTCCTGTAACTAAACGAATGCCCTCTATTTAACTCGCTGCTTACTCATAAACAAAAGTCCTCAAAATGCAATCTCTTAAACATGCTTTTATAAATATTTTAAACCTTTCATTACTACTTTAGATATGCGATACGATGCGACTCTCGTATTTAGGTAAATTACCTTTGTTTTTCACTTTGGGTATTGACATGCGTCAATTTCTCTTAGGTACGGTACAACGTATAACCTTCGAAAGGAACTGTTCAGTATTAAGGATTACAAAGCGTCAATTCCTCTTAGGTACGGTACAACGAAAAATGAGAAGAACAAGAAATTTAAGCAACAAAGAGTGTCAATTCCTCTTAGGTACGGTACAACAAGTAATCTTGCATGTTAATCCAGAGGAATTGGAGGCTGAGTATGTGTCAATTCCTCTTAGGTACGGTACTACATCATATTATTACAGTTGTGCTTGATAAAGAGGTACAGGCATATGATGTGTCAATTCCTCTTAGGTACGGTACTACTTTGACACAAGAGTAGGTATTGAGATGGCGATTGAGTGTCAATTCCTCTTAGGTACGGTACAACAGCAGTCTTTTCCTGCTATTATTAATATAGTATTATATTTTTTTCAGAAATTCAACCATTTTTCTTCCAAAAAAGTCCGTCGACCTATTTTCCTGCCTGACACTTATTATTTCCATATAATTCAATATTTCCAGACCTTTTTCTACATCAAAAAAATTCTCATTTGAAGTCGACAGTCTTTTTTGTGATATTTCAGCTTTTTTCTATCCTAATCTGTAATTTTCTTTCCTTTACAATTCCCATAAACCCTTGTATTTACTGGTTTTAAAGGTCGACGGACTTTTTATTGATGACAAGCATTTTGGCAGACTTTCGGATGCACCACAGGCATGTCGGAAAAATATAGCAGGTTGCTGTGATCCAGGCAGTCTGGTCTGCGAAGCAGATGGCTGTGAAGCCAAAAGTTCCTACAAATCCAAGACAGACAACTGTTCTGGCGATCATTTCTGTTACGCCGGAGAAAACGGCTCTGCCTGAATATCCAAGTCCCTGAGTTACCATACGGGCGACATTGAGAATACCAAGACTCCAGTAGAAAAATCCCATACATCTGAGGTATTTGGCAGAGGCATCCAGAACTGCCACCGCACTCTTTCCAACAAACAGCATAGAAAGTGTATGCCCTGCAAAAATCAGTAAAATTCCTGCCACAATACCATATCCTACTCCCACTGTAATACCACAGCGCAATCCTTTCTTAATCCTGTCAGACTGTCCCGCTCCAAGATTCTGGCTGCAGAATACAGAAGCAGAGGTTGCGATAGCATCAAATGGACACATGGTAAACTGCTTGATCTTCATTGCTGCAGTAAAAGCTGATACATATGTACTTCCAAGCCCGTTGTTCGCAGACTGCATAACCATACTTCCGATAGCTGTGATGGAGAACTGAAGTCCCGTAGGCATTCCCATTGCCAGAAGTTCCTTTACTGCATCCCCTTTTATTGTCCTGTTTTCTTTCTTGAGCCACAGAAGTTTCATTTTTGCGGATAATAAAAATAAGGCACAAGATTCCACTGATCGCCTGTGCGGAAATGGTTGCAATGGCAGCTCCGGCACATCCAAGTTTCAGCACTACGATACAGAATAAATCCAGAAAAATGTTCAGAACAGCAGATAACGCCAGAAATATAAACGGTGTCCTGCTGTCTCCCACTGACCTCAAAATACTGGACAGATAGTTATATAAAATCGTAAAGGGAATCCCCAGGAAAATGATTAGCAAATAACTATATGCATTGTCATAAATGTCCTCTGGTACAGATAAAATATGCAGAATCTGAGGACATAAAACACTGCATAATGCCGTCAGGATCACTGCGATTCCTGCACATAATACAGCTCCATTAAAGATATAATCCCGCATTTTTTCTATTTTCTCCGCACCGAAATATTTAGCTACAGGAACACCAAAGCCTGTACAGCTTCCCATGCAGAATCCCAGTACCAGAAACTGAATACTGCTGCTGGCTCCTACACTTGCCAGTGCTTTTGCGCCAAGAATCTGGCCTACGATCGCAGCATCAATAATATTATAAGTCTGTTGCAGCAAGTTTCCTAATAATAAAGGAAACGCGAACTGTAACATCAGTTTCAGCGGATTGCCCTTTATCATAGATGTGGTCATTTCTATTTATCCCTCATTTTCTATAACGTTTCCATAAGTCAAACGGATATTCGAAAAAATCTAAGATTCCGATTTCTGAAATCTCTGATTTATTTCCAGATGGATTTCATTTCACAAATTTTCACCTGCGCATCTTTTTCACTGTTCAGGCAGAATATCCCCTGTCTGTTACTATTGTAGAATAGTCTGGTTCCAACATCTTCTCCATCATTTAAATATACCTCAATTGTTCTTCCATCTACAAAAATTTCTGCATTTCTGCATTTCTCCACAGAAGAAACAAACTGTATCTTATCACTCTTCACACCAGCCATTTTAAAGAATACTTTTCCCCCTTCTGCAGTCAGACTGATGGATTTATCCCCATCCTGACCAAGAAGAATGTTGAAATCTCCTGTTTCTTCAAATGATACAGATGCATAATATCTGTTATCTGCAATGGAGCCGACTTTGATTTCACTGCCTGTGCCTTCATATACTGTATCCCCCAGAAGAGTATAAACTTCCTCTACAGGTTTTGTATATACATGTTCATTCTTCACATGAAGTTCTCTTGGCAGAGTCATGCTTCCATAAGCTCCCGGCTCTGTAGCAATATGCTCTCCATAGAAATCACTGATCCAACCAATCAGGATCCTGCGGTCTTCATGCTGAAAACTCTGTGCTGCATAGCAGTTGCTTCCAAAGTCTACCCACTGCTGTGTATGAACATCCATTGCATCACTGTTCCAGTCTCCCACATAATATCTGCACTGCTGGAATCTTCCGTATTCATCATAATGGCTCATCCATGCGCCCATAGCTACATATTTATCATCCAATGGGAAAAAGTCCGGACACTCAATGGTTCTGATCTTTGTTTTCTCTGTAATCAGAGGACATCTGTATTTCCAGTTCTCTGCATCTTCAGATTCGTACAGAAGAAATGTTCCTTTTTCATCTACGCATGCACCTAATACAATATAATACTTCTCACCGATCTTAATTGCTTTCGGATCGCGGAAATCATAGTTAGTACCTTCCGGTTTCTCCCTGATAATCTCTTTTTCCGGCTCAAAATGAATCATATCGCTACTCTTTGTCATTGTCTGATACTGAACAGTGTCCCATCCATCATCCTGAGGTCCGATATGTCTTGTGAGATAGAAGTATACCTCGTCTCCCATCGGAAGTGCGCTTCCGGAGAAAGCACCACCTTTGATTGCAAGATTATCCAGGATTTCTTCCTGAGGCTCTAACGCAACCGGAAGATGTGTCCAGTGCATCAGATCCTTGCTTGCTGCATGTCCCCAGTACATATTATTCCACTCCTGTCCAAAAGGATTCAGCTGATAGAAAAGGTGATAATAACCCTTAAACCAGCAAAGTCCATTAGGATCATTATTCCAGTTCACAACCGGTGAAAAATGATACTGCTCTCTGTACGGAGTGTCAATGAATTTAAAAAATTCTTCTTTATTCATTGCTTTAAAATTATCTGTGGTATTCAGTACGCAGATTCCATTCTTCAGGATATTTTCACATTCGCTTAAATAAGCAAAGGTAATGGTGCAGTCCTGTGCAGTAATCTCGTATTCTGTATCTTTATCTGTCGGGAATTTAATCCAGTTCCCATAGATATGCTGCAGTTCTTTTATTTCTGTTTTGTTTTCTTTTACCTTCTTCAGGCTCACACTGCCTTTTTTCCCGGCTTCTGGTTTTACAAATAATTCCAGACATTCATAGTTTCCTGTGTACATATGTAAAAATCCCCTTTCTGAATTTTGTCTCCGATTCTCTATATATCTATAGTACTGACCTTCTGCCGACATAATCTTACTATATCATAACAAAATCACGAGGAGTTTCAATAAAATATTTTGACATTTTTTTATACTATTTTATCCTGTATAATCCCATATAAAAAGGATGCCGAGAGCAAATCCGACATCCTTTTCGCTGTTATAACATTCCATTCACTGTCTTATACTTATACAGCATCTCCGCATGATTCTGTTCTTCTATCTGGATATCTGCCAGCAGTTTTCGTACGCCACTGTCACCAAAGGCGAATACATCATCATTGTATGTTCCTGACACCAGCTTCTCTGTACCGATACAATCTGTTGCAAGAAACGCATCGTGTTGTTTATCTTCCGGTGAACTCATGGCTGCATAGACTGCTTTTGGCTGATAGTCTCTGCCTGATCTGTCATTACAGTTACATTCAGGCACACTTCCGGAAAGAATCATTGACAAAGACTCATAATGCTTCTGTTCTTCCTGCTGGATATTCCGGAAAAGATTTTTAAGCTCCGGGTCTCTGGCCTGTTCTGCGTATTTTCCATACTTTTCCACACAGCTTTTCTCTTGTGTCTGAAGATCTTCGATTACTGAACGTTCCTTTTCTTTTAAAATCATAGTCTGTTGTCTCCTTTTTTAGAAATACTGTATTTTGTTACATGAAAATAGTATGGATAAAAAATGTCTTTTTTATTCTCTGTATCATGACTTATGACAATTTCAGAGAATATTTTGTGTTACTGTTCACATGCCACTGTCCCGCGAGGTGTTTTGGCATGAATATGCCAAAATCCCGAGACATACAAGCCAAAATTCCATTGCCGCAGGCAATCTGGAATGAATTTTGGCTACGTTACTGTGAACGGAGTGAACAGTAACTATTTTGTTCCAACACCACTGTATCAGAGTGAATTTCTGTTTACTTTATGATATACTTATATGCACGATAAAAGTTTTAAACTTAGGAAGATTTATAATGAAACGAATTGATTTTGAAAACGGAACTGTGACCAACAATATATTAAGCGCTGCGCTTCCCATGCTGGTAGCGCAAATATTGAATCTTTTATACAACATTGTGGACCGTATCTATATCGCCAGGATTCATGATATAGGAACAACTGCACTTGGCGCTGTGGGCTTATGCTTTCCGATCATCATGATCATTACTGCTTTCAGTAATCTCTTTGGTTCCGGAGGTGCACCAATTTTCTCTATCAACCGCGGAAAAGGAGATTCCAGGACTGCTGACATGATCATGAATACTGCTTTCACCATGTTATGTGGAAGTGCTGCTGTGCTGATGCTGATCGGATTTCTTTTTGCCCGCCCCTTACTGACTCTGTTTGGTGCTTCAGATGATGCTCTGGTTTATGCGTATCCCTATCTGATGATTTACCTTCTGGGTACTCTCCCTTCCATGATAGCAACAGGAATGAATCCTTTTATCAATGCACAGGGATATGCCATCATCGGTATGCTGTCAGTAACAGTCGGTGCAGTGACAAATATTATTCTTGATCCGATTTTTATTTTTGTTCTGGATATGGGGATTAAGGGTGCAGCGATTGCTACTGTCATCTCTCAGATTCTCTCTGCCTTGCTTGTATTTTATTTCTTCATGGAAAATCAGAATTGAAGGTAAGATGGATTCATATAAATGAGATTTCTGAGTGCACCAGACATGCCAGGGATATCATCAGTCTGGGGTCTGCTGGATTTATCATGCAGCTGACTAACAGCCTGGTAAGTATCTGCTGCAATAATGTTCTTTCCGTGACAGGCGGTGATATTTATATCTCTGTCATGACTATTATATCCAGTGTTCGCCAGATGGTGGAGACGCCTATCCATGCGATCAATGAGGGAACCTCTCCTGTTCTCAGCTACAATTACGGAGCCAGACGTCCTGACAGGGTAAAGAAAGCAGGGGTTGTTCTGATCATTATGGTTCTGATCTATACAGGTATCATGTGGAGCGTCATTCTCATTGCCCCTGAATTTCTGATCGGGATCTTCAGTTCAGACAAACTGCTATTAAAGGATGCAGTTCCTGCGCTGAAGCTTTACTTTGCAGCCTTTATTTTTATGGATCTGCAGTATATTGGTCAGACAGTGTTTAAATCATTGAATAAAAAAAAGCAGGCGATTTTTTTCTCCCTGCTTCGTAAAGTATTTATTGTGGTTCCGCTGACTTATTTCCTGCCCTATGGATTACACATGGGCACAGATGGCGTGTTTATGGCAGAACCGGTATCCAATGTGATCGGTGGTTCTCTGTGTTTTATTACCATGCTGGTTACAATCTTGCCTGAATTAAACAAAATGGGAAACTCCCGATAAGCAGAAAAGTCCTCAGTATTTATCCATTTTTAACTATCGCATAACTTTGCAGAAATTGTAAAAAGGATAAACAATGAGGACTTTTATTTAACTGAACATGAGAGTTCTTTACATAGCTTCATATATTTCCCAATATAATATTAATCAGGTTCTTATCGAGCATGATCGTCCGGTTCCATGGGTTAAGAATAATTCCCTCAATCTCATTTACCTGTAATGCTGAATGAAAAAGCTGATCTATGTCTGTCAGAAAAGTGGACTGAACGCTTCCGCCGCCTTTCAATTCTTCCTCAAAGCCGGTAAATGCCGCCCACCAGATTTTTCCATCTCCGGTTTTCACTGTGCCGATCCGAAGTTGGTTGTCTCCTGTGGGCGGTTCTACTGAAAGGATAAACTGACCCTTTTCTCTCATTCGTCTACGGATTACAGTCAGTGTATGTGCCAGCATTTCCTGAGTGGCTTCCTGCTGTAGAGCAGCGATCGCCTGCTCTATTTTTTCATTTCCCTGAAGACCTTTATCCTGATTTACATTCTTATTATCGCTCATATTGTTACCTTTCATCTGTGGTGATATCACTTTTCAGACAGTGTGTAAGATCATATTTCAGGGATGTCGGCGGCAAATCTCTCATGCCGCCGGCATCCTGTCATTTATTTATATTTCACAGCAGTTCCATATGCAATAACTTCTGCTGCCCCTGACATTACCTGGGAGGAGCCATATTTCACACCGATCACAGCATCCGCATTCATCTCTTTGGCTTCATCTACCATACGTTTGGTGGCAATCTGTCTTGCCTCATTGAGCATTTCCGTATAACCTGTGATTTCCCCGCCTACCAGGGTCTTCATCCCTGCCATGAAATCTTTTCCTACATTTTTTGTCTGTACAACTGTTCCCTTTACAATTCCCAGTGCCTCAAACTCTACACCCGGAATGTATTCAATACTTAGAAGCTTCATCCTCTTCTCCTCCTTCAATCTCTTTCATGCGTCCTGCAAGTGCTGCCAGAATTCCTCCGATGATCACAACCGGTATGGCAATCAGAAATATCAGCAGTCCGGTCGGTATGGGATCTTGTGTATTTGCCCACAGCATAAGCCCTATCACAAATCCCATAAGCAAGATCATAACTACTGCTCCAATGATCGCTCCTGTCCTTCTTTTCTTACGGATATCTGTTTTCTTTATATCCATAAACCTTGCACCCTCTTTCTCCATCTGCTCGATTTCTTCCAGACAGTTCTCAGCATTCAAGGTATCCAGGGACTGATGTTCTGCGATCAGGCGCTCACACATTTCCTGCATTTTCACAAGGCCCTCCCTGCGGCGTTCCAGTTCTCCCAGGTGCTGTTCCAGACAAAACTGCAGGCTTTTCCTTTTTTCAAAAAGAGCTCTCATCTCTTCTATGGAAATATCCATCTTCCGGAATAATTTGATTTCCTGAAGTCTGGCAATGTCTGCCGTATGATATTCCCGGTATCCGTTCTCTGCGCGCTCCACATTCAGGAGACCCTGCTCTTCATAAAAACGGATATTCTTTCTGGTGATGCCTACCAGCTCTTCCACCTGTTTGATCTTCATTCTGTTACCTCTTGCTTTCCTGACAGCAGATACAGCTGATTCGCTACTCTACTGCCCTGTCTGTGCTTCCTTTATACTGCTTCCACAAGGAGGAAGGTCAAGTATTTTTTGAAAGAAATTGAAAAAAATATAGCTTCCGGCAGGGGGAATCTTTTAAGCTCCTGTACGGTCTGAACCTCTCATAATTGTGATCAGAGAGCTGAACAGCAATAACATAGGATAAAATAATTTCGGCATGATCTGAAATGCAGAAATCTCACCACCCAGTTCATTCACTGCTGAGATTGCAACCAACATCTGTGCACCATAGGGAATCACTCCCTGGAAAACACAGGAAAAAGTATCCAGTATGGAAGCTGTCTTTCTCGGTGTAATTCCATACTCCTCTGCCATTTCCTTTGCGATAGGGTTTGCCATTACGATTGCCACTGTATTATTGGCAGTGGCAATGTCCATAGTTCCTACCAGAAGTCCCATTCCAAGCTGTCCGCCTTTCTTTCCGCGGAAAATTTTATGGATCCAGCCAAGAAGCGCATCGAATCCACCATATTCACGGATCAGCGCACACATGGCTGCTACCAGAATTGCCACCATACAGGTCTCAAACATTCCGGATACACCGGATCCCATATTTTTCAGGATCTCTACAGGTGTGATATGTCCTCCGATCAGCATGATAAATGCTCCGGATACAATTCCTGTCAGCAATACCACAAATACATTGATTCCAACAATTCCTCCGATCAACACCAGCACATACGGTATTACCTGTGTCAGATGATAGGGCTGGAGCACACGACCCTGAATTTCTGTCTGAAATGACAGGATCAGGATTAAAATCAGTGTGGCGCCGGCTGCCGGAAGAGCGATCCAGAAGTTCTCCCTGAATTTGTCTTTCATCTCACATCCCTGACCATTACATGCAGCAATCGTCGTATCTGAAATAAAAGAAAGATTGTCTCCAAACATGGCTCCGCCCATAACAGAAGCCACGCAAAATGCCAGATCAAATCCTGATGCTGTGGAAACTGCAGCTGCGATGGGTGTCAGAAGGGTAATGGTTCCCACAGAGGTTCCCATAGCCACAGACACAAAACAGGCAACTACAAACAGCACAGAAACTGAAAATCTGGCAGGTATCAGACTCAGCATACAATATGCAACACTCTCAGCACTGCTTCTTCCCACAACCCCTACAAAGGAACCTGCTGCAAGGAAGATCAAAAGCATGGTGATGATATTTTTATCCCCTACTCCCTGTGCCATGATCTCCAGTTTCTTATCAAAATCCAGTGCTCTGTTCTGCAGACAGGCAACCAGGATCGCAGCCAGAAATGCTACTACAATAGGCACATTATAAAATCCCATGGGGATTTCCATCACATACTCAAACAAAATGCCCAGTCCAAGGTATAATACAAGAAATACACCAATGGGAAGCAGGGCAATTCCTTTTCCTTTTTTCATCTTTCATCCTCTTTCTACCATAATCTCTTTATGGTTATATAATCACTCTGCTATTTTATCATACACTCAGTTTTCCTGCCATAGTATTTATCACAGCTTTGGCTGATAGCGCATATCCGATACATTGTAAACTGTCACAAAGGCTTTTGGATCTTCACGATTGATGTAAGCCATCAGCTTCTGATATTCTGTTTTGTCTACGATCGTAATGATCTCATTGCGTTTCTTCATATTATAGGCACCTGTTGCTTCATAGATTGTTGCTCCGCTGTGCAGATCTTCAATAATGAACTTGCGCAGTTCTTCCTCTTTCTGAGTGATAACGCAGACACGCCTCTTGATATTATGGTCAAAGATAAAGTGATCCAGAACCATACCATTAAAGTATGTTCCCAGTATACTCAGCACCACTGTCTTTTTATCATATACCAGCGCTGCGGAAAGAGCCACACACATACCGGAAAGAGACATTGCTTTTCCCAGTTCCATGTGGAGATATTTGTTCATGATCTTTGCCACAATATCCAGTCCGCCGGAGGATGCATTTCTGTTAAAAAGAATGCTCAGTCCTACACTGACTACCAGGATATAGCACAGCACATCCAGTTCCTGACTATTGGTCATAGAGCCAAAATCCGGAAATAATTTCTCGAATAATCCGAGAAATAAGGGCAGAACGATACTGGTGTAAACCGTTTTTACACCAAATTCGCGTCCGCAGGTGATAAAGCCAATGATCAGAAGTACTACATTCAAAATCATGGTGATCACAGACAGTGGTAAGGGTACAAAGTTTGATAGTACGATACCAAGACCGGAGATACTGCTTACAGATGTATGGCTCGGCACCAGAAAGAAATAAACTGCTGCCGCAATGATCGCTACCGCACCTGTCAGGATCAGTGCTTCCTTTATGATATCTGCATAATTTAGTTGTTTTTTCATAGTTAGATTTCCTGTCTTTCTTTCCATATTCTTGTTCTATTGTAACATATAGAAAGAGAATGTCCATTGGCAATTACAAAAAGAGGCTGTCTTCCATGACACCCCCTTTGTAAATCCTTATAACCTATAGGACTGCTATAAAATTCGCTTTCATATATTCGAACATGTTTGAAAAATGTTCTAATATTTTATCCTAACGGTTCTGTATGTTTCTCAGATAAATAGGCCTTCTGTTCTTCCTCCGGAGCTTCCCAGATTGTTGTTGTAGTTCCATCCTTATCTACATATACTTCTTTTATCTCATCTTTCTTCAGAATCTCATGAAATTGATCATATGGATAAAAAATACAGCTTACATATTTTTCCCACAAGCTCTGTTCAAAATGGATAGTCATTACACCTGTTTCTCTGTCCAAAGATGTTTTCCAGCGATAATTTCCTTTTATATTCATTCTATATGTTACTTCATCTTTATTATCCTCAACAATAGTAATCCCGGCATCTTTGTAGTTGATATATGTGACATGTTTATTCATAAAGGTAAACACTGCCACAAAGCAAACTATGGTTGCTGCTATGGAAAGCAAGGATTGTTTTTGTCTTTTTTTTCTTTAAAAATTTCCTGAAATTCTTCAGGTCATTTGCTTCATTGCTGTTTTCTTTTGTCTGCGCATAGATTTTCATATCATTTTCAAGGTCTGCCTTTGTCTCATGGTATACCCGCTGGCAGATTTCACAGTTTTGCAGATGTTCTTCTACAAGTTCTTTTGTGTCTTCGCTTACTGCATCTTCAATGTATAATGGCAGAATATCCTGGATCACGTTGCAGTTTATTTTTTCCATCTTACTTTTCCTCCTGACTTATCTGTGCTCTTATCATCTGGCGTGCACGGTGGTAGGTTACTCTTGCCCACCCTGCACTTTTCTGATAGCATTTTCCGATCTGCTCAAAGGAGAGTTCACCATATATCCGCAGATGAAATACTTCCCTGTAGGGTTCCGGTATCAGTTCTGCATAGCGTTTGAGATTCCGAACTGTCTCATCCTGCACGATCTGATCCAGTACTGCCGGGGATGTATCCTGCATGGAATCCTGCATTATTTCTGAAAATTCTTCACCCACGTAGATTTTGTTTCGTCTGCAATAGCGGAAATATGTATTCTTCGCAATTACAAATAGCCATGCGCGGATATCCTTCCGGCCGTCAAATTTCTCAATATTATTCATTGCCTTCAGGAATGTTTCCTGGGTGATTTCCTCTGCCAGACTTTCATTTTCGGAAAGTGCCCGGATATAGAGAAAGACATCATGGAAATACTTCCGGTAGATTGTTTCGATTTCTGATTTCTCCATTCCTGCTCCTTGTATTTTTTATTATCCTACTGCATCTTTCGGGATTTTTAATAGCCCGGTCTTCTTCCATTGAATGTCTGAACATGATCCTGATTTTATTTCATCTGCATTGAATATTCCAAAATATCGTTTCATGATGATCCTCCTGTCTGCTGTATCATTATTTATCTGATGTCTTTCTATATAATTAAGTCACAGACAGAAGAAACGTTACAAAAATAAAAAAGAATCCCCTGCAGTTTGCTTTTCGCAGTCTCTGCAAGGGACTTACCTGATTTAGTTAAAACAACAGCTCCATCTGATCCCCCACTTCAATTCTCGCAGTGACAAGTTCATCCGGTTCTTTCCCTCTTTTGTGTTCGGCTTTCAGGTACTGGGTACCGCCTCTCAGACTTGCAGCGATCAGATTCAGCACATATATATTGTCAAAACGATTATAGATGGACTCTCCGCCCAGACCGGTAAGGCAGATAAGCTGTGTGTTGCTCTTTTTTGCCATATCCATCAGCGGGATCAGCAGATGGGAGGCATTGGTCTGTGCGAACGGGTTGTCCATGATCAGAACCTTTCCCTCATTTTTATCTGCAAAAATGTCCGTATCATCCCGTCTCATATAATACAGAAGGCTGGACAGGATTACAAATGCAGACAGAAATCCTTCTCCGCCTGAGTTTCTGGAAACCTCTTTCCATGTAATCGGATATTCCCTCTGGGCTTCGATCTTATAAAGATGGATCTGTACATTTCCGATTCCTACCACCTGATCATAGAGATTTCTGGTAGTAATACCGGAGCCGAAAAACTCCTGTGCGTTCTCATTTTTCTCGAAAAGTTCCACGCCTTCCATAGTGATCTTATCAATAAAGTCTTCCAGACGCAGACGGTAAAGCCCTGCATTTTCTTCCCAGTCCGGAAGCTGGATCTTTAACATTTTGATATTTCTTTTCCTTATGGTGATGGTTGAATTATGGTCGATTTTTCCAAGGTTACTGTGGATTTCCCGGACATAATCCTCCAGAAGTTCTGTGATACGTTCCTTCTCCCTCTCTACTACAGAAATATCAACCTCCAGCTTCTCCATAAGGCTGTCATAGGACTGCACTGTAGTTTTTAACTGAGTCAGAACACGCACTGCATCATCGGAAAGCTCCAGCATCTGTTCCAGCGGTTTCCTGTAAAAATCATCCTGAAAGCTTTCCATACGGACAATCTTATTCAGCGTGCGCACCAGTTCTTCCTTCTTCTGTCCGGTATCCCGCATTTTCTGATTATAATCCCTGATCAGGATTCCCTTGCAATTTCTTAATTCTTCCGCAGACAGATTCTCCGAAACCGGCTCATGGTCTTCTGCAGCCACAGGAATACAGTTCATTATACTCTGATAAAGCAGTCAGATTCTCTTCATAGCTGCGAAGCTTTCCGCTCAAAAACTCCTCCTGCTTCTTCTCTTCTTCCTTCTCATAAAGAAGCTGATTTTTCCTTGCCTGAAAATCCTGTCCCTGAATCTCATCCTTTGGCAGAGGTTTCTCCATACCGCAGACAGAGTGGATTCTTTTTGTCAGTTCGCTGATCTTACTCTGAGCCACTGCTGCCTTTTTGTCTGCATCATTCCACTGCATATCCTTTGTCTGGATCTTTCTGCGGAAATCTTCCAATACTCCCTCCTGATGTGACTCTTCTTTTCTGTCATAGATCACGCCGGACCACTGTTCAGGCTTTAAGTGATATTTTTTCTGAAGATAATCCAGATCTTCCTTTTCCCTCTGGTAACGTGCGGCAGACCTTCTCTCCTGCTCTTCCAGATTCTTCAGTTCCTGTGAAAGAACAGAGGTGATTGCTTCATAACGTGCTTCCATCTGCTCCGTTGACATGCTGGCAAATCCAAATTGCTGGCTCTGCTGTTTCCTGACCTCATCTGACTCTCTGCTGCCTGCCTCATATGACGCATATCTGGTATATTTTTCATCCAGTTTGTCTTTTTCTCTCTCCAGCATATTCAGATTATGCTCCAGAGTCATTTTCTCCTCCAGAAGCTTTTCCTGTCTGTCCTTTGCAAGCTTCTGGTTTTCCCGGAAACGAGTTTCATCCTTTTTACATTTTTCAAGCTCATTTCGATTATTTTCATAGAAAGCATAATCTTTTTCCAACTGGGAAAAATCTTCCAGACGCTGTTTCTGACGGTCAATTTCCGCAGCAGATTTTATGAGCAGATTCTGCAGCTTTTCATGTGCTGTCTTCAGACTGTCAAGCTCCTGCGCTGCATCCCGGATATCCTTTTCCAGAGATTTTTTCTCTTCCTCAAGAGTTTTCAGAAGCTCCTGGATTTCTTCCCATTTTTCTTTTGTTACAGACTGGTTTTTCAGTGTTTCCTGACGCTGAAAATACTCTGCGTATTCCTTTTTGCGCTGATCTACAGCCTGATTTAGTTTCTCCAATTCTTTCTTTTTCTCCCAGATCATTGCCTGAAGCTTTTCTTCATCCAGGAGGTTTTCATTAAACAGAATATAAAAGCTGATTCCAGGGAAATTTACGATTTTGTCTGTGTACTTTTCCTGAAATTCTTCTATTTTCTCACGCTCTACAATAGGCACAGGGAAGGATGTGCAGACGTTTCTGTCGTTTCGTCCCAGCTTCTCAATTTCCTGTCGGGTAAGGATCAGGGCATATGGCAGAAATGGATTCTTACGGACCAGCATCTGGTTTTTCTTCTGGGAGTATCCGTTCTTTTTCAGCCATTCCATACCATAAACTGTGTGAATTCCCAAATCATCCAGTTCTTTCTCCAGTTCCTCAGGAAGCTCCAGAACCTTTCCGCTGGTAAGGCTTAAATATTCTTTTTCCAGGGAATCCTCTTCCTTTTCCAGATTTCGCCGCAGCTCCTCCAGCTCACGCAGCTTTCGTGCAGAATTCTCCAGTATCCTGTCAGTATCCAGAAGATGGCGTTCCTCCATGTCCAGATATTTCAGGATATTCTTCCTTATTTCCAGTTCATTCTGATAGAGCTGATAGGTATGTTCCTGGTTCTCTGTCTCTGTTTTTTTATGTATCAGAGCCTCTTTCTTATCCTCCAGACTGCGCTCCTGACGGCGGATCAACTCTTTGTCATCTTCCCATTTCTTCTGATTTTCTGTACGTTCCCTTACTGTTTTTTCCAGTTCCTGTTCGTACATCTGGCGACGGATTTCCAGTGTTCCGGCTTCATAGGTTCCCAGAATATTTCGTACTAATTCTTCCTGATACTTGGCATTATACTGGTTTTCCAGACGGGTATAGGATTCAATCCGGCTTTCCAGTTTTCCTTTTTTTCCAAAGCAGTCGCGGATCTTCTCTTCCAGTTCTTCGACTCTATTCGCCTCATCCTGTGCTTCTTTTCCCTTTTTCTGTATATTTTCAGACAGGTTTTCCTGCTGTTGTCTGTTATCCTGAATACGTTCTTCAAAAATGTTTTTCAAGGTCAGGCCAAGTGCTTTTCTCTCCGGTTCCAGATCAGCTCCCTGCTGTCTGGCAACTGCGATTTTCTCCCTGAGAAGATCCAGTTCCCCTTTTTCTTCTGACACAGAATCCTGCTGTCTGGCACATTGGAGGATATGAAGTTTCTTCTCTGTCTGTTCTGCCTGCACCTGAAGATTTTCACGCTCCATATCGATCATATCACGGTTTCCGATATGAAGATTCTTCTCTTCCTCATAGTCATAGACCTGGCTGGAAAGCTCCTCGTATTCTACTCTGGAAAGCTTTTGATCCAGACCTTCCAGCACTTCTTTTGCATGATCATGAGCTTTCTCAGTCTGGCTTAAGAGTCCATTTACATCATGGATAAACCAGGCAATTTTATTCTGCTGTTTTCCTTCCTCTGTCTCCGCATTCTGATACTCTTCTGCCTGAGTCTGAATCCCATTTGCTTCTTCCTTAAACTGACGGATTGTGTCTCTTCGCTTAATTTTGGAACGGTTATCCTTATACTGTCCTGCATATTTTTCCAGAATAGACTGGAACTCTTTAATGCGGTTTTTGTCCTTATTCAGTTTGCTCTCAATAGCCTCGAGAAACCATTTTTCTGTCAGCCCCTTTTCATCCTTGCAGTCCGCAAAAAGATCTGACAGTCCGGATTCCTTCAGATTGATTTTCTTAATAATAGTTTCCCATTCCTTATAATTGATCTGGTATTCCATCAGCTTATTGAAGTACTGGCGGGACTGAGCATAGTTTGTCAGATCATAATAAAAGAACTTCATATCCCTGTCTTTTTTGTAGGTTTCAAAAAGCTGTCTGCAGGAGTTAAAATTCTTCAGGATCATCTCTTTTTTGCCTTTTTCCACTACAGGAAGGTGGTGGATATCCTGAATACAGGGGCTCTGATATTCACTGACAATTCCAATAATATCCAGATTCTCTTTTCTGTCCTCTTCCATATCCTGGGATTTTCTGACCATAAGACCTGTGAGAACATAGCCTGCACCCTGATCCAGTGCCCATTCCACCAAGATAAAGGATGGCTTATTGGTAGTAAAATAGCTTTCAAATAATCGGTCTTTGGTATTGCGGTATTTTGGATGCACAAAGGGCGCTGTCAGCATCTGGACAAGAACAGATTTCCCACCGCCGTTCTGCAGAGAGATCAGTGTGCTTTTTCCATTAAAGTGCAGAGTTTCATCGCTGATACGGTATGCATTGTTATTATAATTCACGTTGATCAGACGCACTGCATTAATCTTACTCATCTTTTGCCACCCCCAGTACTCTCAGAACCCGCTGGTAATTGTTCTGGTTCAGAAGATTCCAGTCCATAAAATTATCCAGCTTTCTGGTTGTCTTCATCCTGGAACCTCTGTCATCAGACTTCAGCGCCTCGTAAGTTTCATAAAGGATTTTGAAAGAAATCCCAGCAGTATCTTTGGGATTCTTTCCATCTTCCTCCTCTTCAGTGGTAGTCTCTTCTGCTGCCCCTTCCTTCAGACGGGCGGAAAGACAGTTCATAAGCTCTCCCACGCGCATATATTCTCTGGATTTACTGCTGCTTCCCTGTCCGTCAAAGAATTCTACCAGTAGCGTAAGAATCACAAACTGTGACAGATAATAATCCTTGTCCGTTGCCCCGGATTTGCACAGTGTACCTTTAAGCTGCTGCTTGGAAAAGCCAAGGAAATTATTCTCCTCTTTGGGAATCAGATAGATTACATTTCCGTAGCGTTCCACATTGCTTCCCGCAATCTCTCCCTGGGATTTCACCAGATTCCGGATGGATTCTTCCTCTGTATATGCTTTATATAAAAGCTGATCGTCCTCTTCCCGCAGCTCATGATGCTCCAGAAGATAATAAAAAATCTCCTGGCTGGTGCGAATTTCCTCTGCTTCGTATGCCATATCTGTTATTCCTCGTTTCTCATGATTCGGATCAGGATATTGGAACAGCGGATGCTTTTTTTCACGCCATTTTCGCTGAAAACATTGTCAAAGGTGACTGTGCTTCCGTCTTCTATCCTGTATACCTCTATTTTACCAATCTTTTTGTCTGAAAATCTTTCTTCTGAAAGCTGGAGCAGCATTTCGTTGAGCTGAAAATCTGCTGTCTGATCCTGGATAAATTCACTTCGTTCCTTTTTCAGTACTTCCATATTGATCTCTTTATTCCGTATCAGCTCCACCATGATTTCTTTAAAAATTTCAACATTTGGGATCAGTTGCTGCTGCATTTCTTCTGCATTTTTCTCGTTCTCCTGAATGTTTTTCCAGATATCAGAAAGGGAAATTTCACCTTTTTCAGATGCCTGCTCCAGCAGAAATCCCAGACTGCTCTCATAGCGTTTCAGTTTCTGTCTGCGTTTCTCTTCCTGCTCTTTCAGATATGCATCTTCGTCAAAATCCAGCATCTCCTCAGTATCCTCATCCTCATTTCTGACAGACGGTTTCTGATATAATAAGGCTTTGTTCAGGTTATAAACCTTGTCCGGTTCCCGGTTGAACAGCGGTCTTAAAAAATAGTCCAGATTTCCCAGTGCTGACGGATTCTCCAGCACTTTATCATAGAAATCATTGCGCATGGAAAATCTCCGGATCAGGGACATCTGCGACAATGCTTCCAGTTCTCTGGTATAAAGTGCCTTCAGGTCAAAATGACTGCTCAGGATTTTCTGGTGCTCATCAATGGTTCTGTTCAGATAGCTCTCAATAATACGGAGATTCTCAAGGTTCTCCTCTTCCTTTTCGCCCAGACGGCGCACATTGATGTTCTCTTCTTCCAGCTTCTTTACCCTGCTTCGCACCAGTTCCCTGTATTTCTGGAATTTTTCTTTTGTGTCACTGATCGTATCCAGATTCTCCAGAAGGATTTCCTCGTAATCCTTTACTGAATAATTCAGGGCATTTCTGCGGATTTTTCCCATAGCTTCCTGAATCTTCTGAAGCTGGATGCGCATCAGGTTAAAAACATTCTTAATCTCATCCACAGCCTTATCATAGCTCTGTTTTTCCAGATGCATCTGGAAGATCATTTCATGGATGGTAAGCTTCATATTATTTTCTATTTCAAGGGTGGAAAGTATCAGATTGTATCCGTCGTCTGTAAGATAATAAGAAGTTCTGCGAACCTCCTGATCCAGATACACGATCCGGTTCGCCACATAGCTGATATGCATGACATGATAATCGTTCTCTTCAAAATCATAGCCGTCAAAATACATGGCACGGCCTTCATTTGATAAGATCACATTGACAACAAAATCTCCTAATTTTCTGCAGTCATCATAGGAGATTTCTTTACCCAGATACCTGGTATTGATGGTATCAATATAGGCTCCGATATCATCCATAGTACAGTTCTCTTCCCTCAGAGACTGCTCCATAATATAAAGCATTACTGCAAAAATAAGATTCATCTGTTCATCAAATTTCAGAAAGCCAAACTGTTTCCAGGATGTCTTCTGAATACTATTTTGGATAAGAACACCGTACAGGCCTACATTTTTCATTCGTTTTGGAAAATTTTTCAGAAATTCGTATTGCAAAGTTGCCTCCCTTGATTAAATATGGTTTTTACCCTATTGTTTATTTGCGTAACTGCACAAATCCTGTATCAGAAATCTGTAGATATCCCCTCCGAAGGATCGGCTACAGTGTATTCAGCCGATTATCTGCAGTATAGCCTTCAGAAGATCCCCCTGAAGATAATAGGTCGTCTCAAAATGAAGATATGATAACGATACTTTATCCCACAACAATAAGATCTTTGGTGGGAATTCTTCATCCCCATCCCAGAACTGAAACAACACAGAGAACTCCGGAAGAACAGGCATTTCAAATGTCAGATCTGCCCCAGCCAAACGTTTCGTCTGCTTTCCTCCCAGACAGATACAGGCCTGCTTTACCTCTTCCACTTTGCCGGAAAATGCTCTTGCATACTTTTCCACAAAGGGATCTGTTGACGGACTGCTCCCGGCAGTTACAAACCTGCCCACAGGCTGCCACTGCCCGGTAAGAGGAGGCAGTATCTCCTGCCCGGAACAGCAGAGAAAATCATAGATTGTCATAACAACTGTATATTCTCTGCAGTCCGTCCATTCTTCGCCTGTGGCATATTCAATAGCACCGTTTCTGCGATTGATCCGATATTCTGTTTCAATGTATTTCAAATACAGATATTCTTCATCATGTTTCAAACCATATTTCTCTATCAGCTTATCCTGATTATATTTTAAAAACAACTCTCTTCCTGTATATACCTGTTTTTCATAATTATCCATAGTATACTTTATTCCATTTCTTATTTTAATCGAATCAAGTGAGTCCCCTGCGGAGGTTGCGAAAAGCAATTATTCGTTATACCAGACATAAATACAGGAAATATGCGACATAACACAACAGCATAACCACACCACAGGGTTTTCTTAATTCTTTATGTCTGAATGTACCAATCCAGAGTATTACTCCGCACAGAACTGCAATTACAGTATCAATAATAAATTTACTCTCAAACGGCACAGTACAAATGAGTGCTGTTGTACCGATAACAAACAAAATATTAAAAATATTGCTTCCGACTATATTTCCAATGGCAATTCCTGTATTTCCTCTTCTGGCTGCTGTTACTGATGTGACAAGTTCCGGAAGAGATGTTCCCAGTGCAACAATTGTCAGCCCGATAAATCTCTCACTCATGCCAAAATAACGGGCAATCTCCGTTGCTCCGCTGACAGCAAAATCACTGCCCTTTACAACCAGAATTCCACCGATTACCATCAGGAGCATACATTTCCATACCGGATTATCCTTTGCTTCTGCTTCTTCCTGATCGTTCCCTTTCTTTGCCATCACAAACAGATATCCCAGATATATCAGAAACAGTATCCAGAAAATCACACCTTCAATAAAAGTCACCTCTGAACCTGTGATACCAAAAATCAGCAAAATAATTGTTATCACTGTCATAAACGGAATTTCGTAAAGAAGCGTGGATTTTTGAATTGCTACATTCGTAATTACTGCTGTGATTCCCAGGATGATGAAAATATTCAGGATATTACTTCCGACTACATTTCCAATGGTAATACCTGCATTCTTATTTATTGCAGCAGTAATACTGACTGCTGCCTCCGGCATGCTGGTTCCCATTGCTACAATGGTTAATCCAATGATCAACTGTGGAATTCCCAGCTTTTTCGCAATACTGGCTGCACCCTCCACAAACCAGTCTGCACCTTTCACCAGAAACAAAAAACCTGCCAACAAAATAATAACCTGTAAAAACATCATTTCTACCTCTCTTTCTTTTATTACGTACTCACAAAATCAAATATAAAAAGATTCCGGGAATACATTTATTTTGCAGTAGGTATAAAAAAAAGACTCCTACTGCATTCACAGTAAAAGTCTCGCAATTTCATCACTTTCCGAGTTATATGTTTCAATAACTGTCCTGACGAAGAAGTGAACCGAATCTACCCGGCAAGCTACTCCCTTTTCACAGGTATATTCTAACAGACTGTCTCTTAAAAATCAATTATTTTTTATCATAAGATTCTCCATAATCCATAATATGTTACTGTTCACACACCACTATCCCGCGAGGTGTTTTGGCATGAATATGCCAAAATCCCGAGACATACAAGCCAAAATTCTATTGCCGCAGGCAATCTGGAATGAATTTTGGCTACGTTACTGAGAACGGAGTGAACAGTAATGTAGCCTCCCCTCTGTGTCAGAATCTGCGTCAGAAATCTGCAGTATTTAAAATTTCCTGAGGGATATATCTGTCCTTATCCAGAACAGCTTCCATCTTTTTGACCATTATTTCATCAAAACAGGAGAAAAATTGTGTACTGATATTTCTGTTCTGATGCTCCTTTGTCTCCGGAAGTTCAATTATCTGTTCTGCTTTTCCAAGCATAGCCTGATATGCCGGCACAAAAGGAATAATTTTCCATCTGCTGCGAAATTTTTCTGCCAGATTTTCGTATATACCGATGCCCTCATAATCCATATCCCCGAAATAATAAATTGTATTCTTCGGATGTTTCATATAGGGTTCCGCACACAGATCAAAATCCTGAAAAGAACGGATAATACCTTTTCCTGCACCATAAATCAGAGTTCCGATTTCTGCACCAAAAATTTCAGTATGTCCATTCAGAAGATAATTACGCATACTGAAAAAAGGATCTTTATTTTCCAGAATCAGGATATTCTGCGGCGTATTTCTTGTATGTGTATAATATGAAAGGGGCTCTGTTGTCCTGTATACATTCAGAGCCTCCACATTGAGTCCGCAGCGTTTCAGAATCTTCTTTCCCTGCTCTCTGTCCAGAAATTTCTCTCTGTGCCATATTTCAAAGCTTCTTTCATTCAGAGATTCCGCTGTCAGTAAGGCATCTGCATGTTTTTTCAGATATTCATTCAGCATAAGTACCCAGATTCGGTCTTTCTCATATGTATCCGGATGCGCCAGATAATAATCCACGGAAATCATGGTAGAAAAGGTATATTTTATTTCTTCTATATAATTGCTGTAATCCTTCTGTTCTTCTACCATCCAGTATTCGCGATAAAGCGCCGGCTTCTTGCCATTGCTCTTAGAAGCCTTTACAGGTTTTATCTGACCTTTTTCCAGCAATTTCATTATGTATTCATACTGTTCCTGATAGTCAAGATCCTGTCTGGTATGAAGAAGGTCATCCAACGATATTCTTTTCATTGATTAATTTCTCCAGAGTGGGTGAATATTCGTCCCGCCCGCTTAACTTATTGTTTTTTTACGATGGAAGCAGCTTATCTTACAGTAAGATATTCCACTGCAAAAATCGCCAGCACGCCTACCAATACGCTAAGTAATACATAACATAGAGCTATTCCCATATGTCCATCCCGGATCAAATCCGAAGATTCCAGTGCAAAGGTTGAGAATGTGGTAAATCCACCGCAGACTCCCACCTTCAGAAACAAAATCATCCTTGGTGGAACAGACAATTTCGCCGCCAGTACTGTGATTGCTCCGATCACAATACATCCAATCACATTGATACAAAAGGTTTTTACCGGAAAAATCATGGTTTCTCCTGTGGGAATCAGCCCAATCAGGTACCGCAATACTGCTCCTGCAAAACCACCCAGCCCTACTGCCAAACAATTCATCATTTTATCTCTCCAAAATCATCCGCTTCGCTACGCGGCTCTATACCGAATAACTGCTTCGCAGTTTATTCGGTTAATATAAATTTACTTGTTTATCTACGAGTTTTTCCCCTTCATACTGCAATTTTAAAGAAAAAAATCGCTCATCTCCTGAAAGAAGCAAATCCAGAAAAACTCTGTCACCTTCCCATGTGGGAAGTGTCGGCACAACAGCTTTATCTATCCAGTAAAGTTCTCCTTCATTGCATTCTGTTAATTCACCGATATATTCGTTGGCCGTAAACACACACATAAGCTCCGGTTCACATTTATCGCTTATAAATGTAACCAGACCTCGAAGTTTATATGATGTCAGTGTTAATCCTGTTTCTTCTTTCACTTCACGCAAAAGACATTCCTCCGGGGATTCCTGGCCCTCTGCATGTCCGCCGACTCCAATCCACTTTCCCTCATTTATGTCATTGTGCTTTTTTATCCTGTGAAGCATCAGATATTTGCCATTATTTTCTATATAGCATAAAGTCGTTATTGTCATTCTTACACTTCCCTAAACAAAATTACTATACCAAATGTTCTGAGTACCGGGCAACGACACATCCCTGTTGCCAGACAAAACAAACTACTGCAGTGCGGCACGCTTTACCTGGATCAGTGCTTTTGACACCGCAGGTACTGAAATGATGATCACCGTGATAATGCCCTCTGCCAGCAGATAGCTGTAATTGTATAAGATCGGATATACGGCTGTCAGAGATTTTGGGAAATTGTCTGGCATATAGCTCATCCAATAAAGATAACCGCCCAGAGAATGAAAAGCTCCTCTGGCAATTACAGCTATTATGTATCCTTTCAGAAGTCCATGACTCTGTTTTGCAAATAATCCTGCCAGTCCAAGTGCCGCAAATGCAAGTATGTAATCACAGCACACCTGAAAAAATGAAAGTATATAAGGCTCCTGGATAAACTGCAGGATTCCGTAAGCAAACCCAGCCATAATACCAGTTCCGACCCCATACCAGTTTGCGATCAGAACAATAAAAAGCATACTGCAAAGAGTGACGCTTCCTCCCCACGGCAGTTTGAAGATTTTCAGATAAGACGTAATAAAAGCAAGTGCAATAGCTACGGCACAGAATACCAGTTGCCTTGTGGTAAGCTTTTTCTTGTCTGAATTCTTCCCTGCAAAATAAATCGCCAGAAAAAACAAAATGATTCCGGCAATAACTGTAATCACATATCCGGCAGTTGTAAGTCCACCATCAGCAGTTACCATAAAACCAAACATAAAATGACCTCCCTCTTGTTATTAATTTTTGTGTAATTGATTTTATCTGTTGTTCAGATACTAATTTATTATAAGGATTTTATCATTTTTCGTCAATTATTCGTCGCTTACGTTTTTAATTTATTCGCTATTCTTTACAGCCTTATTTTAAACTTTTTACTCAACAGAAAAACCCCGGAAACCTTACGGTTCCGGGGTATCTTACGTTTGGACACAATGTACCTTGCGGTACTCTATTTATATAATTAAGATGTTATGCTAAAATTATTCGATAACTGTAGCAACACGTCCTGATCCAACAGTACGTCCACCTTCATGTTTGTGAGGTTCTTAAAATCTCATTATTTTCTGTGATTTTCGTGTCTTTATTGTCCTGTGTTATAGGATTTCTACGCTATATTTCTGTTCTCTTCATTTTTTAGTATCAAAACGGTATCACAGCCAGATTTTCATGAGCTGTCAACTTTCCGGTTGCAGATTCCCACCTTGACTGTTATAATCGAAACATGGGTGCTATCATAACGGTAGGCGGTTAGTCCTTCAGCAGAGGGACTGTGACCCTCTGATTACATAAAAACTCGAAAGAGAATCCACTGGAAAGGAGGGCTAAGCCATGAGTATTGTTGATTTTATTGCAGTAGTGAGCTTCGGCTTAACCTGCTTTGGTCTTGGATATACCTTTGGCAAGGATAATAATAAACCACAAAAATAGCCGCCCTGGTCTGGTAAACTAAGCGGCAATTTTTGTCAAAACATATATCGGACTAACCGTCTATCGGTAGCACTCTTTTTCTATAATCATATTAGCACGCATGTGTGAAAATGTCAAAAATTTTCTTCATTCTTGGTTATTAATCTCCTTGATCAACTGTACTGCCTTCTCTGCATCATCGGTTTTCACGAATATATCCACACCATATATTCCAAATCCAGGTGCCCCATGCATTGCAACATTCGCACCTGCTTCCTGTGAAAAAGCTGCTATTCCATTTTGCTTTAACATTTCTACAAGTTGTTCTGTCTCTACTATATTCTGTGCATTATAAATTTTTGTCCATTCTACCTGAGATAGGGAAATTTCCTTTTTCTCCTGAACATTTGACAAATTCTGGTTTCTTTTTCGATTAATAAATGCCAAGAGCCTAAGAATAATAAATGCCACAATAGTAATACCAATCAGAAATCCCAATGCTAATCGTGTTATCTGTGTTTCTGTAGCTCCCATTCTGAATAAGCATACACCATAGATGACGGTAAAAATTCCTGCACATATCACACTGGTGAGAAAATCTCTCCATATAGTAGCACTTTTTGGCAAACATTTATCCCATATTCCATTGTACACCATAATAGAGGCGTACAGGATTCCTCCTACTAAAGCAGTTGCTGTCTCTCCTAAAACCAAGCGAATATCCACCGTTAATAACATCTGAATAATAATCGCTAACACACTAATCACAAACATTGATGCAAATGCAAGATTTCCAGCCTTTAATGCTTTTTGTTTCACCCATTCTTCATACACCGCAACTTTGTCCAATGTTTCTTTCATCTCTTTATTCATAGTCTGGCTCCTTTCTCCATCCAGGAGCTCTCTCATCTCAACATCGTAATACTCAGCAAGTTGAACAAGTATACTGAGATCTGGCATATTTATTCCTGTTTCCCATCTGGAAACTGTTCTTGCAGATACTCCAAACTTTTCAGCAAGCTGCTCTTGTGTAAGATTCTTTTCTTTACGACATTGCTTTAAAAAAGCTCCAATCTTTTTTGTATCCATATCTCTACCTCTCTTCCACTTACAGCTTACCAATATATACCAAAATTACCACGACATAAAACGAGAATCCGCTAATTTTCAACCGGACATCGTATGTCTAAAACAAATAAACGGTATTTTCACCCCAAAAGCATTCTATTCCTCTATAAATTAACCTTCTCTTTTATGTCTATCCATAAGCAGCAGAATAAACATAACAAACCATATCACCCATGCCATTAAACAACCGATTCCTATATACCAAATATCTATTATCATTCCAGCAATAAAAGGAATTGACATAAACATCATTCTCTTCCCATATGCCTTACACATAGCATTTTCATCATATTTTTTTCGTTCTTCTGCTGATTTCATATTATAACCAGACAAGAATTTGGATGCTTGTCCTTTTGACCTATAAAACCATATTCCAAATAAAAGCATAATCACTGCCATTGCAAAGTCAAAAATAATATAGAACATATAATGCTTCCTTTCAGTCGATTCCACAAACTGTTAAGGAAACAATCGGAGTTGGTGTAAACGAAAAAGCAGCCTTGAGTTCTGATAAAAACTGCCCTTTCGTTTACATCAATTTCGATTTTACCTTGGTGAACAAAGTCGCGTCCCTTTAG
>ENA-OQIU01000044-OQIU01000044.1-human-gut-metagenome-genome-assembly--contig:-NODE-44-length-30473-cov-3.763527_pt1 | contig 30473 bp, 28 predicted proteins | sample MGYA00242590_ERZ504755 | MGnify/ENA primary metagenome ERZ504755 (study PRJEB26092, sample SAMD00036359) | human gut metagenome | host: Homo sapiens | study: EMG produced TPA metagenomics assembly of...
AACCGATTAGGAAAAATGATCCTTGAAACTGATATTTAACATCTTTATCCCACTGAATCATGTTATTTGTTTTTTTGAGCAATATGCGATATTCCATTTATAAAGAACGTACAAAATAACATGCATTCTCTCTTAAAAGCGCCACCATGAGTGTTTCATAACTTGTAATTTACCTAAAATCCGCAACTATCATCCAATACACGATTAAGGGTAGATTTATGAGTCGTTAGTAGTAGCTTTCAGTAAAAAGCAACAGCACAACATCAATATGTAGCCAACATCCCCTTACCCCACGATGCGACTTGAGGTAATACGCAGATTCTAACCGGAAAGAAAGGATTCTTATCCGAATTCTGTTTTGAAGGGTTTTGCATAAGCGCGGTTCTCTGTGTAGATATTCAGCACGTATTGCCTTGCAGTCATGATCCACTTGGCAGGTACGGAGATGAATCTGAAGACAAAAGCCTTTATGCGACTCGTTTTCTTGAGCCCAAAAGCCTTGGTGTCAAGCCTGCTCATGATGGTCTTGTAGAAATTGTGTATCAATGCAGTAAGCAGAAGAAAGACAGTATTCTCCGCCATGAATGACTTGGGGAGCCTGCTCCAACCGAATCCGTTGTTCATGTCGTCAAAGATACGTTCCTTGCCGCCACGCAGATTGTAGAATTCAACAATGTCCCTTGTCGATGACTTGTAATCGTTGGTCAGAATACAACGGTAAGTGTATTCGCCTTCCCACAGGTCAAGGTCGCCACTGTTGCGTCTTTGTCTCTGGATGACAAGACGATAGCACTTGCCTTCCCATTTCTCAACAAGAATGGAATTGAGTTCGAACTGGATGCCGTTAATCTCCTCCGTCTTCCATCCTCTCAGAGCAAAGATGTCATTGTAGAGCGAACTGCATCGGTTGGCACGGATGTAGAAATGTTTGCAATGCTTCTCTATCTCACTGACGATTTCCTTCGAGCAGGAACCGCAGTCTGCCCTGAAGCGATTTACACGGATGTTCTGGGATTCCAGAAGAGCGAAGAATCTCTTATGGGTGTCTGCCTGATGAAAACGCACATTCGTGTTGCCATCGCTGTTCTCGATATAGACTATCTTGTCACCGATAACATATACGCCAGGCCTGTAGCCGAGGAACTTTTTGTAGGTCGGTTTTGCATCATACTTCTCCGTTTCAAGAAACTGATGGTCAAAGTCAACATCGTATTCCTCAATTTCCTTCAACTCGCCTGTAGAAACCAAAGCGTTTATAAGCAATGTGTTGAGTTTGTCTGCAGTATTGAAATCATAGGTCTTGCCTTGGTCGGAAGTATAGGAGATGTTTTCCTTTGTCAGTTCCTTGATGGCTCTGAGGATGGTATCAGAGCTGCATGTACGAAGGGTAGGATGATACGAGAGATGGCGCATCAGTTGTGACGTTACGTCTTCCACGCATGAGCCGCCACAGAAATAAACGCTCATCAGCGAACGGACTATCTCGCTGAACTGATATCCGATGATACTGCGGCATCTCTGACCCAGTGTTGAGTCGATAACGGGTGAAAGCATGGAGTCAAATTTCTCCATGATTGAAAAAATTCCTCCAAAAGGTGTGAGTTTCTCAGATTTTATTTGTACCTTTGCCATGCCTTGTTACGATTTTCGCTTGTTTTCTAATTGCAACACTAAGATAAGTGAAAAATCTGACACAGCAAAATCCTGGGCAACTTTTTGTTGCTCAGGAACTTATAAATTAATTTAAATCAAAGTGTTGCGGAATTAAGGAATAAATAAACCTTGATAAGTTAACCTTAAACTGAATGCCTATGCGAAAAATTATCAAATCAAACCTATTGGGTAAACATACCCAATTATCAACAAACCTATTATTTAATCTAAAAACAAAAATCTAATTAAGAACGAACCTCAAAATCTAACCTTATGAGACGAATTTTTACTTTTTTCCTGACATTCCTATTGGGAATGTTTGTAACAGCATTGTATGCACAAACGCATACAGTCAGCGGTACTGTAATAGATAAAGACGCTAACGAACCTCTGATCGGCGCAAACGTATTAATTAAAGGTACAACTATCGGAACAGTGACCGACCTCGACGGAAAGTATACCCTGCAAGCCGGCGACAAAGACATTCTGGTATTCTCCTATTTAAGTATGAAAACCATCGAGGAACCTGTAAACGGACGTACAGTAATCAACGTAAAAATGACATCGGACACAGAAACACTGGGTGAAGTCGTAGTGACGGCAATGGGTATTAAACGACAATCCGAGACACTAACCTATTCTGCGCAAACAGTAGGAGGTAAAGACGTTAATGACATCAAGAGCGTCAATATGATTTAGCGGTATTCATCACAGGTTCTTCGTTAGGAGAAGTCATACGGATATCGAAGGTAGTGATCATACTGCCGCCAACCGGATCCTTACGTGAAACATAAATTCCAGGCTGTAATTTGATATGGTCAATGGTAAAACTTGTTATTTTTTCCATTTTGGATTCCTCGCTTTCTTTTGCAGATATATTCTGACTGTTCATCAGTCTGTTGTTCCGGTTTCACTGCAAAAAGGGAAGGTACAGAACTGAACAGCCATATATATTTTAACAGGCAATCAGAAAGAAGTAAACACAGGAAACATCCACAATCTGAACATTTTGTGAAAAGAGTTGTTTTTTTTCTGAGATAGGTTATAATCAGATTGTTGTAAATGATTTCGGAGGTAAAGGAAAATGAAAAGAAAATTACTGGCAGCACTTTGTGTTACAGCTATGTCAGCAGGTTTACTGGCAGGATGTGGCAGCAGTGATAAAACAGAAGAGAGTACAAAAACAGAGGAAACAGCGAAAGAGGAGACTTCTTCTCAGGAAGAGACGGAGACAAAAGCTGCTTCTTCTGACAGTGATAATGTAGCAAGTGAAGAAGAGGCAGAAAAAGCCGGATTTTCTGATGGTTCTGATGAAAAGAGTGATTCTGCTGATACAGATTCTGAAAATAAAGATTCTTCAGACAGCAGTACAACCAGTGTGCTTTTGGATACTTCCAAAGAACTGACAGGAATTCATCACGCAGAGATTGAAGTAAAGGATTACGGTACGATTGATGTGGAACTGGATGCAGATACAGCACCGATCACAGTGACAAATTTCGTGAAACTTGCACAGGAAGGTTTTTATGACGGACTGACATTCCACCGTATCATGGATGGATTCATGATCCAGGGTGGTGATCCCAACGGAGACGGAACAGGTGGATCTGAAGAGAATATTAAGGGTGAGTTCAGCAACAATGGAGTAGACAATGATATTTCCCACACAAGAGGGACTATTTCCATGGCAAGAGCCAGTGATCCGGACAGCGCAAGCTCGCAGTTCTTTATTGTTCAGGCAGACAGTACATTTCTGGACGGAGATTATGCAGGATTTGGCCATGTGACAGAAGGCATGGATATTGTTGATAAGATCTGCGAGGATGCAAAACCGACAGACGACAATGGAACAATCCCGTCAGATCAGCAGCCGGTTATTGAGAAGATTACCATTACAGATTAAGTAAAACAGAAATCGAAGTATAAGTGCCCGGAGAACAAACAAAAATTGAAGAAAAGGCATAACAAGAAGCAGCAGGAGAGATATGAAAAATCTTTTCTGCTGCTTTTTGGAACAGATACAGTTAATTTTTAATTATCAGCACTGGTATCGGTGGGTTGTTGGGGCGATTATAATATTCGCTTTTGATTACCAGATATTGATGGGGATCAAGGTTTTTCAGCCAGTCAAGGATCTGATCCCGCTCTTCAAATCCGGAATCGCCGCCACTGTAGATGCAAAGAGAAATCATTCCGCCTTTTTTCAGAAGGGTTAAAGCCTGGGTCAATGCCTGAATGCTGGTTTTACCTCTGGTTGCAAGTGAATGATCTCCTCCGGGAAGATAACCAAAATTAAATACAATGCAGCTTACACTGTCTGGTGTGGCATATTCTGCCATATTTGCGTGAGATTCCAGAAGCAGTCGGTAATTTTCCGGAACATGTCCGGCGTTCAGTCTCTTTTGGGTTGCAGTCAGTGCCTGCTCCTGAATATCAAAGGCAAGAACCTTTCCTGATTCTCCGCATAGCTGCGAAAGCAGAAGCGTATCATTTCCGTTTCCCATTGTAGCATCAATACAGAAGTCTCCTTCCTGTACCTGCTGTCTGATAAAAGCTGCGCACCATTGCGTGATCTGATAATTCTTCATATATTCCTATATTCCTCCACAAAGTCATACACCGGATTTATATGTTGATATCAGTATATTATAGTAATCCGGTCTGTCAGTTAAGTCAGGTAGAGTCCAGCGCAAATTATGGATATCTGACTGATTATTATTATAATGCAGGAAATCTTTATAAACAACGGTTAAGTGTAATCTTGCTGAGGTTCACCGTTACTGTTCACATACCTCTATCCCGCGAGGTGTTTTGGCATGAATATGCCAAAATCCCGAGACATACAAGCCAAAATTCCATTGCCGCAGGCAATCTGGAATGAATTTTGGCTACGTTACTGTGAACAGTAACGTTCTGATTGTTTCGCAAATAAAACAAATCACTTATTGCATTTTTGATAATAATTAGTCTATAATAAATAGAATTGTAAAAGTCAGAATCCTGTTATCAAAGATGAATTATGATAGATTTTGACATGTAAGTATAAAGACGTAGAAACAGCCAGAAATAATATGGTTCGGAGAAAGAGGTAAAGGAAAATGACACTGGAAGGAAAAACAGTATTACTGGGAGTGACAGGCAGCATTGCGGCGTATAAGATTGCATATCTGGCAAGCGCGCTGAAGAAACGCCATGCAGATGTTCATGTGCTGATGACAGAGAATGCCACGAATTTTATCAATCCGATCACTTTTGAAACTCTCACAGGAAATAAATGTCTGGTGGATACCTTTGACCGGAATTTTCAGTTTCAGGTAGAGCATGTATCGATTGCAAAGAAAGCAGATGTAGTGATGATCGCACCGGCAAGTGCTAATGTGATCGGTAAACTGGCACATGGGATCGCAGATGACATGCTTACTACCACGATCATGGCATGCAAATGTAAAAAATTCATTTCCCCGGCCATGAATACCAATATGTTTGAGAATCCTGTAGTACAGGATAATTTAAAGATTCTGGAGCATTACGGATATGAAGTGATCGCTCCGGCGTGCGGATATCTGGCATGTGGTGACACAGGAGCGGGAAAAATGCCGGAACCTGAGACATTACTTGCCTATATTGAGCGCAAAGCTGCCTGTGAGAAAGATCTGAAAGGAAAGAAAATCCTTGTAACTGCAGGTCCTACACAGGAATCTGTTGATCCTGTTCGTTATCTTACCAATCATTCTTCAGGAAAAATGGGCTATGCTATTGCGAAAGCTGCCATGCTCCGCGGTGCAGATGTCACGCTGGTCAGCGGACGTACTTCAATTGAACCTCCCATGTTTGTAAATCTGATACCTGTTGTGACTGCAAGAGACATGTATGAAGCTGTAACTTCTGTCAGCAACGAACAGGACATCATTATTAAAGCTGCTGCTGTGGCAGATTACCGCCCTGCCAGGATCAGTGAAGAAAAAGTTAAGAAAAGTGATGGACAGATGTCCATAGAACTGGAAAGAACAGATGATATCCTGAAGTTTCTTGGGGAACACAAACAGCATGGACAGTTTCTCTGCGGATTTTCCATGGAGACACAGAATGTGATCGACAATTCCAGAGCCAAGCTGGCAAAGAAAAATCTGGATATGGTGGCTGCCAACAATGTGAAAGTGGAGGGCGCCGGATTTCAGGGAGATACCAATGTACTGACATTGATCACACAGGATGAGGAAATCTCTCTTCCGCTTATGAGTAAAGAAGACGCAGCTTTTAGGATCCTGGATAAAATTCTTTCGCTGATGCAGGATTCTGTCTGTTAAGGGAACAGGACGATTAAGAAATTGGAGATAAATAATTATGATTTTAGCAATTGACGTTGGAAACACCAACATTGTAGTTGGATGTATTGATGACCGGAAAACATATTTTATAGAACGCCTTTCTACTAACCGTACAAAGACGGAACTGGAATATGCGGTGGATTTAAAGAATGTTCTTGATATCTATCATATAAAAAAAACAGAGATTGAGGGCTGTATTATTTCTTCTGTAGTGCCGCAGATCACAAATATTGTGAAACTTGCCGCAGAGAAAATTCTTAAGAAAAATGCAATTGTTCTCGGACCTGGTGTAAAGACAGGACTGAATATTATGATGGATAATCCGGGACAGCTTGGTGCAGATCAGGTTGCTGATGCAGTGGCAGGAATTGCCGGTTATCCGGTGCCGTTAATCCTTATTGATATGGGAACTGCAACCACAGCGTCTGTTGTCAACAGTAAGAAGCAGTATGTAGGAGGAATGATTCTTCCGGGTGTAGGGGTTTCCCTGGATGCACTTACTGCGAGGGCTTCCCAGCTCAGCGGAATCAGTATTGATGCGCCAAGACATGTGATTGGGAAAAACACGATCGAATGTATGAAGAGTGGGGTTCTTTACAGCAATGCAGCAGCTCTGGATGGAATTATTGACAGGATCGAAGAGGAATTGGGGGAGAAGGCAACTGTAGTGGCAACCGGTGGTCTGGCAAAGAAAATCGTTCCCCATTGTAAAAGAGAAATCATTCTGGATGAGGAACTTCTTCTGAGAGGTCTTCTGATCATTTATGAGAAAAATAAGTAAGAATGTATATGCATTCATATCAAAACAGTTCATCAGACAAAAAGACTGATGAACTGTTTTGTTTGCAGTAATTTATGGAATTGCTATAAATACATTATTTTAGAGGATTGCTATAAAAGGCAGAAATGAAATCAATGGGAAGCGGAGCAGTAAAAAGCATGACCTTTCCGGTTGTCGGATGAGTAAACTCCAGCTGATAAGAATGGAGGGGCTGGCGGTTTATCCGACGGTAATCAGGATTGTATAAATAATCTCCGGGCAGAGGATGCCCGATATATTTCATATGCACACGGATTTGGTGTGTGCGTCCTGTTTCCAGATGAAGTTCGGCCAGAGAATATTCTTTTCCTGCCGCCAGCCGTTCATAATGAGTTATTGCAGACTCCCCGGTTCCGAAATTTACTTCCCTGGTGATCACGGAGCCTTCCATTCGTGCGATAGGAGCGTTGATCGTTCCGGAGTCAGGAAGAAGCCCGTCTACAAGTGCGAGATAAGTCCTGAGAATCTGACGTTTTTTCATCTGAACTGACAGAATCGCTGCGCTGAGGGGATTTTTGGCAAGGATCAGAGCACCGGTGGTATCCCGGTCCAGCCGGTTGATACAGCGGTAAACAAAATCTTCTCCTTTTTCTGCAAAATACCAGGCGATTCCATTTGCCAGAGTATTTTCATAATTTCCCGCAGAAGGGTGCACAGGCATATCTGCAGGCTTGTTTATCACAAGGATATCCTCATCTTCATAAATGATATTCAAATCCATCTTTGTACGGATAATGTTTTCTCCTGATTCGGTTTCAGGAACAGTGACGATCAGATGATCCTGCGGTTTAAGCACTGATCGTCCGAAACCACGTTCACCATTGAGAATGATGGTGTTGGGAGTGTTCTTCATTGAGCTTAATATGTGGCGGGAAAACCCCTCTTTTTTTAGAAAGTCCAGAATCGTGACCGGAGTTGTATTTTCGGAGATAATATATTTAAGGATTCTTTGCATATGATCTGTCTGCTTTCTTGATTTGTATAAGATTTAAGAATTGCGGGCTGATATGCCCTGCCTTATTTTTAACAGATTTACTGTATCAGATTTTGAAGAACATAACAAGAACAATTATCAGATTTCCTGAAAAATTACTGTTCACTTTGTTCACAGTAATGTAGCCAAAACTCATTCCAGATTGCCTGCGGCAATGGAATTTTGGCTTGTATGTCTCGGGATTTTGGCATATTCATGCCAAAACACCTCGCGGAATAGTGGCGGGTGAACAGTAACCCTGAAAACGTTAAAAAATACATTTTATTCTATTGCATCACAGAAAATTAAGCGTATAATCAAAAAAAGAAAATAGATTCAGGTGGAAAAAAATGAAAGAACAGCAACATATTTTTACAAACAAAATGCTCCGAACCCTGTTGATACCGGTTATTTTTGAACAGGTACTGAATTCCCTGATGGGAACTGTGGATACCATGATGGTCAGCAATGTAGGCTCTGCTGCAATATCCGCAGTATCTCTGGTGGATTCCATCAATGTATTGGTGATCCAGGCGTTCTCAGCGCTGGCAGCAGGCGGTGCAATCCTCTGTTCACAGTACATAGGTCAGAAAAATCATGAAATGGCAAATAAATCAGCAAGACAGGTATTATTTATCATTACTGCCATATCTGTAGCAGTGACTGCTCTGTGCCTGCTGTTTCGTGTGCCGCTGTTAAAACTGATATTCGGAAAAGTAGAAGCAGATGTTATGACTGCCTCTCAGGTGTATTTCTTCTATACGGCATTATCCTTTCCATTTATAGCACTCTATGATGCGGGAGCATCCATATTCCGGTCCCAGGGAAATACCAGAGGGCCAATGACAGTATCGGTTATTTCAAATGTGATTAATATCGGCGGAAATGCGGCGCTGATCTGGGGATTCAATATGGGAGTGGCAGGAGCTGCCATCGCAACTCTTGCATCCAGAGTCTTCTGTGCTGTAGTGGTACTCTGGCAGCTTCGTATGGACAGACAGCCTATTGTAGTCAGAAATTACAGACAGATCCGTCCGGATGGAAAAATGATCAGAAGAGTTCTGGCTCTGGGAATCCCGTCCGGCATAGAAAACAGCATGTTTCAGCTTGGAAAGCTGGCAATACAGTCTTCCGTATCTACACTGGGGACGGTAGCCATTGCAGCTCAGGCAATGACGAATATCTTTGAGAACCTTAACGGTATTGCAGCTATCGGTGTAGGAATCGGTCTGATGACTGTAGTAGGACAGTGTCTGGGAGCGGGCAGAAAGGATGAGGCAGTTTACTATATTAAGAAATTAAGTGTTCTTGCAGAAATCATTGTTGTTGCAAGCTGTCTTTTTGGTGTTTGCCTTAACTATTCCGGTCACAAAGCTGGGTGGTATGGAATCGGAAAGTGCAAGAATGTGTTTCCATATGATATCCTGGATAACGGTTGTCAAACCTATTGTATGGACCCTGGCGTTTATTCCTGCTTATGGCCTCAGAGCAGCCGGAGATGTAAAATTTTCAATGCTTACATCCTGTATCACTATGTGGACATTCCGTTTTTGTCTTTGTGTATATCTGATCCGTTTCAGAGGCTTCGGCCCAATGGCTGTATGGATTGGAATGTTTACTGACTGGACAGTGCGGGGAATCGTATTTTCTCTTCGCTTCCACAGTAGGAAATGGCTGAAGCATAAGGTAGTATAACAAGGTGGTATAGCCATGAAATGCGTTGACTTTTACTGCTCAAAATTATATAATGATTCTCGGAAATAATTCTGGAAAAGCATTACAGGAAGTCAGGTGAAATTCCTGCGCAAGTCCGTTACTGTAACAGCCAGATACTGTCTGCTTTTCATTGTATATAAGAAATATGATCTGCGGCAACCAGAGGATATTTCGGGAAAAGAGCTTTCAGGAGGGATTTTGTTGCACACAGAAATCCCTCCTTTTTATGTAGATGTTATATAAATGACATTATAGTAATCTGCAGACAGGATGTGACAACAATGCAGCAAAGGAGATATCATGAAAAACGGACTGGAAGATTACTACGTGATACGTGGCAATAAAAAAATGAGGTTTGGCTATACAACAGGCTCCTGCGCAGCAGCTGCATGTAAGGGTGCTGCAGAGATCCTGCTGGGTGGTGTCATGCATAAGGCTGTCACCTTGATGACTCCTAAGGGAATCCTGCTTACACTGGAACTGAAAGACATCCGGATTGAAGGAAATCAGGTGACCTGTGCAATTCAGAAGGATGCAGGAGATGATCCGGATACTACAAACGGAATACTGGTTTATGCCACGGTGCAGAAAACAAAAGAACCGGGAATCATCCTCGACGGAGGTGTTGGTGTGGGAAGGGTAACAAAAGCCGGACTTTCCCAGAAAATCGGGGAAGCAGCTATTAATCCTGTGCCAAAGGCCATGATTTTGCGTGAAGCCACAGAAATCGCTGAGAAATATGATTATGAGGGTGGTCTGAAAATCATCATCTCCGTTCCTGAAGGTGTGGAAATTGCAAAGAAAACCTTTAATCCCCGTCTGGGAATTGTGGGAGGAATTTCAATTCTGGGAACTTCCGGGATTGTAGAACCTATGAGCGAAGCTGCTCTTGTACAGAGTATCAATGTAGAGATGAAGCAGCATTTTTCCCAGGGAGAAGAATATCTTCTGGTAACACCGGGAAATTACGGGGCAGATTATCTGCGGGAGCATATGGATCTCCCTTATGAAAAAAATATTAAATGCAGCAATTATGTAGGTGAGACCATTGACATGGCAATTGATATGGGAGTTAAGGGAATCCTTTTCATTGCTCATATCGGAAAGTTTGTAAAAGTTGCAGCAGGAATCATGAATACCCATTCCCACAGTGCAGATGCCAGGATGGAAGTGCTGGCATCCAATGCGATCCGGGCAGGAGCATCGTTGGAGTGTGCAAAGGAAATCCTGAATGCATCTACTACAGATGAAGCAATAGACATTCTGGAAAAATATCAGATACTTCAGAAGACCATGAAAGAGATCTTGGACAGGATCCAGTTTTATTTAAATCACAGATCCTATGAGCAGATCCTTCTGGGGGCAGTGATTTTTAATAATACTTATGGGTATCTGGGGCAGACTGCAGATGCAGAGAAGCTGATAAAGCTGATCAATGCACAGAATGATGAGGCACAGTAAAGATCCTATCGCAAAGGCGATTTTAACCGAATCAAGTAAGTCCCCTGCTTCAATTGCGAAAAGCAATAAGCAGTGGGTGGGGACTTGCTTGTATCAGGAGGAGTGCAAGCTCCTTCTGATAAACTGCGGAGCAGTTATTCGGTTATGAGCAAGTAGCGAAGCGGATTGCGAATATCCGCTTGAATGGATTTTGACTCACAACTGTGAAAGTATTGAACAGTTGAAATAAATTTATAATAAGGAGAATGATAGATTATGGTACATTTTGTAGGAGCAGGTCCGGGAGCACCGGATCTTATCACAGTAAGAGGAAAACAGTATCTGGAGGAAGCAGATGTGGTGATCTATGCAGGATCACTGGTAAATCCAAAGCTTCTGGAATACACAAAGGACATCTGCACCATCTACAACAGTGCAAAAATGACACTGGAGGAAGTGATCCATGTGATCGAGAAGGCGGAAGCAGAGGGAAAGACAACTGTCCGCCTTCATACCGGAGATCCATGTATTTACGGTGCAATCCGTGAACAGATGGATATTCTGGATGAGAAAAATATTGCTTATGATTACTGTCCGGGTGTCAGTGCATTCTGCGGTGCTGCAAGTGCCCTGAATCTGGAATATACTCTGCCGGATATTTCCCAGAGTGTGATCATTACACGAATGGAAGGCAGAACTCCGGTTCCGTCCAAGGAAAGCATTCAGTCATTTGCAGCTCATCAGGCAACCATGGTTGTATTCTTAAGTACAGGAATGCTGGAAGAGCTGAGCAGACGTCTTATTGAAGGCGGTTATACAGCAGATACACCAGCAGCCATTGTATATAAGGCAACCTGGCCGGAACAGAAGACCTTCGTCTGCACAGTGGGAACACTGGCAAAAACGGCTGCAGAAAATAATATTACAAAAACAGCTCTGATGATCATCGGAGATACAGTTGCAGCAGCACACTATGACCGTTCCAAGCTGTATGATCCGGAGTTTACCACAGAATTTCGTGAAGCTGTGAAATCAAAAACACATCACTCATAGAATCTGGTAACCTTAAGGAATTGCTATCGTTTATGAGATTACTGTAAACAGGAGAAAGAGAAGGAATATAACAGTGAAGGTTGCACTTATATGCTTCAGCCTTACCGGTCAGCAGACCGGGGAGAGATTATGCCGGGGGCTGGAAGCTGCCGGTATGACAGCAGAACTGGATAAAAAAAGTAAATATCTTCTGGATTCTATTCAGATCAGTACCTCTGCATGGGCAGGAGAGAAATTTCCTGATTCAGATGCACTGATCTTTATCGGTGCCACCGGAATTGCCGTCCGCAGCATTGCACCTTATGTAGCGTCAAAGAAGTCAGACCCTGCGGTGTTGGTCGTAGATGAGTGTGGAAAGTTTGTCATTTCCCTTCTGTCAGGACATCTGGGCGGTGCCAATGAACTGGCGCTAAAAACAGCAGAAATTCTGGAAGCAATACCAGTGGTCACAACAGCCACAGACCTGCATCACCGTTTTGCAGTAGATGTTTTTGCAAAGAAAAATAATTGCAATATCTTTAACATGAAAGCAGCAAAGGAAGTCTCTGCTGCACTTCTGGCAGGAAAGAAAGTTGGATTTTACAGTGAGTTTCCGACGGACGGTGAACTGCCGGAGGGGCTGATCCGGTGTGACGAATATGGGAATCCTGTCAGCAGTATGGATAACAGATCAGAAGAGAAAATACAGAAAAGCTCTGATCTTGATGGAGCAGGGACAGACTGTACGAATATAGACTGCGGAGTTGCGGTTACTGTACATACTTCCTGTAATCCTTTTATTCTACCACACAGGTAGTTCCGAAATGTCTGACTCTGGGCATGGGTTGCAGGAAAGACAAGGATGCCCGTGGAATCGCAGAGGCAGCGCAGAAGGTGTTGGACAGATCCGGATTTCATAAAGAAGCATTTGAGCAGATCGCAAGTATCGATCTGAAGAAAGAAGAACAGGGAATCCTGTCATTGTCACAGGACTGGCAGATTCCTTTTGTGACTTATACAGAAGAAGAATTAAAACAGGTGCCTGGAGAATTTACTCCCTCACCTTTTGTAAAAAAGATCACAGGTGTGGACAATGTCTGTGAGAGAAGTGCAGTCCTTGCCAGTGAAAATGGCAGGCTGCTGCAGAGAAAAACAGGAGAAAATGGTGTGACCACAGCAGTGGCTGCCAGGGAATGGAGGATACATTTTGAGTAAAATATATGTAATCGGAATCGGACCGGGAGCTTATGACCAGATGACAGGAAAAGCGATCCGCGCCATGAATGAAAGTGATGCGATCATCGGATATACCGTATATGTAGACCTGGTGAAGGAATATTTTCCGGGAAAAGAGTTTATGACTACACCTATGAAAAAGGAAGTGGACCGCTGTGTCCTTGCTTTTGAAGAGGCAAAGAAAGGTAAGACTGTTTCCATGATCTGCAGCGGTGATGCCGGGGTTTACGGTATGGCAGGTCTGATGTATGAGGTTGGTGTCAATTATCCGGAAACAGAACTGGAGATCATTCCGGGTGTGACAGCTGCAACAGGCGGAGCTGCTGTTCTGGGTGCACCTCTGATCCATGACTTCTGTCTGATCAGCTTAAGTGACCTTCTCACACCATGGGAAAAGATAGAGGCAAGACTTCTGGCAGCAGCTCAGGCAGATTTTGTTGTATGCCTTTACAATCCGTCAAGTAAAAAACGTCATGATTACCTGCAGAAAGCCTGTGATCTGATGATGAAATACAAATCACCGGATACCATCTGCGGAACAGTTTCCAATATCGCAAGAGACGGCGAGGAAGCTCATGTAATGACATTAAAAGAACTGAGAGATACACAGGTGGATATGTTTACCACAGTATTTATCGGTAATTCTCAGACAAAGGAAATCAGCAATAAGATGGTAACACCGAGGGGATATAGGAATGTATAAAGTTCTTGTTTTTGCGGGAACAACAGAAGGATACGAAATCTGCCGGTTTCTGGCAAATCACAGGGTACAGACAAAAGGATTTGTTGCCACAGAGTATGGCAGCAAATCCCTTACAGAAAATGAATTTCTTACTGTTCAGACCGGAAGACTGGATGCAGCAGCCATGGAGGAGACCTTTTTACAGGAGAAACCGGAAATGGTGCTGGATGCCACTCATCCTTATGCTGCTGAGGTGACTGTAAATATCAGGACAGCCTGTGAGAATACGCAGACAGCATATTACAGGGTGCTGAGAGAAGCAGGAGAACATGAGGACAGGGCAGTATATGTGGACAGTGTTCAGGCTGCTACAGATTATCTGGATCAGACCCAGGGAAATGTATTGCTGACAACAGGAAGCAAGGAACTGGCCGGCTTCACAGGCATGAAGGATTATCAGAACCGTCTTTATGCAAGAGTCCTTTCTCTGCCCAATGTGATGAAAGCCTGTGCAGAGCTGGGATTTGAGGGAAAACATCTGATAGGAATGCAGGGACCTTTTTCCAGAGAGCTGAATGCTGCAATGCTCAGACAGTATGACTGCAGATATCTGGTCACAAAGGATACAGGAAAAGCAGGTGGATTTCAGGATAAGATCGATGCTGCCCTGGAATGTGATGCAGTTCCTGTGATCATCGGGCGTCCTCTGAAGGAGGAAGGAATGTCTGTGAGAGAATGTAAGAGATTTCTTACAGAGCATTTCAGCTTAGCTCACAGACCGCATATTACATTGCTGGGAATTGGAATGGGAAGTCAAAAACTTCTCACTGTCCAGGGTAAGAACAGCCTGGATCAGGCGGATCTTCTGATCGGTGCCAGGAGGATGGTGGATTCTGTGAAACGTCTGGGACAGGATGTGTTCGTGGAATACAGAAGCCAGGAGATCAGGGATTATATTGATGCACACCCGGAGTATGACAATATTGTAATCGTCCTTTCCGGAGATGTGGGATTCTACAGCGGAGCCAGAAAACTTCTAGAAGTACTGTGTCAGGACAGTGCGGATCTGAGAGTACAGAGAAAGAACGGATCAGAGAAGAGTGAGGAAGAACGGGATAGTTCAGCACAAAATAATACAGAGATAGAGATTCAGTGTGGGATTTCCTCAGTTGTATATTTTATGTCCCAAATAGGATTGTCCTGGGATGATGCCAAAATCGTCAGTGCACATGGAAGAGGCTGTAATCTTATCTCACATATCTGTTATACAGAGAAAGTTTTTTCCATACTCGGAACTTCAGACGGTGTAGCAGTTCTGGCAGAGAAACTGGTAAAATACGGGATGGGTGATGTGCTTCTTTATGTGGGAGAAAATCTGTCCTATGAAAATGAGAAGATTTTTGTAAAACCAGCCAGCGAACTGACAGAATATAAGGGGGATCCTTTGTCTGTTATCTGTGCAGTAAATGAAAATGCAGGAACACGTCTGGAGACACATGGGATCAGAGATGAGGAATTTATCAGAGGCAAAGCACCCATGACAAAAGAAGAGGTGCGTACGGTATCTCTTTCCAAACTGCGGCTGACTGCTGATTCTGTCTGCTATGATGTGGGCGCAGGAACAGGCTCACTGTCAATAGAGATGGCACTTCGTGCTCATCAGGGACAGGTCTGGGCAATTGAGAAAAAGGAAGATGCAGTTGAACTGATCCACCGGAATAAGTTGAAATTTGCAGCGGATAATCTGGAGATTGTGGAAGGACTTGCACCGGAGGCTCTGAAAGATCTTCCGGCACCAACCCATGCTTTTATCGGAGGCTCGTCAGGAAATCTGAAAGAGATCGTGAAGCTGTTGCTTGAAAAGAACCCTCAGGTCCGGATCGTAATCAACTGTATCACTCTTGAAACTGTGTCTGAAGCATTGGAAACAGCGAAAGAGTTTGGATTTGAAGAAAATGAAATCGTGCAGCTAAGTGCGGCACGTTCAAAGGCAATCGGACGTTATCATATGATGATGGGCGAGAATCCTATTTATATTATTACACTTCAGAATCCCGGGAAATAACAAATGATGCAGATATCAGGGATTACAAATTAACAGTTAAGGGAATGCAGATTAACAGTTAATAGATTGGAATGCCCTGAAATTGTTGAAAAAATATAGGACAGAAACAGAGGAGAACAGGGATGGATATTCCAAGAATACTTCTTGCAGCAGGAGCCAGCGGCAGTGGCAAAACACTGATCACCTGCGGACTTCTGCAGGCACTGGTCAATCGAAAAATGAAAGTGGCATCTTTTAAATGCGGACCGGATTATATAGATCCCATGTTTCATTCCAGAGTCATCGGGACGAAATCCCGTAATCTGGACACCTTTTTTACAGATGCCGAGACTACCCGATACCTGCTTGGAAAAAATGCAGCAGACTGCGATATTGCAGTGATGGAAGGTGTTATGGGCTATTATGACGGTGTGGGAGGGATTTCCACGAAAGCAAGCGCCTATGACCTGGCAGATACCACAGATACTCCGGTCATCCTTGTGGTAAACAGCAGAGGAATGAGTATTTCCCTGGCAGCTTATATCAAAGGTTTTATGGAGTACAAAGAGAAAAGCCATATCAAAGGCGTAATCTTTAACCAGATGTCTCCCATGCTTTATCCCAGAATGAAGAAGCTGGTGGAAGAACAGCTTGAGGTGGAGGTTCTTGGATATGTGCCAAAGGTAGAGGACTGTGTGATCGAGAGCCGTCATCTGGGTCTTGTGCTTCCTGAGGAGATTTCTGATCTGAGGGAACGTTTGCAGAAGCTTGCCGGAATATTGGAAGATACACTGGAGATCGACAGGATCCTTGCACTTGCCCAAAATGCAGAGGAGCTGCAGGTGCCGGAATCTCTGATACAGAAAGACAGGACATATGGATATTGTCTGCCACAGAAGCTGCGTATCGGAGTGGCAAAGGATGAAGCCTTTTGTTTCTTTTATGAAGACAATTTTCGTCTCCTTCAGGAAATGGGGGCAGAGCTGGTTGATTTCTCGCCAATTCATGATGAACATCTTCCTGCAGAGCTGGATGGGATTCTTCTCTATGGCGGCTATCCGGAATTAAATGGAGAGGCACTGGAACGCAATGCATCCATGAAAGAAGAGATTGCACAGGCAGTTAAACAGGGCATGCCATGTATGGCAGAATGCGGAGGCTTTATGTATCTTCATGAACAGATGGAGGACATGAACGGAGTGTTTCGGAAAACCTGCGGAGTGATCCCTGGAAAATGTTTCCGCACTCCCAGACTGACCAGATTTGGATATATCACATTAACCGCCGGGAAGCCTGTTTTCGGCAGAAGTGCAGAGGAGATCGGTGAGATTCCGGCCCATGAATTCCACTATTTTGATTCTGAGAACTGCGGAAGTGATTTTCATGCAGCGAAGCCTTTAAGTAAAAGAGGTTGGGACTGTATGCACAGCAGCAGTAACCTGCTGTCAGGATATCCTCATATCTATTATTATGGAAATCCCCAGATTCCCAGGGCTTTTCTCATGAAATGTCTGGAATATCATAATTCAAAAGAACGATGAAGCGGATTGCGAATATCCGCTTGACAGCTGGTAAAATAGTAGTAAATTACCGAATTCCGGGTGTTTCAGAAATATCGAAACATCCAAGACATCAAGGAGTTTTATAATTATGTTACATTACAGTATGCCTGCTCTTGCAGCAGGCTTCATACTTGATCTTATGATAGGAGATCCCAGATGGCTGTATCATCCGGTATGTCTGATCGGAAATCTGATCGCATTTCTGGAAAAAATACTTCGGAAGATTTTTCCGAAAACAGATAAGGGGGAACTGGCTGCAGGTATAGTGGAAGTGATCCTTGTCTGTCTGTTAAGCGGGGGAATCCCTTTTCTGATCCTGTATATTCTCTACGGGATTTCAGTATGGGCGGGATTTGCACTGGAGACCTTCTGGTGTTATCAGCTTCTGGCAACGAAATCTCTGAAAACAGAGAGCATGAAAGTCTATGACAAACTGAAAAACGGAACTCTGGATGAGGCCCGTTATGCAGTATCTATGATCGTAGGCCGTGATACCCAGTCACTGACAGAGGAAGGTGTTACAAAGGCGGCAGTAGAGACTGTGGCAGAGAATGCTTCGGACGGCATCATAGCACCTATGTTCTATATGGCTATCGGTGGAGTGTGGCTGATGTTCCTTTACAAAGGAATCAATACCATGGATTCCATGCTGGGATATAAGAATGATAAATATCTGTATTTCGGCCGCTGTGCCGCAAAGTTGGATGATGTGGCCAATTATGTTCCTGCCAGACTTTCCGGCTGGCTGATGGTGGCAGCCTCTGCATTTGTAAAAATGGATGTGAAAAATGCAGCAAAGATTTACCGCAGAGACAGAAGAAACCATGCCAGCCCCAATTCTGCACAGACAGAGGCAGCAATGGCAGGTGCGCTGGACGTACAGCTTGCAGGCAATGCTTACTATTTCGGAAAGCTTTATGAGAAGCCAACCATCGGAGATGCAATCCGTCCTGTGGAGGTGGAGGATATCAGACGTTCCAACCGCCTGCTTTATGCAACAGCAATCCTGGGGGCTGTGATATTTCTCCTGATCGGAAGCGCGGTGCGATATTGTTTCTTTTTATAATTCCGGTAACGTGGATTGCTGAATAGTTATTAATATAAAACATGTATAGTAAGACAGGAGACAACTGATGACAAAACATATACATGGCGGTGATGTTTATAAATATGATCACTGTCTGGATTTCTCTGCAAACTGTAATCCACTGGGAACACCGCAGAGTGTAAAGCAGGCGATCATAGACAGCGTAGAGGACCTGAGTGATTATCCTCGTGTAGGATGCGGACCTCTGAAAGAGGCAATCGCAGATTATGAACATACAAAAAAAGAATATCTGATCTGCGGGAATGGAGCCGCAGACCTTATTTTTTCCCTCAGCAGGGCATTGAATCCAAAGAAGGCCCTTCTTCCTGCTCCTACCTTTGCGGAGTATGAACAGGCACTGGTCAGTGTTGGCTGTGAGATCAGCAGACATTATCTGAAAGAGGAAAATGATTTCTGTATACAGGAAGATTATCCGGATGTTCTGAAAAGAGAAAAGCCGGATATTATTTTCCTGTGTAATCCCAATAATCCTACAGGGATCACCATACCTCAGGACCTTCTGGAAGAAATCCTGGAAACCTGTGCCATGCAGGGAATATTTATGGTAGTAGATGAGTGCTTCCTGGATTTTGTAAAAGATCCGGAGAAACATACGCTGAAGGGAAAACTGGAAAAATATCCGGGGCTTTTTATTCTTAAGGCATTTACCAAAAGATATGCGATCCCCGGTGTGCGTCTGGGCTATGGATTCTGTTCGGACGAGGAAGTACTTGACCGGATGGAGGCAGTCACCCAGCCCTGGAATGTGTCTACCATGGCACAGCAGGCAGGAATGGCAGCACTGAAGGAATCAGAATATGTGGAAGCAGGACGGCAGATCATTTTCCGGGAATCTGCATGGATGAAGGAAAAGATGAGACAGGTTGGGCTGACGGTATATCTTTCTGAAGCAAATTATATATTCTTTTACGGACCTGAGGATCTCTTTGAAAGATGTGTTGCAAAGGGAATCCTGATCCGGGACTGCAGTAACTATCCGGGGCTGAAAAAGGGATATTACCGTGTGGCAGTGAAGCTGCATGAACAGAATGAAAAGCTGATAGAGGTACTGGAAGAAGTGCTTTTATAAGTATTTAACCGAATCAAGTAAGTCCCCTGCTTCAATTGCGAAAAGCAATAAGCAGTGGGTGGGGACTTGCTTGTATCAGGAGGAGTGCAAGCTCCTTCTGATAAACTGCGGAGCAGTTATTCGGTTATGAGCAAGTAGCGAAGCGGATTGCGAATATCCGCTTGATCAGGAGAAAAGGGGAAACAAAAAATGGCAAAAGCAATTATGGTGCAGGGGACAATGTCCAATGCAGGAAAAAGCCTTCTGGCAGCAGGGCTTTGCAGGATTTTTAAACAGGATGGATACAGGGTGGCACCCTTTAAATCCCAGAATATGGCACTGAACTCTTTTATTACAGAAGAGGGGCTGGAGATGGGCAGAGCTCAGGTTATGCAGGCGGAGGCAGCCGGAATTAAGCCTTCTGTGCTGATGAACCCCATTCTTCTGAAGCCTACCAATGATGTAGGCTCCCAGGTGATCGTAAACGGAGAAGTCCTGGGAACCATGAGTGCCAGAGACTATTTTAAATATAAGAAAAAGCTGGTGCCGGATATTATGAAAGCTTATGATAAACTGGCATCAGAAAATGATATCATTGTGATCGAGGGGGCCGGAAGCCCGGCGGAGATTAATCTGAAAACAGAAGATATCGTAAATATGGGAATGGCAAAGATGGCAAAGGCACCGGTACTTCTGGTGGGAGATATTGACAGAGGCGGTGTTTTCGCACAGCTGATCGGTACAGTGGAGCTTCTGGAAGAGGATGAAAGAGAGATGGTAAAGGGTCTGATCATCAACAAATTCCGCGGCGACAAGACCATCCTTGATCCGGGAGTGCAGATGCTGGAGGAGAGAAGCCATATCCCTGTAGTGGGAGTGGCGCCATATCTGGATATTCAGGTGGAGGATGAGGACAGCCTCACAGAAAGATTTGACAGAAAACAGGAAGTGGATCTTATTGATATTGCGGTGATCCGGGTGCCAAGGATCTCCAATTTCACAGATTTTAATCCACTGGAAAGTATCCCGGGAGTTTCCCTGAGATATGTACAGCATGTCAGTGAACTGAAAAATCCGGATATGATCATCCTTCCAGGAACAAAAAATACAATGGAAGATCTGCTGTGGATGCGGGCTAATGGTCTGGAAGCTGCAGTTTTGAAGGAAGCTGCAAAGGGTAAGATCATTTTTGGAATCTGTGGCGGTTATCAGATGCTGGGTGAGACCTTAAGTGACCCTCATCATGTGGAAGCCGGAGGAACTATCAAAGGAATGGGACTGCTTCCTATGGATACTGTTTTTGCGGAAAAGAAAACCAGAACCAGAGTTTCCGGCAGATTTCTGGAACTTGAGGGAGAACTGCAGGCACTTTCCGGCGCAGAACTGGAGGGTTACGAGATCCATATGGGAGAAACTGTGTTAAAAGGCGAGGCCGGACACAGTGTATCCATTGAAGATCAGGTATCAGGAGAGTGTAAGGAAGACGGTGCATACTGTAAAAATGTCTGCGGAACCTATGTCCATGGAGTTTTTGATAGAGAGGATGTGGCAGAGGCTGTTGTACGTGTTCTGGGTGAGAAAAAGGGAATCGATGTATCTCAGATGACAGGAATCGATTTTGCAGCATTTAAAGAAACCCAGTATGATATTCTGGCAGCAGAACTGAGGAAGCATTTGGATATGAAGAAAATCTACGAAATTCTGGAGCAGGGAATCTGATCCGAAACTGTATGGTGAAAATCCAGATAAACCAATGAGTGATAGATGTAACTATTGTATACGGGAATTTATGGAATTTGGGAGATAAGGAATGAAAGTAGAACTGGAAAATGTAAAACCAATGGATATAGAGAAACGCAGCTTTGAGATTATCACAGAGGAACTTGGAGATAAAAAGCTGGTTCCCGGAACAGAGCTGATCGTAAAGAGATGTATTCACACAAGCGCAGACTTTGATTATGCAGAGAATCTCTGTTTCTCTGAGAATGCAGTTGAGAAAGCAATTGCTGCTATCAAAGACGGTGCCTGCATTGTGACAGATACACACATGGCAGAGTCCGGGATCAACAAGAGAGTCCTTTCCCGTTACGGCGGAGAAGTATTCTGCTTTATCTCTGATGAGGACGTAGCTGCCACAGCCAAAGCCAACGGAACCACAAGAGCTACAGCCAGCATGGATAAGGCTGCTGCCATGGGAAAGAAGCTGATCTTTGCCATCGGAAATGCCCCCACTGCGCTGGTACGTCTCTATGAACTGATTGAGGATGGCAAGCTGGATCCTGAGCTGATCATCGGTGTGCCGGTAGGCTTTGTAAATGTGGTCCAGTCCAAGGAACTGATTATGCAGGCAGACGTACCTTATATTGTAGCCAGAGGAAGAAAGGGCGGAAGCAATGTTGCCGCATGTATCTGTAATGCATTGCTTTATATGATTGATAATAACAGAGGATACTAATTAATTCTGTATCTGACTGATATCTTTTAACAGCTTGCATGCCGGGACGAAATCTGCCACAGGCATGGAGGAGCAGGAGAGAATCAGGGTAATCTTACCGGGAGCCTCTCTCAGAAGCTGCAGGCGCAGACCATTGGTCTGTGCCTTTTTTTGAAGCTCCTGCCAGGTAAGAGTTGTGGACAAAGTCAGGGCCAGGCTGGTACCTGCGGCTCCGGTCTGGATCTGGGAATCTTTTCCAAATACTTCCCGCACAGCACTGCGGAGTGCTTTCAGCTTTACAGAATACAGACGTTTCAGCTTACGGGTCTGTGCTGCCAGGTGACCATCCCGGATAAACTGGCACAGAGCAATCTGCTCTGCCTTTGATGCTGTCTGATTATATTGGTCTGTCTTTTTTTCTGTACAGTGCAGACAGCTCTGGAGGCAGGACCATAAAACTGATACGGATGGAGGGCAGCAGAAGTCTGGAAAAGGTTCCCAGATACACCACATTCTGACCGCCTGCCAGACCAAAAAGAGAAGGGGTAGGCTTCTGCAGATACACAAATTCATTTTCAAAATCATCCTCAATGACCAGACTGCCATGTGCAGCAGAGTAATTCACCAGCTCCAGGCGTCTGGAAACAGGCATAATATCACCCCATTTTGTCATATGTGCAGGAGAAACATAAATAATATCACAGTCCTTATTCCTGTAATCTACCTGAAATCCATAGTCATGAAACACAGTGCTTCCCTGTACAAAGGAAGGATTGGGAAAGAAACCGTCTGGCGTTGCTCAAGGAGCGGGCAGAGGATGTGCAAAAGACTCTGAATACCTGCACCGATCACAATATCCTCCCCGCTGCATAGCACGTTTCTGCGTTCTCTCACATAATCGGCAAGTGTATCTCTCAGGTCAGCCTCACCCTGAGGCTCTCCATAAGACAGTAATCTTTCATCCTGGCGAAGAGCGCTTTTGATATAACGTCTCCAAAGATCAAAACGGAAACTCTCCCGATCTACTCCTGAAGAAGCAAAATCAAACCGGCAAGGTGTCTGAGCATGTTTCTCTGTTTTTCTGACAGATGTGTGTTGTCTGTCAGCTATATCTGTCACATAGTATCCGCTCTGGGCTTTGGAAATAATATATCCCTCCGCAGCCAGCTGCAGATAAGCATTTTCAATGGTGGTGCGGCTCAGCTTCAGTTCCTGCGAACATTTTCGAAGAGAGGGCATCCTGCTTCCGGGCGGGAGTTTTTTCTCCATGATCAGTTCCCTGTAATAGTGGAACACCTCCAGATACAGGTGCTCCTTTTTTTTATTCTTATCTAAAATCAATTCCATATGTAAAACTCCGATCCTTCAAACATACTGATGGCATTCTTGAATTGCTATAGGGTTAAAAATAAACTGACCCTTAAAAAAACATTAAATCTGGCTATATTCATATATCCACTGTGATGCTATATTAATACAAAGCATAAAAGAAAGCAAGAGGAATAAAAAAATTGAAAAAAAATTGCAGTAATTCATGATCTGTCCGGTCTGGGGAAATGCTCTCTTACAGCAGCGATTCCTGTAATTTCCGCCATGGGAGTCCAGGCTTGTCCGCTGCCCACCGCAATATTGAGTAATCAGACAGGATATGGATCTTATTTCTGGGATGATTATACAGACCGGATGGAGCTGATCATGGATGAGTGGAAAAAAATGGGATTTAAACCGGATGGTGTTTATACAGGATTTCTGGGAGATGCCAGACAGGTGGATCTGATCCTGAAATTTGTAGATATGTTCTGCACAGAGGGAACACATATCCTGGTTGATCCGGTTATGGGAGACAGAGGGGAAACATACAAAACCTATTCAGAGACTCTCTGTGAAAAAATGCGGACTCTGGTTAGAGAAGCTACAGTGATTACGCCGAACCTGACAGAGGCACTTCTTCTTCTGTATGGAGAAGAGGGGATGAAAGAAAGAATGAAAGCACTTTCTGATATGGAAGAAACACAGTTGCTTAAGGAAATAGAAACATCCGGAAGAGATCTGACTCTGCGTTTTGGGCTGGAAGCAATTGTGATCACAGGAGTAGAGGTGTCCGGCAGTGACGGCAGAGCACGAATGGGAAATCTGGTTCTGGAGAAAGAAAAAGCAGACTGGTGTTTTTCTGTAAAAGAGGGCAGCAGTTATTCCGGAACAGGAGATCTTCTGGCATCTGTACTGAGTGCGGGAATGGTGAGAGGGATTCCCATGAAAGCATGTGTGGAGAAGGCTGTTGAATTTCTGGGTAGAGCTATTCACGATGCAGTGGAAGAAGGAACTGACAGAAATGATGGAGTCTGCTTTGAAAAATATCTGGGGATACTGACACAGATATAAGACAGGAAATCATAGTACATCGAAAATTAAGTTTCTGCTATATTGACGCAGGATGATTTCTTCATCTGCAAGGCGGAGGAATGAGGCGTAGCGGTGGCTACGGCGATTGACGACAACGCCGCAGATGAAAAATCAGACAAGTCAATATAGCAGTTACTTAATATTCGATGTACTAGATACCAAATGCCGGATAGTTAAGTAAAATATATAACAGGAGGGACCATATTATGTCTGAATTAACAGCAAAAGAAAACATTAAAACAGCCGATACAGTGAAAAGGATCACAGCCACAGCGGTAATGGCAGCACTGACTACTTTAATGACAGCTTATATCTTCCACATTCCGGTAGGAGTGAACGGAGGATATGTACATCTGGGTGACACTATGATCTATCTGGCAGCAGCATTTCTGCCACTACCTTACGCATGTGCGGCAGGAGCGATCGGAGGTGGCCTGGCAGATCTTCTGACAGCACCTGTATGGGCGCCTGCAACTATAATTATCAAAATGCTGATCTGTCTTCCGTTTTCTTCTAAAGGAACAAAGTTGGTCACAAAGAGAAATGTAGTTGCATTATTCCTTGCATTCGCCATCTCAGCAACAGGATACTATATTGCAGAAGGAATTATGTTTTGGATTTACAGCATCCTTCTTTACTTCTGTCAGCGGAAGTATTGTACAGTCAGGTGGAAGTGCTATTATGTTTGTGATCATCGGTACTGCACTTGATAAAATCGGATTTAAGACCAATATTGCGAAATAATACGAAAAATAAAATAACTGAGTTTAAAATGAGGAAAATATAAAATGACAACAGATATCATATACAGATATAAAAACCAGGTATATTTTAACATTACCAATAAATGTCCATGCAGATGCACTTTCTGCATCCGAAATACAGAGGATGCCATCGGTGAGGCATCCAATCTCTGGTTTGAACATGAACCTGCATTGGAAGAGATTTACAAAGCCATTGATGAGTTTGATTTTTCAGACTGTAATGAAGTGGTTTTCTGCGGATACGGAGAACCGACCATGGCTCTTGAGAACCTTATAGCAGTAAGCAAATATATCAGGGAAAGATACCCATTCCGGATCAGGCTGAATACCAACGGCTTATCTGATCTGATCCACAAACGTTCTACTGCAAAAGAAATCTGTCAGGCTGTAGACAGTATATCCATCAGCCTGAATATGCCGGATGCAGCTTCCTACAATGAAGTAGTCCGTCCAACATACGGAGAGAAGTCCTTTGACGTCATGCTGAAATTTGCAAGAGACTGCAAGCAGTATCTTGATGATGTACGCTTCACAGTTGTAGATGTGATTGGCGAGGAAAAAGTAGAGCAGAGTAAAATCCTGGCTGCTCAGAATGGGATTCCGTTAAGAGTAAGAAAATATTCACCGTAATACAGAATAGAAAATTTCTGTTTTTGCTTTTAAATTTGCCTGAAAACTACAGCAGTCATGCACCTTACCGTGCGTGGCTGCTTATTTTTTATGTTATAGGAAATTACTCCGTAATGTTTCTATAACATAAAAAGCTTTCCGGGCAGGATGAAGTCCCCTTCTTCGAAAATTGCAAAAAGTAATAAGTAATAAGAGAGTGCACTTGACATATGATATTCTTTATACTATATTATATTTAACAATTAGGTTAAATGCTAAATGAAAGGCTGTGATGAACTTTTGGGATTACAAGATACTTTGAAAGCACTGGCAGATCCAATACGACGTGAGATTCTAAATTTGTTAAAGGGCGGACGGCTTTCAGCAGGAGAGATATGTGAACATTTTTCAGTGACGGGGGCGTCTATATCCAGACATCTGGCAATATTAAAGGATGCTGATCTGATCAGGAGCAAAAGGGAAGGAAAATTTATTTATTACGAACTAAATACTTCTGTATTGGAGGATGTTATGTTGTGGATCACAGACTTAAAGGGGGTATCGGATCATGAAGGAAATGATTAAAAAATATAAAGGTACATTGATCTGTTCTGTACTGGTAATGCTTGCAGGAATTTTGGTGGGCTTTACGATGGCACAGAGTATATGGATAAATGTGCTTTTTGTAGTGACAGATTGTATGCTGGTGACAATCATCTTTTATGATAACAGGAACAGACAGCAGAGCAGTAAGGTTATAGGGATGGTCATATGGATAATACCTGTTACCACATTAATCTATAATGGTATGGCAAGACTGATCAGTATGGATTCGGATAGTGAGAATCTGTTTATGGCAGTAATTTACTTTGGAACAGGATTACTGTTTATGATCATAGGAAATTATTTGCCAAAGGTGAAACAGAATAACACCATAGGAATCAGGGTTGTATGGACATTGCAGGATGAAGAAAACTGGAGTGCAACTCATAGATTCAGTGGAAAATTATGGGTGGCATCAGGTGTCTTATGTATGCTTTGCGGCCTTTTTGGAGAAAGCATTGCTGCTTTGGTTTTGTATATTGTGAGCATTATGGCTGCTGCAATTGTCAGCATTCTTTATTCTTATCTTTTTTATAAGAAAAAAATGGCAGCCGGAGAAAAATTAAAAATCCAGTATAACAAGAAGACAATTGTGATATATGTAATCGTATCAGTTTTTGTCGTAATATTTACTATATGGACTTTGTTCTGGGGTGGTATTGATATCAGTTTCCATGATAATGATTTTACTGTTGAGGCACAGGGATGGAGTGATTATACAGTGGATTATGAGCAGATTGACAGTATCTCATACAAAGAAAATTTATTTCAAAATGGGAATGATCGCAGAACAAATGGTCTGGGAAACCTGAAGTATGGTATGGGAAATTTCAGAAATGATATTTATGGAGATTATATCCGCTACACCCATGCATCCTGCCACTCATATGTAGTTATGGATATAGGTGGAAAAATATTGGTGGTAAATGGCGCAGATGAATCAGAAACAAAGAAAATTTATGACACTCTTAGAGAGAAATGTCAGATGAATTAGTGTGTATTTCACCGAATCAGAAAAGAAGCAAAAATAACAGGCATTGCGGTTATAAATCGCGATACCTGTTATTTACAATTATAAAGATTCTTAAAAGTCGTCTCTGTTACCAGCAGAGGCGGTTTTATTTTTACAGTAACTTAGAAACATTGATCATAAAATCATTGTAGATTCCAACTGCCAGGTCTTGCTCAAATGGTACGATCATAGGGGCTGCATCATCTTCATAACGATAAATCATTGTGCGCTGCTTCTCCGGATCAACGATCCAGTATTCACGGACACCAGACTCTGCATACAATGTACATTTTTTATAGTAGTCCATTCTACGGCTGGAAGGTGATACAATTTCAATAATGAAATCAGGTGCGCCTTCACATCCTCGGTCTGAGAGCTTGTTCTTATCACAAATCACACTGATATCTGGTTCAACATAGTTTTTATCATCTTTCTTAATAAAGACTGCAAAAGGAGCAGGATAAATCTCACAGGAACCATGATTGGATTCAATATAATTACCAATAATCCGGGATAGCTGACCGACCAGTTTCTGATGAATGCGTGATGGAGTACCCATCATATAAATCTGTCCATCAATCAGTTCTGCCCGCTCTCCATCAGGAAGAGCATAGATATCATCTGTTGTATAAACCTGTTCTCTGGGTAATGGCATAAGAATTCTCCTTTCTGACTAAATAGACGCTCGGAATCTCTAAGCCTTGAATTCTTCGGTTTCTGAAATTCCATTTTTATTTTTTCACTACCTTTTTTCAAAAAGTACTTGACATATGTCTCTGAAAATGCGGCGCTTTGCGCCTCTTGATGTAGAACTTGTTTGGAATTACCTTTTTTCTATGATGGCAATTTTATTGTATCAGATATAAGATGGAAAAGCCAATTTTTTTATGGAGAAGTTTAAGAAGAAAAGTTGACAAGTTACTGTTTATTGGTAGTATCCCGCGAGGTGTTTCATCGCGAAGCGTGTTACTGAGAACGCAGTGAACAATAACTGAAATTTGGCGGTGACGCGATATTGGCAAAAATAAGCTTGATATATAAAGTCAGATGCTGTATAGTGTGAAGAATAAACAGCAGTCTAAAATTCTTATCAATGTTTTTTCAGGCAAATTTCTGCCAGTGATTCCAAAGATAAAAATACATAACTTCAAGAAGAATAAGTATTCAATAAAATCCGACAAAATGCTATAATGTAGATATCAAAAAGGAGTGTTAGATGAATAATACGATTTTTGATGATGTGTTCCGTACCATGATCGAGAAGATGCCGTATCTGGCAGTACCGCTGATCAATGAAGTATTCCACACATCCTATCCGGAAGATGTGAAGATCACACAGCTTCGCAATGAACACCAGCAGAAAGATGGTGAGATCATTACAGATTCCTGTCTTCTGATTGGGAAGAAGATGTATCATATTGAATGCCAGAGTACAGATGATACTACAATGGCGATACGCATGATTGAATATGACTTTGCGATTGCGGTAGAAAATGCGGAGAAACAGGGGCGGAGATACCGGATAGAATTTCCAAGATCCTGCGTGCTGTTTCTGAGAAGCTCAGGAAATACACCGGACTATCTGGAAGCAGATGTAATTTTTCCAGATGGAAAGACTCATGTATACTCAATCCCAGCTATAAAAATGGCAGATTATACAAAGGATCACATTTTTGAAAAAAATCTGTTAATGCTGCTGCCGTTTTATATTATGCGGTATGAGAAAAAGAAACATGATATGCGTAAAAATCTGGAATTGCTTCAGATACTGCTAGATGAATATGATGAAATCAGAATAAATCTGGAGAAAGAACTAACGGAAACGGGAAAAGCGGAACTATATACAAATCTGACAAAACTAATTGTAAAGATAGCGGATCATATCTTTGAAAAAGAAGAGGATATCCGGAAAGGAATAGGTGATGTTATGGGAGGAAAAGTTCTGGAACTGGAATCAGAAAGGCTTAAGGCGGAAGGAGAAGCTCGTTTAGGAGATCTGATTAACCGGCTGATTCAGGATCAGAGAATGGAAGAAATCCAGATGGCATCGACAGATCCTGAAAAACGAGAGCAGTTATATAAGGAATATGGGATTTAACCAAAACAAGGAAGTCCCCTGCTTCAATTGTGAAAGCAATAGGCAGTGAGTGGGGACTTGCTTGTATCAGGAGGGGTGCAAGCCCCTTCTGATAAGCTACGCAGCAGCTATTCGGTTATGAGCAAGTAGCGAAGCGGATTGCGAATATCCTTTGACTCTAAAGAGAAATGTAGATTTACAGTATGACATTGGGGTTAGACGGTCATATTGGATGATGGTCTCTCCGGTAGTTAAAAATAATTTGAAATGCGATGCTGACTTCAGTCTAGAGGTGAATCGAATGTATGACATAATGGATCTGATTGTTCCCATTCTAATTATTGTTGCAATTGCAGTTATCATATTGGCTTTCTTTAAAAGTATGAAAGAAATAAATAAATGACAATAAGAAAGCTCCTTTGCTTAGCGTTCCCGCAAAAGTTTCGGGAAAGAGAACGGATATCATCAAACGAAATCAGCCAAATGCCGGAGATCTGTCTGGGGCACATGGTTATACTGTGGTGATGAATACTACATACTATATGTCTTTTGAAATCGAGGACGGTGAAAGGAAAGAATTTATTGTCGATCATTCAATATACAATACGTTATTGGAAGAAACGAAAGGGACACTGTCATTCAAGGGAACAAAATTTATATCTTTCGAGTGACAGAAGATTTCTCGATAAATGTCGAATACAGGCGAAAGCTCTCGGTACTGCAATACCGAGGGCTTTCTTTGTGTGCTTTCACGGTACACGAACCGAGGCTGGTTGCTGTTATTTATTCCTGTCTAACCATTTGCTAGATATAGTGGCACGCTCTAGTACAGCGAATATTAAGTAACTGCTATATTGACTTGTCTGATTTTTCATCTGCGGCGTTGTCGTCAATCGTCGTAGCCACCGCTACGCCTCATCCCTCCTTTC
>ENA-OQIU01000045-OQIU01000045.1-human-gut-metagenome-genome-assembly--contig:-NODE-45-length-30004-cov-4.558222_pt1 | contig 30004 bp, 29 predicted proteins | sample MGYA00242590_ERZ504755 | MGnify/ENA primary metagenome ERZ504755 (study PRJEB26092, sample SAMD00036359) | human gut metagenome | host: Homo sapiens | study: EMG produced TPA metagenomics assembly of...
CGTTTTTTTCTTTTTTTTTTCGTTTATTCCGGTCCGGTTCCGTACGATGATAGAGCATGTCATTGACCGTATCTATCAGTGCGCTTGCTTTCTATCGGCATCTGTACAGTGCTGACGGAATTCGGTGCTTCATCTATAATACGCTGAGAAGCCAGAAGCAGCATTTCAAAATACTGTGGCAGGTCATCGAGAGCGTCTTTATAATAGGCATCTGTCAGCTTATACCCGCATATCAGGACACCACTGTCAAGCTCTGAAATATTGGCCAGCGCATTAGAGACAGAGCTGCAGACAGAGGCTACTGTGAGCCCATGTCTGTTAAGTATTGTGCGGATTTTCTTTGCGTCTTCAATTTTCGGTAACGCAATCACAATGCTGCTGCTCATAACTCTGCCACTCCTATTTCTGTTACAGCCTGAGTTTCCGTCCACTGTTTATTGCTTTTTGCAACCTCTGCAGGGGACTTGTTTGATTTTGATCAAGCGGATGTTCGCAATCCGCTTCGCTACTTGCTCATAACCGAATAACTGCTTCGCAGTTTATCAGAAGAAGCTTCGCTCCTCCTGATACAAACAAGTCCCCACCCACTGCTTATTGCCTTTTACAATTTCTACAGGGGACTTGTTTGATTCGGTTAAATTCTGTATAAGTATTCCTCGATTTCCCAGGCTGAAATTTCTCTTGTATAGCGCAGCCATTCTTTTTTCTTGGCTGCTGCGTATTCTTTACAAAATTCTGTTCCAAGTACTTCTTTGATCCAGTCACTCTGTTCGAAGTAATCAATTGCTTCGTTCAAATTTCCCGGAAGATTTTCAATCTTCATTGTTTTCTGATCTGTTTCGGATAACTCTCTGCTGGAGGACTTAGTCGGATAAATCTTCTTATTGATTCCATCCAGTCCTGCTGCCAGACATACTGCAAATACCAGATACGGATTTGCTGCTGCATCCGGACTTCTCAGTTCGATCCTTGTCTCCATACCTCTGGATCCCGGAATTCTTACCAGTGAATTCTGGTTATTCTTCGTCCATGTCAGTTCTGTCGGTGCTTCATAGCCCGGAACCAGACGTTTGTAGGAATTTACGATAGGATTGGTGATCAGTGCCATCTCTTTGCTGTGAGCCAGAAGACCTCCTACGAAGTAATAAGCTTCTTCGCTTAATTCCTGTGGATTTCCCGGATTAACGAATACATTTCTTCCATCTTTAAATAAGGAGAAATGAATGTGCATTCCGGAGTCCGTTTACTTCTGTCCCTTTGGTTTCGGCATAAATGTCGCATGAAGTCCATGGCGTTTGGCAATGGTACGGACCGTCATCTTGAATGACATGATCCGATCTGCAATCGTACGGACTTCACCGTATTTGAAATCTACTTCGTGCTGTGCAGGAGCAGTTTCATGGTGAGAAGATTCTACCTCAATCCCCATGTCTTCTAGATTTAATACAATATCACGTCTTGCGTTTTCACCCAGATCCACAGGGCTGACATCCAGATATCCGGCCTTTTCATGTGTTACAGTAGTCGGAACTCCGTTATCATCGGTATGAAAAAGGAAAAAATTCACATTCCGGATCTACCAGACAGGTGTATCCCTCCTTCTTTGCCTCCCGGGCGGTTTTCTTCAGGATATATCTCGGACTTCTCTCATGAGGGGTTCCGTCCGGACAATAGATATCGCATAACAGTCTGGCAACTTTTCCCTGCTGTGGTCTCCATGGGAGAATTGCAAAAGTGTCAAGATCCGGTCTTAAGTACATATCCGGTTCAGATTCTCCTGCGATTCCTGCGATAAAGGAACCATCTACAATACATCGGTTATCCAGCGCACGGGGAAGTTCCCGGGCAGTTATGGCGATGTTTTTCAGCGTTCCAAACATATCTGTGAACTGGAGACGGATAAATTCCACGTCTTCCTCCTCAGCCATCTGTAATATTTCTTCTCTGGTATAATTCCCCATTTTCATTCACTCCTTGTCAGCATAGTTTCTGCTGTTTTTGCTTTCTTAATGATTCTTCGATACAGTTTTGTCCTGTCTGGAAGTTTTATAAATTCTTTTTATAATGATATAAAAAATGACGCACTTTCTACAGTTACTTTTCTATAGAAAGAACGCCTTTGTTCATGTAGGCAATTATAGCAACATGACTATTTTTTGTCAACTGCTTATTTTTATAAATAAATCACCGGCTCTTTCCATGTTACTGTGCGCTCCGCTTTCAATAACACGCTTTGCTGCTTACTTATAATCGCTATTTTGAGAATACCGCATCATTTCTCGAAAGAAGATATACGCAGTACTGATTCATACTGATTCCCTCTCTCTGAGAATGTTCTGCCAGTAGTCTATGCAGGCTTCTTGGAATTCTCAGTTTAAACTGTCCGGAATAATCTTCAAGGCTATCCGGCTCATGGATTTCTACTCCTTCTTCTAATGCAGCTTCAAGCCATGCTTTTTTTGCATCCAGGGCATTTGAAATTGCACTTTCCACTGTTTCTCCGCAGGTAATGCAACCAGGGAGATCCGGATACGAAACTACGAATCCTCCTTCGGTTTTATCTTCTACAACTTCCATACGATAGGACATTGACATATAATCATTCAGTGTCTTCATGATTCTTCGCCTCACTTTCTACTATTTCCCTTACCATTTCTACATATACTTTCTTTATCGGCTCATGTTTTGGTATTGTAATGGGCATGCATCCAGACTTTCTAAATGTATAATGACTGCTTCCACTTCTCGGAGCATTCATTTCATATCCATAACTTTCCAATACTTTTCGCAATTCATCAAACCGAAGATCTTTTGATAAATTACATATGCGTGTTATCAGTTTATCCCATTTTGACATTCTTATATCTCCTATTTACATTATATGTGGTATCGTATATGGTGTCAATCAATTTTTCTATGCTAAATTTGAAAAGGTTTCCGTATTCTCCGAAAGAGAAATACGCAAAATATAAATTCAAAAATACTGTCTTTTGTGCTTAATCATAAAGGGAAATGGATGAGCCGAATGGTTCAAAAATTATTTTAGATATGTAGATATGCAAATTTAATGTAACAAAAGTATTATTTGCTGTGGATAATAGCAATATGTTCCGACTCAAATTATAAGCGGTTTTGCTTAGAAAATCAATAAGCTTATTGTAAAAAAAACATCTACCATACTCTCATAGATAACAATGACAAAATATAAAATGGAAGTATATATAGTAACCTTTGCAGCCGGTTCTTTGCTGTATATATTATAATACTCTGAATCGGCATCCATATCCAAAGGAGAATACTAAATAATTCAAATTTATACGCTATCCAATAACAGAGCATCGGGAGTAACAACAAGAACATTCCAATAACTGACTTGCATTGTAATTTTTCTTTTAAAGAATATCTGAGCGGAAATCCTTTTTTAACTAAACGTAATTCATTTTGCACATTATAGCTGACAACATTCTGTCCTAATATCAATATAGAAAACAATAATACATACTCAATATATTTTCCCTCTATCTGCGATAATAACATTGTGATTAAAACAATCGCAAAATACTGATACATAATCTGTTTCTTTCTTCTAATAACACTAACCACCTCATAAACCATCAAAAAACGGTAGCGGTTGCCATAATATTTCTTCATCAGTCCCTTCATTTCTCTCTGATTATTTTGGAAAAACACTTCATCCTGTGTTTGCAAGACTGTATCATATTCCCTATTCAAAAAACCATATAACATCTGATTATATTGTTGAAAGAACGGGATAATTGCTTGATAGCTAAAATAAGGATATAAAATGAAATATAATCCGTAAATGATCAATAGTACACTGGCAACAAATACACTTCTATTAAAAAAGCAAATCATTACTACTGCTAACATACATATATTCGTAATATCCCGATATTTATATTGCGTCGATAAAACCGTATGCATATTGACGATTGGGTTACAGATCATAACCACAATAAACTGTCTCAAAACTATTCCCTCCATTGGGAAAGCCCAAAATAAAATCAACGCAACACACAACGTCAGTACCGTGCTTTTTCCTATCTTCTTCACTCGCCAAATATATGTTTTTTCTATTTTCCAAATATAAGTTTCAGGAGAAATACGCATTCTTGGTATTGTTCCAAACAAATTCATAAACAAGAAGCAGAGAATACCATACGGTATAAAAACAGCAATATCCATTCCATGGGTTGTCTGAATCATAGATTGTAATATAAGAATACATGGCACAATAGCAATCAGTATAAGATAAGCACCTATATTTCGTTTAATCATTCTAACTGCAAATTTGAATCTCTGTTTCAAAAGCAACTGATACATACTTTATTCCCCTTCAGATAAAATCTTTGCGATTTTCTCTCTATCAACTTCCTCCGTATTGATTTCTCTAATTTGTCCGTTATGTAACAAAAGACACTTGTCACAAACATTTTGTAAACACTCTATATCATGGCTTGAAATAATGTAAATTCCTTTTTCTTTCTTGTGAAACTCTACCATTACATTTTCTAAAAGTTTCATTTGGACAGGATCAAGCCCTGAGAATGGTTCATCAAAAATAGTAATTTTTTCTTCTTGTATCATTGCACAAGCATTATTTAGTCGTTGCATTGTACCTTTTGAAAGTTCTGACGGAGAATAGTTCTCATACTTTTTTAATCCCAACCCATCTAAAATCCTCTCGATTTTATCAAATGCCTCTTGCTTTTTTATCTTTCTACTCGAAGCAATTAAAAAGAAAATTTTCATATATTGTCAGCTCATTAAAAAACTTGGTTGATCCATTGCATAGGCAACCGGCATATCAAGATAATCAACCTTGTTCATTTTTTCTCCGTCGATAGAAATTACTCCCGTATAATTTTTATCATAATTCGAAAGTATATTCAAAAGGGTAGTCTTTCCAGCTCCATTTCTTCCAACAAGTCCATAAATACAAGTATTTTCAAATGTATAGTTTAAGTTCGAAAAAACGGCTGTTTCACCATATTTTTTAGTTAAATTTGAAATCTGAATCATAAAATTTCTTTTCCTCTCAAATCCATTTTCGTCAATCCGACTACTAACAATCCCATAAAGACTGCCGTGTTCACAAATAAAAGTACAACAACACTTTTTACCACTCCGAAAGTAAAAAGTATTGAGAAAACTTCTACTGACAATACAATAAAACACATATAATTTGTCAAATACTCTGTTATAATTTCTCCATAATAATTATTCATCTGTAATTTGGCATAGATAAAAGGTTTTAATAAATAACGGATTATAACACAAATAACCGGACAAATAAAAATCCAATTTTTATTCACCAAAGATGTTGCCACACCTTTACTCCATTGTACCGGAATTTCTGTCGGCAGCTTAGAATAAGACAATGTCCCAATAATCAAGCATAGTACGGTAATCGTTATCCAAGTAAGCATACTTCCCCATATATACAAAAAGCTAACTGAATCCAGTTTGAAAACAGTTTGATTATCTTTCCAATAATCCTGCAACTCTGTTACATATTGTTCTACCTGTAATTTTTCATAACTAATACTTTCTTCACCCAACATTTTTTCGCACATGCGTTTTGCCTTATTCAAATCAGTAATCTGACTATTTAATATTTCATTCTGCCTCTCAAGCGTTTCCTGCAATGTTACTTTTCCAGATATAATGCTTCGTATATCCTCAATAGAAATTCCTAATGTACGCAGATATGCAATCTTCTTTATATTTTCCACATCATTTTCTGAATAATCTCTATAACCATTACTTTCGTTTCTTGAAGGCTCAATGAGTTTTTCCTTTTCATAAAAACGAACATTAGAACGGGATAAACCTGTTCGTTCTTCTACGTTTTTTATTTTCATGTTATGCACTCCTTTCAAGCAACTCTATTTTATCTTAAGAATAAGCTATAAACAAGGTTTACAGTCAAGCATTTATCCAAAATCTCTTCTCTTTTAGTTATAAATCAATTCAGCATTCACAACCTCTCTTGCTCTACTCCAAATATTATTCATTTCTCCTACCCAAGCCACCTGATCAGTTGCTTTAAGTTGTTCGGTAATACCTTCACTCTCTGCCATCTGCTCTACAATCCTTTCAAAGCGTTTCTGTGCCTGTTCTTCTATACCAGCCAAATAATCATTCAACCTTCCACTTGTAAGCAGATTCAGATATACACCTCTACGATATTCTTTGTGACCGTAAAGATTCGGTCTTTCTTCTTCAATCCGTAAAGCATCTGCAAATATTCCTGCATTTCTTCACAGAGGAACTTCGGCATTTTGATCATACGATTACTTTTCTTTGTTTTCGGTGTGGTAATCACATCTTCGCCGTGTAATCGCTGATAGAACTTATTGATTCTGACCGTTTTCTTTCTCAAAATTGAAGTCAGCGGCGGTCAGTGCCAACAATTCTCCCTCACGGATACCGCACCAGTAGAGCATTTCAAAAGCGTAAAAGGAAACAGGAACAAGAAAACCGAAAGCGGAACTTATTGCTGCACTGGCACAGGCTTTGGATGTTTCCCCTCATGCCCTCGATGTGCCTGACATTGACAGCTATATCGGACTGATGCACACTTTATTTACCCTTGAAGATTTGTACGGTCTAACAGTCAGTGAATCAGACGAAGATATCTGCCTGAAAGTCGATACTTCCAAAGACAAGGACGCTCACGAACTCTGGAAAATGCTGTATGCCTGGAAAGAGCAGGCTGACAAGCTATCTTCTGAAGAAATCAGCAAGGACAAATACGATGAGGGGCGTTACCACTACCCGGAATTTGATACTACGCAAACATGGGCAAAAGTTCCGTCACAGAAACTTAGCAACGCTCTGGTCGGAATATTCCAAGACCGACTCAAACCAGATAAATATGGATTTATTTGTTGCACAACCACCTATTAATCATTCTCTAACCCTAAAACCACTGGATTACAAGGATAATGGCTCTCATACAACCGTTATCAATTTGTTATCAAAAGACTTTTAAAAATGCTGCAAACCCGTATAAACGCTGGATTTACTAAGTATTTTTGTTTATTCAAACTAAACTACAATTATTGTAATACCCGAAACACCCGAAAATCACTTCAAAAAACAAAGGTGCTACTTCCTGACGTCCTTTTCCGTCAGGCAATAGCACCTTTGTCATATTTTATCTTATTTTTACAGATAGGAGTATCCCATCAGCGATTCATCTACCGCCTTCGCAGCTTCTCTGCCTTCGCGGATTGCCCATACTACCAGGGACTGACCTCTGTGCATATCTCCTGCTGTGAAGACTTTGTCTACAGAGGTCTGATACTGATCTGGCTTTGTATCTACGTTGGTTCTTCCGTTGATGGCTACCTTAAATGCGTCTGTTACATATTTCTCACTGCCAAGGAATCCGGCTGCGATGAGAACTACATCTACAGGGATGACTTCTTCAGTACCTTCTACCGGTACCATCATCATTCGTCCGGTCTTTGGATCTTTTTCGCTCTTTAATTTTGTGAGTTTTGCCTGGCAGACATTTCCGTTTTTATCTTTGATAAATTCTGTAACAGTAGTCTGGTATACTCGTGGATCATGTCCGAATACTGCGATAGCTTCTTCCTGGCCATAGTCTGTTTTGAGGACTCTGGGCCACTGCGGCCATGGGTTGGATGGTGTTCTTTCCACTGGCGGCTTCGGCATCATCTCTAACTGGATCACAGATTTGGCACCCAGACGGATAGAAGTTCCCACACAGTCATTTCCTGTATCACCACCACCGATGACCAGAACATTTTTTCCTTTGGCAAGTTCATATGGAACTTTGGCAAAATCAGAGTCCAACAGCGCTTTTGTTACCTGTCCCAGGAAATCTACTGCGAAATAAATTCCTTTTGCATCCCGTCCCGGAACTTTAATGTCTCGTGGATTGGATGCTCCGCAGGCAAGGATGACGCGGTCGAACTGTTTCAGAAGTTCTTCTGCTTTGATGTCCTTTCCTACGTTTACATTTGTAACGAATTTCACTCCCTCTTCTTCCATAAGATGGATTCTTCTGTCAACAACAGCTTTGTCCAGCTTCATGTTAGGGATACCGTAGCGGAGAAGTCCGCCTACACGGTCTTTTCTTTCAAATACAGTTACACTGTGACCTCGTCTGTTCAACTGCTGGGCTGCTGCCAGTCCGGAGGGACCGCTTCCGATGACTGCGATGGATTTACCTGTACGCACTTCCGGGATCTGCGGAGTTACCCATCCGTTCTCGTAGGCTGTCTCGATGATCGCACGTTCATTTTCTTTTGTGGAGACCGGTTCTCCGTTTAAATTACAGGTGCAGGCTGCTTCACAGAGTGCAGGGCAGACACGTGAAGTAAATTCCGGGAAGCTATGTGTCTTGCTCAGTCTTAAGAATGCCTGTTTCCAGTTGCCTGTATAAACCAGATCATTTGTCTCAGGTACAAGGTTGTGCAGAGGGCAGCCGGATGCCATACCGCCGATCATCATACCTGACTGGCAGAACGGGACACCGCATGCCATGCAGCGTGCGCCCTGAAGTTTCTGTTTTTCTTTATTTAAAGGTGTCCTGAATTCTTTGAAATTTGCAATGCGGACCTTTGGCGGCAGAACCTTTGCCGTCTCTCTTTTATACTCTAAAAATCCCGTAGGTTTTCCCATGATTTCCTCCTTTTCGCCGCACCAACCGCGGCAATACTGGTATGGCCCACGCCACCTTTTTATTTATTCTAAAAGATGACGGGGCAACATTGATAAGTTCACACGATATATTCAATTATTATCAATGTTTAGCGCCAATACTTTCATAGAACGCTTCCATCTGTGCCTGCTGACTGTTGAGTCCTTTTTCTTCCAGTTTCGCACTTAAAGTGATCATCTTCTTGTACTCATTCGGAATGAGTTTCTTAAAGTGCGGCAGATAATAATCAAAGTCAGCCAGAACTTTCGCACCAAGTTTGGAGCCTGTTGCTTCTACATGAGCTTCAATCAGATCGCGAAGTTCTTTTTTGTCATATTTGTTTTCCACTTTTTCGATGGAAATCATGGCTTTGTTCAGGTTCTTGTAAAGAACATTATCCACATCCAGTACATATGCGATACCGCCGCTCATACCTGCTGCAAAGTTCTTGCCAGTCTTACCAAGTACGACTACGCGGCCACCTGTCATATATTCACAGCCGTGTTCTCCTACGCCTTCTACAACTGCAGATGCACCGGAGTTACGGACTGCGAAACGCTCACCTGCAACACCATTGATAAATGCGGTACCGCTGGTTGCACCGTAGAGGGCAACGTTACCTACGATAATGTTCTCTTCTGCTTTGTATGCAGCTTTCTCCGGAACTTTCAGAATCAGTTTACCACCGGAAAGACCTTTTCCGAAGTAGTCGTTGCTGTCGCCGGTCAGTTCCAGTGTCAGACCTTTCGGAATAAATGCACCGAAACTCTGTCCGCCGGCACCGTTGCAGTGTACAGTGATAGTGTCATCTGCAAGTCCGTCTTTGTTCTTTCTTGTGATCTCTGCACCAAGGATGGTTCCGAATGTACGGTCAATGTTTGTCAGGTTTACAGAAAGCTCTGTTTTCTGACCTTTATTGATGGCATTTACGCATTTCTTAACCAGAACCTTTTCATCCATGGTCTTTTCCAGTTCGAAGTTATATACGGCTTTCGGGTCAAAAGTAACTTTCTGGTCTTTGCCTGCGAACGGATTGTTCAGGATTGCACTTAAATCTACTTTACCCTGATGTGGTTCTGGTACATTGTCTGTCTGAACCAGAAGATCTGTACGTCCAACCATTTCGCTGACTGTACGGAATCCCAGTTTAGACATATACTCTCTTAATTCCTGTGCGATAAAGCGCATGAAATTCTCTACATATTCCGGTTTACCTTTGAATCTCTTACGAAGTTCAGGGTTCTGTGTTGCCACACCAACCGGGCAGGTATCCAGGTTACATACACGCATCATAACGCATCCCATGGTTACAAGCGGAGCTGTTGCAAAACCAAATTCCTCGGCACCCATTAATGCTGCGATCGCAACGTCACGACCACTCATAAGCTTACCGTCTGTCTCAATGCGGACACGGTTTCTCAGACCATTCTTGAGCAGTGTCTGATGTGTTTCTGCAAGTCCAAGTTCCCATGGAAGTCCTGCATTGTGGATAGAACTTCTCGGAGCTGCACCTGTACCTCCGTCATAACCAGAGATCAGGATCGTCTGTGCACCGGCTTTTGCAACACCTGCTGCAACTGTACCGACACCTGCTTCAGATACCAGTTTGACAGAAATATCTGCATATTTATTTGCATTCTTAAGGTCATAGATTAACTGTGCCAGGTCCTCGATAGAATAGATATCGTGGTGCGGTGGCGGGGAAATCAGGCTGACACCAGGTGTGGAATGACGGGTTTTGGCAATCCACGGATATACTTTCTTTGCAGGAAGATGTCCACCTTCACCAGGTTTTGCACCCTGTGCCATCTTGATCTGGATTTCTCTTGCAGATACAAGATAACGGCTGGTTACACCGAAACGTCCACTGGCAACCTGTTTGATCGCGGAGCATCTGTCATCGCTGCTTCCTGCGGAATCCAGTCTTTCGTCACTTTCACCGCCCTCACCTGTATTGGATTTTCCATGAAGGTGGTTCATGGCGATCGCCAGTGTCTCATGTGCTTCCTGTGAAATAGAACCATAGGACATGGCACCTGTCTTAAATCGTTTTACAATATCATCTACGCTCTCCACTTCTTCAAGTGGAACCGGAGTCTCAGCAAACTTAAAGTCCAGAAGTCCTCTTAAGTTTCCGTGGTTTTCTTTATCCACCAGATCTGTGTACTGTTTGAACAGATCGTAGCTTCCAGTCCATGTGGACTGCTGCAGAAGATGAATAGTCTGAGGATTGTAACGATGTTCCTCTCCCTGGCTTCTCATCTTGTGTGCGCCTACGCTGTCCAGAGTCAGGTCTGTAGGAAGTCCTAACGGGTCAAATGCTTCTGAGTGAAGCTTCTCTACATTCTCTTCGATGTCTTCCAGTGTGATTCCGCCTACACGACTGACTGTACCAGTAAAGTATTTCTCGATCACATCTGAGGAAATACCGATTGCCTCGAAGATCTGAGATCCCTGATAAGACTGGATGGTGGAAATACCCATCTTGGAAGCAATCTTTACAATACCGCTGATGACTGCATGATTGTAGTCATCTACTGCTGCATAATAGTCTTTCTCCAGCATATGACTGTCGATCAGTTCATGAATGGTCTCAAGGGCAAGGTACGGGTTGATGGCACTTGCACCGTAACCAAGTAAGGTTGCAAAGTGATGTACTTCTCTTGGCTCACCGGATTCCAGGATAATTGCAAGGGAGGTACTCTTTTTCGTCTTTACCAGGTGCTGATGAACTGCGGATACTGCCAGAAGTGACGGAATCGGCATATGGTTTTCATCTACTCCTCTGTCTGAAAGAACAAGGATGTTTGCACCCTCGCGGAATGCTTTATCTACTTCTACGAAAAGACGATCAATAGCTCTCTCAAGCTTGGTGCTCTTATAATATAAGGTAGAAACAACTGCTGTCTTGAAGCCCTCATGTTTGAAGCTCTTGATTTTCATCATATCTGTATTTGTCAGGATCGGGTTATTAATCTTTAATACCTGACAGTTTTCCGGTTTCTGCTCCAGCAGGTTTCCGTCTTTACCTACATAAACACTTGTGCTGGTAACGATTTCCTCACGGATTGCATCAATCGGAGGGTTGGTAACCTGTGCAAAGAGCTGTTTAAAGTAGTCAAATAATGGTCTGTTCTGTTTGGAAAATACTGCAAGCGGGGTATCCACACCCATAGCTCCGATGCTCTCTGCTCCGTTTAACGCCATGTTTCTGATGGAAGTACGGTACTGCTCATAAGTATAGCCGAATGCTTTCTGCAGACGTGCTCTCTGCTCAGGTGTATATTCTTCTGGTCTTTCGTTAGGAATCTTGATGTCTTTTAACTGTACCAGATGACTATCCAGCCATTCACCGTATGGCTGCATTTTTGCATAGCCCTCTTTCAGTTCATTGTCATCAATTACTTTTCCCTTTACAGTATCTACAAGAAGCATTTTTCCAGGATGGAGACGCTCTTTTAATACGATTTTCTCTTCCGGGATTGGCAGAACACCCACCTCTGAGGAAAGGATCATATAGCCGTCAGAAGTAATATAATATCTGGATGGACGGAGACCATTTCTGTCAAGGACTGCACCCATAACATCACCATCAGAGAACAGGATAGATGCAGGTCCGTCCCATGGCTCCATCATAGTTGCATAGTACTGATAAAAGTCACGTTTTGCCTGGGAAATGGTGTCATTGTTTGCCCATGGTTCAGGGATTGTGATCATAACTGCAAGCGGAAGTTCCATACCGCTCATTACCAGAAACTCCAGTGTATTGTCAAGCATTGCAGAGTCGGAACCGTTTCTGTTTACAACAGGAAGCACTTTGTGAAGCTGTCCCTCCAGGTATGGAGATTCCATGTTCTCTTCTCTTGCAAGCATCTTATCTGCGTTGCCGCGGATGGTGTTGATCTCACCGTTATGTACCATGAAACGGTTCGGATGTGCTCTCTCCCAGCTTGGGTTTGTGTTGGTACTGAAACGGGAGTGTACCATAGCGATAGCAGATTCATAATCCGGGCTCTGGAGGTCTTCGAAGAAAGTACGAAGCTGTCCAACCAGGAACATACCTTTGTAAACGATGGTACGGCTGCTCATGGAAACTACATAAGTATTATCATTACTCTGTTCAAACTCACGTCTTGCAATGTAGAGCATACGGTCAAATGGAAGACCTTTTTCCACATCTTCCGGTTTTTTGATAAATGCCTGCATAATGCATGGCATACATTCTCTTGCCTTGTGTCCAAGCACTTCCGGAAATACCGGAACCTGACGCCACCCCAGAAGTTCCAGACCTTCTTTCTCAAGAATGATCTCAAACATCTTCTTTGCCTGTGCACGTTTAATCTCATGCTGTGGGAAGAAAAACTGTGCAATGCCGTATTCTCTCTCATCACCAATCTCAAATCCCTCTTTCTTACAGGCTTTCTTGAAAAATTTATGGGAAATCTGGAGAAGGATACCTACACCGTCACCGGTTTTGCCTTCTGCATCCTTACCTGCGCGGTGTTCCAGATGTTCTACGATCTTTAATGCATTTGCAACAGTATCGTGGGTTTTCTTGCCTTTGATATTGACAACTGCTCCGATACCACAGTTGTCATGCTCAAATTCAGGCCTGTACATACCTTGCTGTTGCTGCTGTTCTCTCACTTCTTTCATAATCTCCTCATCCTTTCTATTTCTGCTGCTGTTCTTCGCTTATTTTCTTATCGACGGCCGCCTGAATAAATCCTCTGAATAAAGGATGTGCATGATTCGGGCGGGATTTGAATTCCGGATGGGCCTGAGTTCCTACATAGAACGGGTGCCCTGCGATCTCGATCATCTCTACAATATGATTATCAGGGGAAGTTCCTACGATATTCATTCCTTTCTCCTGAAGTTCTTTACGGAATGCATTGTTTACTTCATAACGATGTCTGTGGCGCTCATGGATTTCTTTTTTGCCAAAGAGTTCATAGGATCTGGAACCTTCTGCAAGAATACATGGATAACTTCCAAGTCTTAAGGTTCCACCGATATCTTCGATATCTTCCTGATCCGGCATTAATGCAATTACCGGATGCTTTGTCTCCGGATTCAGTTCAATACTGTTTGCATCTTCGTATCCAAGTACATGACGGGCGAATTCTACAATTGCCATCTGCATTCCCAGACAGATTCCAAGATATGGAATCTTATGTACTCTTGCATACTGTGCTGCCAGGATCATTCCTTCTGTACCTCTGTTCCCGAAACCACCCGGAACCAGGATACCATCTACATTGTGAAGCTGCTGATCCAGATTCTTCTCTGTCAGTTCTTCGGAATCGATCCAGTCAAGCTCTACCTTGGCTCTGCAGGAAATTCCGCCATGTTTCAGTGCCTCTACTACACTGAGATATGCATCATGAAGCTGTGTATATTTTCCTACAATTGCGATCTTTACTGTTTTATTCGGATTTCTCAGACTTTCTACCATTTCCTCCCAGTCACTTAAATCCGGTTTTCTGTTTTCCAGACGGAGACTTGAAAGAACTACATCTGCAAGCTTCTCTCTTTCCATTGCAAGAGGAGCTTCATATAAATATTCCACATCCAGGTTCTGAAGTACATGTGATACAGGTACGTTGCAGAATAAAGCGATTTTTTCTTTAATGTCCTCTGTCAGCTCATGTTCACTTCTGCACACCAGTACATCCGGCTGAATTCCCATTCCCTGAAGTTCCTTTACGCTTGCCTGTGTAGGTTTTGTTTTCAGTTCTTCAGATGCCTTTAAATAAGGAATTAATGTTACGTGAATCAGGATTGCATTGTCATGTCCCACATTGAGCTGGAACTGACGAATTGCTTCCAGGAACGGTTGGCTTTCAATATCACCAACTGTTCCTCCCACCTCGATAATGGCAATCTTGTTTTCCTCCGGTGATTTGGCGCGGTAGAAACGACTCTTAATCTCATTTGTAATATGAGGAATTACCTGTACGGTACCCCCGCCGAAATCCCCGTGACGTTCTTTCTGAAGAACAGACCAGTAAACCTTACCGGTTGTCACATTGGAATTTTTATCAAGACTCTCATCAATGAATCTCTCATAATGTCCCAGATCCAGGTCTGTCTCTGTACCATCGTCTGTTACAAAAACTTCTCCGTGCTGAATCGGGTTCATGGTTCCGGGGTCGATATTGATATAAGGATCAAACTTCTGCATGGTTACCTGATATCCTCTCGCTTTCAGAAGACGCCCCAGAGATGCAGCTGTGATTCCCTTTCCAAGACCGGAAACAACTCCTCCTGTAACAAATACGTATTTCACTGCCATTTTGATTTCCTCCTCCATCATCCTTTGTTAATAAAAAAAGCGTCAGATGCAGCTATCAGAGGGCACTTGACCCATCTGGTATTCTGCATCTGACGCCTTTGTCAGATCATCATATCTTCTATAATAATATGTTCAATTGGCTTTCTTTAAAAATATGCTATACTATAAAACATTTTTTTCGTTGTCAATAATGAATTTCCCGTTTTTAAGCAAAAACAAATCAAATAAGTTCCTTCTGATAAACTATGAAGCAGTTATATTTTATGGAATTACTCTGAACACAGTCATAATACAGAAAAAACGAATCTGTAGAAGTTCATCTTCCAGACCCGTCTTCTCTGCGATAATTATTCGGTTATAAAAATGTAAAATTTATGCAACTGCAAATTTCTTCAATGTACGATCAAATTCCCGGCTCTCCCCGTGGCAGTCTACTGTCAGTTCTCTGGTCAGATCCAGACTAAGTACACCAAGGATTGATTTGGCATCAATTAAAAATCTGTTGTAATAAACATCAATATCAAAATCACATCTGCTTGCAGCATTCACAAATTCCTGCACCTCTTCGGTTGCATTTAACTTGATTTTACTCTGTGACATCGTGATCACCCTTTCTGAAAACATTCTTTGTTTTTTTCTATCAGACGCCCATATTATGTTCCACATTTCAGAATTTGTCAAGTTTTTAAATTATCCAATTTTCATAAAGCGCAGGGGTTCTATTGTGCATTTTGTTCGTTTATATATGTTTTCACAGCATTATTTTATACATTATGTATGACTTCATCCTATATTGGTTTTACCATTATGTGAGATTGATTCCATATATCATCGACAGGTTTCTGCATTTTTTATGAATTTTTGCGACTTAACACTTCACAATATCTGCAAACTCCGCATTTGTATAATCCGGAATCTCCATCGGATAATTTCCATCGAAGCATGCCTTACATAAGGGCAGGCCGCCCGCCATTCCTTCCAGATAATCTGTCTGCATGTAGCCAAGAGAATCTGCTCCGATCATTTTACAGATTTCCTCCGTGCTGTGGCTGGCTGCAATGAGCTGATCATTTGACGGCACATCCGTTCCGAAATAACATGGATGTAAAAATGGCGGTGAACTGATACGTACGTGCACTTCCTTTGCTCCCGCCTCTTTTAACATGTGGATCAGGTTTGCAATGGTTGTTCCACGAACAATAGAATCATCCACCAGAACAATCCTCTTATCTTTTACAACAGATTCCAGCACACTCAGTTTCAGATGAACGCTGGACTCACGTTCTTCCTGAGTCGGTTTGATAAATGTTCTTCCAATATAGCTGTTTTTATAGAACGCAAATGCAAACGGGATTCCTGATGCTTCGGAGTATCCCTTTGCAGCAGGGAGTCCGGACTCCGGTACACCTGTTACAAGATCTGCCTCTACAGGATAAGACTTGGCAAGAGATTTACCGCCACGGATTCTGGCATCATAGACCTTCACCCCATCAATGGTACTGTCAAGTCTTGCAAAATATATATACTCAAACACACAATGCGCACGTTTTGCAGCAGCAGACGCAAGCTCTTTATTTGACTTCAGTCCGTCTTTTGTGATCGTAAGAATCTCACCTGGCTCAATGTCACGGATAAATTCCGCACTTACAGATGTCAGAGCACAGCTCTCAGAAGCAATAACATAAGCATTTCCTCTTTTACCGAGACACAATGGTTTCAGTCCATATGGATCGCGGACTGCGATCAGTTTTCTCGGGCTCATAACTACCAGACCATATGCACCTTTGATCTTCTTTGCAGTCTTTAGCACTGCCTCTTCTACTGTTTTAGAATGCACACGTTCTCTTGCGATATGGAACGCAATAACCTCTGAATCTGTAGTTGTATGGAAAATCGCTCCATTCTGGATCAGTTCCCATTTCAGTTCCGGTGTATTAACCAGATTTCCGTTATGTGCAAGTGCAAGAGTTCCCTTTACATAAGACAAAACAAGGGGCTGTGCATTCTCTGCAACAGAAGCTCCTGTTGTGGAATATCTTACATGACCAATACCAATATCCCCCTCATATTTACGGACAACATCCTGTCTGAGAACTTCACTTACAAGTCCCAGATCCTTATGAAACTTCACATTTCCACGCTCTCCCTTAGTATCAGAAACTGCAAGTCCGCAGGATTCCTGTCCTCTGTGCTGCAGGGAAGTCAGTCCATAATATATGGACGGAACTACATTGCCGCCATCCAGATCATAAATTCCAAAGACGCCGCACTCTTCTTTTATTCCAGCCATCTGATTTCCTCCGATCGTATTCTCTTGTCTGACTTTAACTTTACTTTCAAAACCCGCTGACATTGTTTTCTTATGTTTGGTGGGTTCCAAAATCAAATTATAATAATAGAAACAAATTTGTCAACCTATCCTTTTTTTGCCATATCTCAAAAATTTTTTCTGAATTTTTTCAAAAAAAGTGCTTGACATCTGTTTTCATTTCGTTTATAGTACAGCACATAAAGCAAAGGCGCTTTGGAAAGATCTACAGAGATCTCATCCAGGGCGCCTTTTTCGTTTTATAAAACTTTCGTTTCATAGAAAATGTTCGATGAGGAATTTTCTATGAGACGAAAACCGCAGGCAGTCACAATGGTGATCTGTAGCGGCACTACACATATTCAGAAAATATTGCAAACCGAAAGGAGAGTACCTATATGGCACAGAATATCCCTGAACTGTACGGCAGCCTGGTCTTCAACGACAAAGTAATGAGAAGTAAACTGCCAAAAGACATGTACAAAGCATTAAAGAAAACAATCGAGAGCGGTACACACCTTGAACTTGATGTTGCCAACTCCGTTGCTGTTGCAATGAAAGAATGGGCTACCGAGAACGGCGCCACTCATTATACTCACTGGTTCCAGCCAATGACAAACGTAACTGCAGAGAAACATGACAGCTTCATTTCTCCTACAGGAGATGGTCAGGTGATCATGGATTTCTCAGGTAAAGAACTTGTAAAAGGTGAGCCGGATGCTTCCAGTTTCCCGTCAGGCGGTCTTCGTGCCACATTCGAGGCAAGAGGATATACAGCATGGGATCCGACATCACCGGCATTCATCAAAGACGGAACCCTTTACATTCCTACAGCATTCTGCTCCTACAGCGGAGAAGCTCTTGATAAAAAGACTCCTCTCCTTCGTTCCATGCAGACACTTGATAAAGAAGCTACAAACCTTCTCCATATAATAGGAAATAAAGATATCAAACACGTAAATACAACTGTAGGTCCTGAACAGGAATACTTCCTGGTAGACAAGGAATTATACAAACAGAGAAAAGATCTTGTATTCTGCGGACGTACACTGATCGGTGCTCCTGCTCCTAAGGGCCAGGAAATGGAAGATCATTACTTCGGTGCTCTGAAACCTCGTGTCGCAGCTTATATGCATGACCTGGATGTAGAGCTCTGGAAACTTGGTATTCCTGCCAAAACAAAACATAACGAAGTTGCTCCTGCACAGCACGAGCTGGCTCCTGTATTCGATACAACAAACGTTGCGGTTGACCACAACCAGTTAACAATGGAAGTAATGAAGAAAGTTGCCGACAAGCACGGACTTGTATGCCTTCTTCACGAGAAACCATTTGAGGGAATCAACGGAAGTGGTAAACACAACAACTGGTCTATGATTACAGATACCGGTGTAAATATCCTTGATCCGGGAAAAACACCTGCTGAAAATACACAGTTCCTGATTTTCCTGACAGCTGTTATCAAAGCAGTTGATGAATACGCAGATGTACTTCGTATTTCTGTAGCAAGTGCAGGAAATGATCACCGTCTTGGTGCAAACGAGGCTCCGCCTGCTGTTGTATCCGTATTCCTCGGTGATGAACTGACAGAAGTATTAAAATCTATCGAAAATGACGAATATTTTGCAGGAAGCCGCGCAGTCCAGATGGATATCGGTGCAAAAGTACTTCCACATTTCGTAAAAGACAATACAGACAGAAACCGTACTTCACCATTCGCATTTACAGGTAACAAATTCGAATTCCGTATGCTTGGTTCCGAAGCTTCTGTTGCAAACCCGAACATTATCTTAAACACTGCTGTTGCTGAGTGTGTTCACCAGTTTGCAGAACAGTTAAAGGATGTACCGGAAGACAAGATGGAGGATGCAATCCACGAACTGATCAAGAAGACAATTATTGATCATAAACGTGTTATCTTTAACGGAAACGGTTATACAGACGAATGGATTGAAGAAGCTACGAAACGTGGTCTCTTTAACCTGAAATCCACACCGGATGCTCTTCCTCAGTGGATCGCAGACAAGAATATTGAACTCTTTACCAAATATCATATCTTCACAAAAGAAGAAATTGAATCCCGTTATGAGATCTGGCTGGAATCCTATTCCAAGATTCTTAACATTGAGTCCAATACTATGGTTGAAATGGTACAGAAGGATTTCCTTCCATCTGTATTCGCGTATATCGACAAAGTTGCAGCTACTGCTGTTGCTAAAAAATCAGTTGTTTCAGATGTCAGCACAGCTTCTGAAGGAAAACTGATCAAAGAGCTGTCACAGCTTGCTGATGAGATTTCCACAGGTCTTGAGACCTTAAAAGCAGATACTGCCAAAGCGCTTGCTACAGAAGATCCTCTGACTAATGCAAAAGCATACCAGACAGTTGTTCTTTCTGATATGGATGAACTCAGAAAGTCTGTAGATGCAGCAGAAACTCTGATTCCGGATGCACTGCTTCCATATCCTACATATGACAAGCTTCTGTTTTCCGTTTAATTAACAGGTAATAACAGGGGAATATCTTTATGAACTCTACTTCATAATTCATTATCGATTTCCTCATCCATTAATCACACGATATTTTGATGTTCCCCTGTTTTACATATAATTTTGATTTTAAACTGCATTGCATACAGTCATACGAAATGTCTTTTCTATTACATCAGTTATGCAATACACTATAAATATGGATTTTATATTCGCAAAAGCGCGATGAACTGGCTACATTTCCAGGCATCGCGCTTTTTGCATTTTATAAAATATGAGGAAATTTTTATGAGGGAGGAATATTATTATGGAATTTTCCGCAGTAAACACAATATGGGTGCTGGTCGGCGCCGCGCTGGTCTTCTTTATGCAGGCCGGATTCGCAATGGTAGAAACAGGCTTCACACGAGCCAAAAACGCAGGTAACATTATTATGAAAAACCTGATGGACTTCTGTATCGGAACCCCGGTCTTCTGGCTGGTCGGCTTCGGTCTGATGTTCGGTGCAGGTAATGGATTTATCGGAAAGATCGGTGGTATTGCAACAGAAGCACACTATGGTTCAGGAATGCTTCCTGACGGAGTTCCTTTCTGGGCATTCTTAATCTTCCAGACAGTATTCTGTGCAACATCCGCAACAATTGTTTCCGGTGCAATGGCAGAACGTACCAAGTTCCTTTCCTATTGCATCTACAGCCTTATGATCAGTCTTGTTGTATATCCAGTATCCGGACACTGGATCTGGGGCGGTGGATTTATCAGCCAGATGGGATTTCATGATTTCGCAGGTTCCTGTGCAGTACATATGGTAGGTGGTGTGGCAGCTCTGATTGGTGCCATCATCCTTGGACCTCGTATCGGTAAATATACAAAGGGCGGCAAATCAAAGGCTATCCCAGGGCACAACCTTACAGTTGGTGCTTTAGGTGTATTTATCCTCTGGTTCTGCTGGTTCGGATTTAACGGCGCTTCCACAGTCAGCATGGAAGGCGATGCAATTGTAAGTGCAGGTAAAATCTTCGTTACTACTAACCTTGCAGCAGCTGTTGCAACTGTAACTGTTATGATCATCACATGGGTACGTTACAAAAAACCGGATGTTTCCATGTCTCTGAACGGTTCTCTTGCAGGACTTGTAGCAATTACAGCAGGATGCGACACAGTTTCTCCTACATCCGCAGCAATCATCGGTATTGCTTCCGGTTTTATCGTAGTATTTGGTATTGAATTTATTGACAAGGTTCTGAAAATTGATGACCCTGTTGGTGCTGTCGGTGTTCATGGTTTAAACGGTGCTTTCGGTACCCTTGCAGTTGGTCTTTTCTCAGACGGATCAGGCACAGACTGGAAAGGACTCCTTACAGGCGGCGGCTTCCACGGATTTGGTGTTCAGTTCACTGGTATGATCATCACAATCGCATGGGTTGTTGTTACTATGACAATTATCTTCCAGGTAATCAAACATACAATCGGACTTCGTGTTTCAGCTGAAGAAGAGATCGCAGGTCTTGACTCCAAAGAACATGGTCTTGCAAGTGCTTATGACGGTTTCGCAATGGCTGGTGTTCCGACTCCTATGGGAACTTCCATAAAAGCTCCTGTTGTCACAGCCAGACCTTCTGCTCCTGCTGAATCAGTTCCTGAACTTCCGAAAGAAGGCGTTCATAAGCTTACAAAAGTTGTTATCATCACCCGTCAGAATAAGCTTGATGAATTTATGCAGGCAATGAATGAGATCGGTGTTACAGGTATCACTATTACGAACGTTCTCGGATGCGGTGTACAGAAAGGTGCTCCATCCTACTATCGTGGTGTTGAGATGGAAATGAATCTTCTTCCTAAGGTCAAAATTGAGATTGTTGTAAGTCTCGTACCTGTACAGAAAGTTATCGAAACTGCCAAGGCAGTCCTCCATACCGGTCAGATTGGTGATGGTAAAGTATTTGTATATGACATTGAAAATGTCGTTAAGATCCGTACAGGCGAAGAAGGTTATCTCGCACTGCAGGATACAAAGTAAATTATTTATCAACAATCAGGTAATATTAATAAGAGACATCAGCGTATTGATTGCTGGTGTCTCTTATTTTAATCTTTCTTTCTAACAATTCCAATGGCGTTAAAAAACAGGCAGTATATTTCATGTAAATATCATAGCCACGATATCGGAAGCCTATTGTATTATATCTGGTAGGAAGTGTGTCAAGTGCAAGAACCGCTTTTTAATCTTTTGGGAAAAATCCTCTGCATACTCCCGGTATTTAAATTGCTGAAGGATATATTTCTTTTTTCCTTCACATCCAGCTTGCCGCTCTGGGCAATTACAACTTTGTATTTTCTTTTTTCCATCCGTCCCCCTTATATTGCATCAATTTCTGCCCATGCTTCTTCCACTATCTGCACTCTGTCACTTTCCATATCATCAATGGCTTCATCCAGCCTTGACAAAAGAACATCCATTGCATCATTGATTGTATAAGTTGGTTCATGGGATTTTGTTGCCTGTGCCAATGCCATAACCATCACCCTTTCTTGAAATAGCACTTTTGTTTCTATTTTTATCATACCACGAACCACCGGAAATATCTATATATTTTAAATTTGTCTTTATAACCCAAACACAGAATACTGTTTTTGGGACGTTTTTTAGAATTTGTCTATTTGTAGTTTCAATTAAAAAAGTAAATAAAAGTGCTGCCGCACCAAACTTTTCAGTGCGGCAGCCCATACAGCTATTTACCTATGCCTCGTTTATATTAAATGTTTTTCCTTAAAGCTCCCGAAGGTAATCGGCACTAACATAACGGTAAATGCCGCCAAGAGAAATTTTGGCCCACCCATTACTGATAGAATATACATATACTTTTGTGCCATAATTCAATGTGCCTACTATTGTATATTGTGTTCCAGGGCCTGATCTGATATTTACATCCGACCCTGTGCACTTGTAATATCCCGGTACGCTTCTCGTGACAGAGCTTGTTTCAATTCCTGTATTTTCCGCAGCAAGCACCGGCATTGCAAATGAACTTGTCAAAAGAATTGCACTTATGACCAAACACACTACAAATGAGTTTTTTCTCATATACTTCATAATCTTTTCCTCCCATAATTTTTTTACACCATATCATCATCCTTGAGAACCTGGACGTGCTTTACTATAAGGTTCCTGCGTAGTTCCAACCACGACCCCATCTTTATTCAGTATATTACCTGTTTTGGGATCTATATGAGAACCGGCTGGTGGCGTCCATTTTCCCGACTCATTCACTGTACCAAGCGCATCTTCCAATTCCTTTTTCGTTCGGGGCGTTTTTCAGTTCTGGCGTTGGTGCCGAGCTGCCGTCTGCATTGTCTGTATTGTCAGTACTCTCAATAGTTTCTTCTTGAACAAATGATTCTCCTGAAGTCCTGTTATTTTTAGACGTATCTCCATTATCTTTATCACTGCAGCCTGTACATAACACCATTATTACAAACAACAAGCTAAAAACAACTTCTTTCTTATGTGTCATTTTAATCTTTTACCTCCATTATGCCCGTTTAACTACTCCGAACCGAACTACTCAATTTAAAGTGATAGAATTCTATCATTGTCCCATTGGAATCCACTCCCTTTCAATGAACAAACTGAATTAACTGTAAATAAAGAACTTTGATCAAATCAATGACAAACTTTATTATCTTTATTTTTGCCATGATTTCAACCCCTTTTGCACCAAACGACATTTACAGTCTGTTTTTGGTCGATTTACACATTTTCTTTACGATACAAGGTACTTGTAAGCCTGCTGTTAGTAATATCCCAACAGATGTACTTTCCCAGCAAAAATAAAGCTATATCTAACAGCCCAAACAGTATCACGAAGAACACTGTTGTTTTTTTATATGTCCTTTTCTCGTTAGTATCAAGTCTTCTGTTTTCACTGTCTATTGGACTAAATGTAATCAGGCTCACAGACGCAATAACTGTAGCTATTGCCAACTTCAAATCACATTGCACATGCATTGATAACATTATGCACAGAAACAATAGAAAACCAGATCCAAGAATACAAGTGTGCAAATTTTTTGCATGATAACCACCACTAAATTTTCTCAGAACCACAAACGGAAAAATAAGAGCAACTCCGTGTTTTACGCTTCCCAAGCCAAAGCCAATAACTCCTGCAAGGATAAGTGGTGATACCAATAGAAAAAAACTATATAATGCATACTTGTAAAGTTCCTTATCCGCCTCGTTTATCGCATTACACCGGATCATCCAATTTACTACTGTATCTGTACATTTTTCCATTACTTGTTTCTCCTGTAGTTCATTAATTCTTTCGGTGCCTTAGGCTGATACATGATAAGACAAGAAGCTGTGTTAGCTTCTGTCCGTAACACAACATCTAATGCTGCTTTCATTCCTTTTGCAACCGATTTAGTTACCTCTTTCTTCATAATGACCTCTCTCCTTTCCACTAAAATTTGTCATTGATTTTCACATAAGCAATCATATACCACTTTAATCAAATAAACGACCCCTTTGGAATGAACGGAATGATTCTTTACAATATTGGATAATTTCCCTCTTTTCTACGAAAAATAATATGTGATACAGAATTATTTATATATAAATATCAGTTTGTTTAATATATTGCAGAATAGTTCTTTGTTACATTCTTCTTTTTATTTAGTTCTATTGGTAAAATTCTACTGAAAGAAGGTGGGATAAATAGAATTTCAATATGAAGGTATGGGAAACCGCATCAAAATACGCAGAAAAGAATTACGGATAAAACAGGCAGAACTTGCCGAAAGATTAAATATATCCAATAACCATATGTCATCAATCGAAAACGGAAGGCAAAAACCAAGTCTGGATATTTTCATTCAGATTTGTAATTTACTCAATGTTACACCTGACTACCTTCTGCTCGGCAGTATGCACGCTTATAATATTCCACAGGATATTATTGATAAACTACGGTTATGTAATCAATCCGACATATAGCTTGCCGGAGACTTTATCGAACTGCTTGTAAAACGAAATAACAAAGCAACACATAATGAACCAAAATTGTAATTAAATTGTCTTTTCATACGCATTTTTTGCATTTGGAAATTCTATGTGATAAGATGTACACATACATCTATTTAGAAAGTCAGGTGAAAAAATGCGTATTTTAATTTGTGATGATGACACTCTGATCATTGAACAATTGAAGAAGTATATCGAATCCTACTTTGAGTCCAACCATTTAAAATGTCCTGAATTAGTTTCTTTTACCAGTGGTGAAGCTTTGTTAACTGACAAAGGTGAAAAGGATATTGTTTTTCTGGATATCGAAATGCCTGGCATGAATGGAATCTATGTTGGGAATGAATTAAAAAAAGCAAATAGAAATGTGATCGTTTTTGTTGTCACCTCTTATTCTGAATATTTGGATGAAGCAATGCGTTTTCATGTATTCCGTTACCTTTCCAAACCTCTAGATAAGCAGCGTTTTTTCCGAAATCTGAAGGATGCCTTAGCTTATTACAATTCCATTACACTCAAAATTCCTGTGGAAACAAAACAGGCGGTATATTCGTTTCCTGCTTCGCAGATTATTGCCATAGAAGCTCAGGGGCGAAAAGTAATTGTACATACTGCCCGTCAGGACTTTGACTCTATTCATAATATGAATTACTGGTTGGAAAAGCTTCCCCAAAACAGTTTTTTTCAGACACACCGGAGCTTTATTGTTAACTTCGAACATATTGTGGACTTTGATCACTCCACCGTACATTTATCAAATCCTCAGATTACCGCTTACCTGACACGCAGGAAATACAGTTCCTTCAGAAATGCATATCTACTATATCTGGAAAGCATGAGGTGAAAATAAATGGAATATATTATTTTACTTATTTTTAGTTTTTTTACAGAAGCGGTTATCTTATGGCAGTACGCCGCCAGCCTTTTTTCCCCTTCTCATAGCGGTAAAAAGAGACTGACTCTATTAAGTGTTCTTTATGTACTGTTGTTTTTTCTTTCCCTGCTTGGGCAAACATGGCTGAATATTATCAGTTTTTTTGTGATAAACACTGTTTTCCTCTATATAATGTTTAACCTCAAGTTATTATTGGCACTCTTCCATTCCGCTATACTTACAGCGATTATGGGAATATCTGAACTTGCAGTTTTGGGGATGATATCAAGATTCTTTCCCCATTTTCTCTTAGAAGCAAGTGTCGGACTTGTTTTTTATACCGTATTTAGCAAAATTACCTTTTTTGCAGTCGTTTACTTGTTAAGTTGGCTCTTCAAGGGGAACAAAGCAGCTCAAGAACCGTACGGTCACTCCGAAATTCTCTTGATGTTCATCCCGCTTTCCTCTATTCTTATGATGTTTACTCTTCTTTCTATTGGTGAAACAACCGCATATGCCCCACCGGTTGATTTTCTAGTAACAATCTGTGCCGTTTTTCTGTTGCTGGTCAACCTACTTGTATTTGGAATCAACCAATATAACACAAAAAGATCACAGGAATATGCCGATTTGCAGTTACTGCTCCAGAAAGAATCCGATTCTGTTGAATACTATGAAATGATGCTTGCACAAAACGAGAACCAGAGCATTTTGATCCACGATATAAAGAAACATCTTCAATCAATCAGATTACTGAACGAAAAAAATGATTCCGATAAAATAAATGACTATATACAACAACTCATGGAATCTTCCGACTTAAAGGAAACCACAAAACTCTGTGATCATGAAATGCTAAACTCCATTCTGTGCCGCTATCAGCGCCACTGCAATGATAAGCACATTATTTTTCACACTGACATCAGAAGCGGCACGGTACAACATATATATCCGCGCGATTTGACTTCTTTATTCTGTAACTTATTGGAGAATGCAGTGGAATCAGCAGAGAATATTCCAGACTCTTTTATTGAGCTCACCGTACAAAAGAAAGAAAATTCACCCTTTCTTATTATCATACTCATCAACTCCTGCCAAAATACCCCTGTATATAATCCAGAGGGACTTCCTATATCCCATAAATCAGACAATGGCAGACATGGATTCGGAATCAAAAGCATTAAAAAAGTCGTAAAACAGTACCATGGAAATTTGCAAATGTATTATGATAATGATTCCGGTACCTTCCATACAATCCTAACCTTAAAGCAGTAAATATTAAAATCTGGCAATCGCAATTTTATACGATTGCCTTTTTACATATTTCAGCATGCATTGATGTTGTTTTATATCACTATAAATGAGCAAGTTCGTGATTTTGCATAAAAGAAAGAGATCTTTTCCTGTTATGTGTGTCGATGGCCGATCGAGATATTTTTCAGGCAATGTAAAAACCGTCTGGCACTGGATACATACCAGATCCGTTTCTCAAAGGAAATACAGAGATACTGGCTGCTGATGTCACTGGCACATTGTATTTGTGTCACAGGAACTGGCAAATATCGATCTTTTCAAGATGGATATCATCGAATCTGTAGTGCCGTTCATCAGGAAAAGTATCAGTATCTATTCCTATGTGCAAAAGCAAGTGATGATTTTGAAGCATTTATGAAATTAGCAGGATAATTTTGTGCATTTTTTCAAACTTGCTCATTTATAGCAGGATATATTATCCTGTCAATTGAATCTGAAAGGGGCTGTTGTAATGAGAAAAAAATTAAATATTACAGAAGGCATTTTTCCTATGCCTGTATTGATGGTTGCAACCTATAATGAAGACGGAAGCATCAATGTAATGAACGCTGCCTGGGGTACGATGCAGGAACGTGACACAGTTGCATTGAACCTTACCGAGACCCATAAAACCGTACAGAATATCAAAGCACGCGGTGCATTTACCGTCAGCATCGCGGATGCCGCACATGTAACAGAAGCTGACTATTTCGGTGTAGAATCCGGTAATCGCGAGCCTGATAAATTTGCCCGCAGCCGTCTGACCGCCACAAAATCTGAAACTGTAGATGCTCCGATTATCAATAATTTTCCTCCTCGAACAAAAAGACAGTCAGACAAACTCAGCCTGACTGCGCTAAATATTACCTGTCTGATTTTATACGGTATCCTTCCTATTCATGTGGTGACAGCCTGGGCAGATTCCAGCGGTAATGTGCTGCCAGATATCGGATCAGCACCACTACAATTGATGATACTACCATAGCCTGTACATTTCCCACAAATCGATTCATATATACGCATACAACTGCACCAATGATGGAGGCACAGGCATAGATATGTTTTACAAAAATATACGGCGGTACACTCGCCATCATATCTCTAAGCAGACCGCCGCCTACTCCCGTAATGGTTCCAAGAAATACAAGCAGGAACACATTGTCCATATATCCCTGGCGGATTCCTGTATTTACTCCTACTACTGTAAAAATCCCAAGCCCGACAGAGTCCATTGCCAGCATGATTTTATCGTAGGTCTCACGCCTGTGCCCCTGAAGCAATTCTCTCTTGAAATAAAAAATAAAGAAAACAATGCAGGAAGCAAGCACTGACACCAGTGCATATACAGGATTGGTAAATACAGCCGGAGGGATGATCCCCAGAACAATATCCCTGATCATTCCTCCGCCTACTGCTGTTGCAACTCCCAGAACGCTCACGCCGAAAATATCCATATTCCGTTCAACGCCCACCATCGCTCCGGAAGCAGCAAACGCCACTGAACCGGCCATTTCCATAACAAATGTTACAATTGACTGATAATCCATATTTGTTTTTAACTCCCCATCCTATCTTTCTTTTATAATCCCAGAAAACAATGCAACTAATGCACTCCTGCAAAGCACGAAAGACAGGAAAATGCTGAACTGTCTTAATTGCATTATTTTCTGGAATTGCTATAAAAATATCAGTAAATCTCCGTTCATCACTTAATGTTTTCATAATTGAAGCAGGAGATTCCACTGAATTATCCAAGATAAAAAGTCGATTTTTTGAACGTCACGTGAAAGAGTCTTTACTCTCAATCAGTATCAGAAAATCGACTATTTATTCCATTTCATATAGATAAACTTATATACTTCGCGAACACCTTCAGCATAGTATAGTAAGTGAATTACTCGGCAACTGAGTTACCAGAGCATCTGAATTAAGGCGGGATACCGCCTTTTTTTCAGGGTGCATCCATGACACCACTACTGTTTGCTCTTTAGAGCTATACAGCTACTTTTATTATTTCCGGTGTTTTCAGTCCGGTTACGGACAGTTCTTTTTTTACTCCGGATACGGAGTGATATTTTCTCAGGATATTATATGCGCCTACCGCATCTGCATTATAGACTCTGTTTCCATCCCTATATGATCCTCTCTCTTTCCGGTTGGACGGCTCTGCATATCTTTTCCCTACTTCCGGTGACAGCGGACTGCACTGGCTGGTATAACTTTCTTCTTGTTTTACAAAGCGGATCCCATATCTTTTCAGCTTATATTCCAGCATGATGTAGATCCTGTTATACGGCAGGCTGTGAAGCTTCTGGTTTGTCCTGTGTCCCAGGTCTTTTTCTCTCCGAATGTTCCGGATATCCCCTGTAACGACACAGGTGATCCCCTGTTCCCGGCAGTATTCTGCAAGATATCTTGTGATCTTGTGCAGATAGTCCGTTACTGAGTCTTGTTTTCTCTTATATAACTTCCTGATATGTTTTGATGTGACCGGATGCTTTACTCCCTTTCCGGACTGCTGCCCATACCACTGGGCCTGCACCCTTGCGATCTCTTTATGGAAATATCTTTCCAATTCAAGGTACTTCCTGCCCAGAATAAACGTCTTCCCATTTTCAGAATCATAACACGTCATAAGGTTGTGAAGCCCCAGATCAATAGACAGTTCATGTCCGTTCTGTGGAAGTTCTTCCTGGTCAGGGACCTCATAAACAACAATAATTTTACAGTTTCCCTTCTCCGGCGGGTAGATCCGCAGCTGTTTGATCTGATCCATGCCCCTGAAAATCTTATTTTCAAGATAAAGAAAGTTTTCATGGATCTGATACGTTTCTTCCATATATTTTTTTAATGCCTTTGGAAGGGACAGGCGGACTCTGTCCGTATCCCGCTCATGCACGATCCCCATCTGCATATAGGTAATGGGGATACTTTCCTGCTTAAACCGCGGCGGTCTGGGAGTCTCGATCCCCCCGGATCTTTTCAGGGCATAGAAAGACTTCCATGCCTTGTCCAGCA
>ENA-OQIU01000046-OQIU01000046.1-human-gut-metagenome-genome-assembly--contig:-NODE-46-length-29081-cov-5.208330_pt1 | contig 29081 bp, 28 predicted proteins | sample MGYA00242590_ERZ504755 | MGnify/ENA primary metagenome ERZ504755 (study PRJEB26092, sample SAMD00036359) | human gut metagenome | host: Homo sapiens | study: EMG produced TPA metagenomics assembly of...
AATTACAGACATTCCAGAGCTTGGATGCTGCATAGCACATATGCCCGATGAGGTTCGCATATTCCCGGCTGACCTTTATGGATGTTTTCTTTGACAGCAGCATTTCCTCTCCTCCATAGTATCAGTACGCTTTGCTCTGATGTTCGATGTACCTGCGGATATTTTCTTCCGATACAGATCCGACCATTTCCACATAATAGGAATGGTTCCACAGCTCCCCTTTCCAAAGCTGGTTTCTTATTTCCGGAAAACGTTCGAAAAGTTTCCTGCCGGAGATCCCCTTCAGGTATTTCATGATCGCAGTTATGGATAATTTCGGAGGGGCTGACACAAAACAGTGTACATGGTCTCCTTCCCCACATTCAAACAGATGGACCGTAAAGCCCTTATCTTCTGCGATCTCCTGCACCAGTTTCTGCAGATATGCCTCGACCTCCGCACTTAATATCTTCCGCCGGTATTTTACCGACCATACCATATGGTAATTAATATTGCACACACAAGTGCGATAATGTATAAGATTTTCTTTCATACATATATGATACCATGATATCAAAAATTTCGCAATAAAATATCGAACATATTTCTTTTTTATAATGCTGGATACAGCTTTTTATAGGGAGAAATTGAATGAAAACCGTTTTGTTATTTTTATTTATTATGAGTGCAGATATGCACAGTTTGCGCTTTCATCTCGGTAATTGAATTGCCGAGGATTCCCGCTTATTATCCTAAAAAAATACTTTCCGCAAAGTGAGCGTATTGATTGCTGAAATAATGTCTGCATTCCAACAATCAGGCTTCTTCTTTTCTCATGGAGTTCACTGCCGCAATTACAGCAACTACCACAATCCCAATAATAACTGCGATCTTTCCGTTTGCTGTAGGACCTTCACCAGAAGATGCCAGTCCGAAGTTATGGGCAAAAGCAGCACCTGCCATCAGACCGAGAACGGTCACAGCGGAGTCTGTATTTCCCTCGCCTGCAAGGATCAGCTGACGAAGCGGGCATCCACCGAGGAGAATACATCCAAAGCCTGCCAGATACATTCCCAGTGCGTTCCACAGTCCGTCTGTATGTGCGATCGGCTGTCCCGCAAATCCCGGATTGAAATAGGATGTTCCTGTAACTGCACCGAGGATCAGATTCATTACCAATGCTGTCACAAGAATTGCAGCAAAACCGAACAGTAATTTATATTCTTTGAAAAGTACCGCATCACGGATACCGCCGACCATACACAGACGTGTTCTCTGAGCCAGGATACCAACAATAATTCCTGCTGCCAGTGCAATAATGATTGCAGCATGTTTTGCTCCGGGTCCACCTTCCGGTTCTGTGAAATGGATAAATGCAGGTGCAGCTGCCAGTAACAGCAGCATCACGATCTGGAATGCCGGATAAATACTGCCTTCCAGCTTCGGCATCTTATAAGAACGTTTCAGTGTGTAACCTTTCTTCAGGAAAATAGTTCCTGTAAGAATACCGGCTACAAATCCAACAAGGCCAAACAGAGCATTTCCGTCTCCGCCTGCCAGACGCAGAATCATACGGAATGGACATCCAAGGAACATCAGACATCCGATCATAACAAATGCACCAAGTGTAAATCTGGTCACAGGTGCGGAACCGCCTCTTGGACGGAATTCTTTCTTAACAAGTGAAATGATACATGCTCCAAGCACCAGACCAATGATCTCCGGACGGATATACTGAACTGCTGCCGCTGAATGAAGTCCCAGCGCACCTGTGGTATCTCTCAGGAAACAGGCAATACAGAAGCCCATATTTGCCGGATTTCCAAAAAACACCAGAATTGCAGCGATCAGACCGATTACGCCTCCTGCCAGAACTATGGTTCCCTTTTCGTTTTTCATTTATTTCTTTCCTCCTTTTGCACTGACTTTTTTTGTTGTCAGCACAATTTCTTTGTATCTATTTTATCATTTTTATGCTGAAATCACTAATTCATTATAGCCGTATTTTATAGTTATTTATAGAAATTATTTATAAGTTGTGCTATACTATAATGATGTTAGGGGCAAAAAGTATTTTGCCCCTAACCTGATATCTACGAATTGTTCCGCAGCAAACTAGCTCCTGCAATTCTCATATCATATAATCTTTAATTATATAAAAATAGGGGGATTTGTTACTGTCAACTACCCATCACCTAAAGGTAATGGGCTTGTAACTGCCCAGTCGTAGTAACGGCTTACGCCTCCGACCTTTTATCCCCAATAGGCATTGCTGCCTAAAGTGGCGTTACATCATTGGGTGGTTGACAGCACCCTTTGTAGCAGAGTTTACTCTGTTACAACTGTATTAGGTACTTGGCTATCAGCAAGATAGTTTATTCCCATACGATACAGATTCATAGCTCCAATACGGTCATCATTAGACGTATAACCGCAGTTTTTGCAAGTAAACAAATGTATTTTCTTATTACGATTAGACTTTTCAGTATGTCCACAAGCAGGACAGCATTGACTGGTATAACGAGGATCCACCTTTATTACAGAAGATTGATTCTGCTTCGCTTTGTAAATCAGCTTCTGCTCAAGGTCATAAAAAGACCATGATACAGAAACATAGCGGTTTTTTGTTTTGACACGTTCTGTAACATTGCGAATACCAGTCAAATCTTCTAATACAAAGAGAGTATGCTTTGGATTACCGGTGGCGAGTGCCTTCGATACCTGATGGTTAATATCCTGCATCCAACGGTTTTCTCGCTGACCGATAGCTTTTAGTCTTCGCCTTGAGGATGGCGTATGTCGCATTTGAAGTTCTTTACGAAGCCTGGAATAATTAGCCCGTTTCTGTTTAATAGCTTTACCACTAACAAATCCAGACTTATGTTTACTGTCATAAGTTGCAACAACAAAGTTAATACCTCTGTCAATACCTACAACATTACAAATATCAGAAATATTACTTTCTTCAACCTCATAGGTAACTGGTATATGCAGATAGTATTTACCATGTTTATTTACAAGTTTGGCAGTACCAAACTTGTAAATAGAATGGTTAAAATACTTAGACATACCCTCAGCAAAATAAGGAAGTTTCACACGACCATTAAGCGTATTGACGGAAAAGCAGTTTTGAGTTAAAGAATAATCTCTGTTCCAAACCAGGTCGTACTGAGGTTTTTTAAAAGATGGTTTTATCCATTCATTCTGATTTTCAAGAATGGTCTTATATCTTGCGATAACCGTTTTAAAAACAGACTGCGCCATTTGTGATTTGAGACTGAACTTTTCTCTTAGAGTAGAGTACAAAATTTTATTGAGTGAGAACTGCTTTAGGTCATGTGTGCGGAATACATAATCTGAAACATAATTACAGGCATCACAATAAACAGACATTGTTTTATTAAGCAAAACTTTATCTGTATCAGTTGCAACTATCTGAACTTTTGCAGTTATAGTTATCTGTTCCATAAAATTTATTCCTCTCATTGATACTTCACTAGCAATAGTGTATACTAATATTTAGTGAACGTCAATAACTATCAGAGGTGATTTATGGATAATAGATATTATCGTCATAACAGACGAAAATACAGTCTGAAAGTACATATAGTTCTTGTAACCAAATACCGCAAACAACTACTACAAGGCTCTATTGCTGATGATGTGAAACAAAAGATTCTCGATATAGCTAATACTCGTGGCTACGAAATAATTGCTATGGAAACAGACAAAGACCATATACATTTTTTGTTAAGTTATGATGCAACGGATAGAGTATGCGACATTGTTAAAATTGTAAAGCAGGAAACAACATACTACTTATGGCAAAAGTATAATTCGGTCTTATCAAAACAGTATTGGAAGAAAAAAATATTTTGGTCAGATGGTTATTTTGCTTGCAGCATTGGAGAAGTGTCATCAGCAACTATACAAAAATATATTGAGAGTCAAGGATAATAGATAACAATTTACAAGGCTCCTCCCACCGCCTAAAGAAGGCCACTGAAAAAGTCCTTTTTGCGTATAAATTAACACAAAATAAAGTACATCAATCAACTTTGAGACACTGTATATAGTATGAAAAAACAGTTTTTCAGTGGCGTCCCTAAAGGCAGTGGGTTTCCGCCCATGACAAACGAAAGGATTTATTTATGAATAAAATCTATCTGGATCAGGCCAGTACGTCTTTTCCAAAGGCACCATCTGTTGCACAGGCAGTTTATGATTACCTGGCAGGCTCTGCTGTGAATGTGAACCGGGGAGGATACCGGGCAGCTTATTCTGTGGAAGAACAGATTTTTGAGACAAGAGAACAGCTTCTGAAGCTCTTTCACTTTACTTCCGGAAAGGGTAAGAATGTTATTTTTACAGAAAATATCACTGCCAGTCTGAATGTTCTTCTGAAAGGACTTCTGAAACCCGGCGATCATGTACTTGTAACTGCCATGGAGCATAATGCAGTAATGCGTCCTCTTGTACAGCTGGAGAAACATGGAATTTCTTTTGACAGGATCCCTTGCGCTTCTGACGGCAGTCTTCTGCTTGATAAAGCAGCTGCACTCCTTCGTCCTGAGACTAAGCTTGTGGTCTGTCTTCATGCTTCCAATGTATGCGGAACTGTCATGCCTGCACAGGAAATCGGAAATTTCTGCAAAGAACATGGGCTTCTTTTTATTCTGGACACTGCACAGACAGCAGGAACGCTTGACATTGATATGGAGAAATATCACATAGACGCACTGGCATTTACAGGTCATAAGGGACTCAGAGGACCACAGGGAACAGGTGGCTTTCTGATCCGCAATGAACTGGCAGTGCAGATCGAGCCTCTTATCAGCGGAGGAACAGGAAGTGCCTCTCATTCTGAGGAAGTACCGGCATTTCTTCCGGATCGTTTCGAGCCCGGCACTCCCAATGTACCTGGAATTCTGGGACTGCATGCCGCACTCTGTGATCTGGAAAAACAGTCCATGGAAGAAATCCGCCAACATGAATTAATGCTGACACAATACTTTATGGATGGTATCCTGAATCTGGATCCTGAAGAAAAATTTCTGCGTATTATCGGTAAAAAAAATACTGAAAACCGTTGTGCAGTTGTATCTGTCCAGACCTTACATATGGACATGGCTCAGGCCGCCTTTGAGCTGGACAGTACTTACGGAATTATGACAAGAGTTGGCCTTCACTGTGCACCAAATGCACATAAAACCCTTGGAACATACCCGAAAGGTACTCTCCGGTTTTCTTTCGGATCCGAGAATACAAAACAGGAACTGGATATTGCTTTAGATGCATTATCTGCATTACTATAGCACTCCCCGCAAATGATGCATTTATAGCAATCCTCTTAAATGCATTATTTAAGAGGATTACTATAAAAGGAGAGTTTCACAATGGAATTTAAACAATTAGAAGCATTCGTCGCTGTCGTGGACTACGGCAGCTTCTCAGAGGCAGCCCGCCGCCTCTATCTGACACAGCCTACGATCAGTGCGCATATACGTTCCCTGGAAGATGAACTGCATATGAAACTGATCATCCGTACTACAAAGAAAACAACGATCACAGCCAAAGGCTACCAGCTTTATGACAGTGCAGTCCGTATGCTGGAAATCAGAAATAATCTGCTTGAAAATTTTACAGGTGCCCACAAACATATGATAGATTTGGCTGCATCTACCATTCCTTCTTCTTATCTTTTGCCGGAACTGCTTGCTGCTTTCGGCAAAACGCACCCGGATGTTTATTTTCACTCCATACAGTCAGACAGTTCAGAATCCATCAGCCGGGTACTGGACGGAACTGTAGATCTGGCTCTGGTAGGCCAAAATACACGTGATGAGAGCTGCGTGTTTATTCCTTTCTGCCATGATGAGCTGGTTATTGCAACTCCTGTAACAGATCACTATCTTGCACTCAAGGACAGAGAAACACCCGCTGTTTTTCATGATTTCCTGAAAGATCCTATTATCCTCAGGGAAAAGGGCTCCGGCACAAAAAAAGAAATGGACCTTTTTCTGGAGCGCACAGGCATCACAACAGACAATCTGAATGTGATTGCCCGCATGAATGACCTGGAAAGCATCAAAAAGTCCATTGTTAATGGTCTGGGAATCTCTATTCTTTCATCACGCTCTGTCAATGACCTGCTGAGGACAAAGCAGATTCTTGTCTTTCCGCTGGAGGAAGCTGCCCATAAGCGCAGTTTCTATATAGTCTACAGCAAAAACAGGATTCTGAAACCCCATGTAAAGCAGTTTGTACAGTTTGTGCGAGACTATTATATGTAACTGTTATCTGCCGGCATCCAGCAGTTTCACAAACTCTTCCTCCGGCATCGGTTTGTAAAAATAATAACCCTGAATATAATCACAGCCGTTGTCTCTTAAGAACTCGACCTGCTCTTTAGTTTCAGCACCTTCCGCTATAATCTTTATATCCATAGTATGTGCCATTTCAATGATGAAGCGGATAATACTGCGTGTTTTGGTATTGGTTTCTATCTGCCGCACAAAACTCATATCAATTTTCATAATATCAAAGTTGTAATTCTGGAGCATTCCAAAGGAAGAATATCCGCTTCCAAAATCATCCAGGAGCAGCAGAATCCCTGCTTCTCTTAATGCCTCCAGAGTTGCATTTCTGTCTGCCTCAATGGCAGCATAGGAAGTTTCTGTAATCTCCATTCTGCACAGACCAGACGGCATGGAAGCATCTGCACATTTCTTCTCCAGCCAGTTCATGATCGTCTCATCATAGAAATCCATCCATGACAGATTAGTTGATACCGGAACTGTGATCTTATCGGACTGATAACGTTTCTTCTGAAATTCATTAACCGAATCCAGCACATACAGATCCAGTTCGGAAATATGTCCGCTTTCCTCCAGTGCAGGAATAAATACACCCGGCGAAATAAATCCCTTTTCCGGGTAGAACCACCGGATCAGAGATTCTGCTGATGCAATCTTTCCGGTCATTGCATCCACAACAGGCTGAAAATATACTTTGAACTGTCCCTGCTCAATCCCTTCCTCCAGTTCACCTGCTAATGTTGCTTTATCTATATATGTATTCTTCATGGAAGAATCATAAATCTTATATGACTGGACAAACTCATCTGTAATATATCTCTGGGCAATCTTTGCTCTGTCGATCATTCCATTCACAGACTATTTTTTTCTTTTCAAGCATAAAAATCCCACATTTGACAGACAAATGAAGTGTTTTTCCTCCCCGGGTAAGTTTCTTCTGACACATTCCGGTAAGCATATCCAGATTGAGATTCTTACGTTCTACCAGACAGATAAAATGATCTGCATCCTCACGTGCCGATACCAGAGGCTTCAGCTCTGATTTCCGGACATCTTCGTACACTTTGCGCAGCATCATATCTCCGATTTCTGTTCCAAAAAGTTCATTGACTGCCTTGAAATTCTTAATATCGAAAAATACAACCGCATATCCGGTTCTGTCTTCACTTTCTTTCAGAATCCGTTCCACATGACGGATAAAACCCTGTCTGTTATATCCGCCCGTCAGAATATCCTGTTCAAATTTCTCCGTAATATCCTCAACTGTAGCTACAATAATGTCAAAAAATTTATTGAGGTAAAAAAATGTATAGTTCTTTAAACATTTCTCCCCTTTTTTATTAAACTGATGAACAGAGAAAGAATATCTATCTTTCTCCTGCAGTTCTTTCCGAATGGTATCAAGACGCACACATTTTTCATATACGGATTTCTCATCATCCGGAACAAATTTCTTCATAACTTCAGTAACATAACCGGAATAACTGATCTCTTCTGCCAGAACCATCTCCATGGCACAGATACCCGGATGATCCAGTCTCACACAGTCTCTCTGCCCGTCAATAATCTCTATTCTGTCAAAATTCTTTCTGTACAGCATATGCGGAATCTGCTCTGAAAAATAGTTCTCTGTAATATCAGAAAAATAGATCAGTGCTTCCAGCCTGTCATAAGAAACGTTCCGGACCATCTCAACTGTGGTTCTGATCATCCTCAGACTGATTCCTTTTGTGGCATACACAGGACATTCCCATTGGATCATATCTTTTCCCTGTGTCAGACACTCCCTCAGATTATCTACACAAAATACCTTTCTGTACTGAGTTCTCACTTCTCTCTGCGGAATAGACTGACTGATCCGCTCAATATAAGAATCCAGTGGTTCATTTACATCTTTCAGCTCCAGTGAAGCAATCCTGCTGTTTGCCATAATACAGCTTCCATCCGAAATATTTACTGTAACTGAGGCAAACGCATCTTTTGCATGACGTATGATCTTATCCAGCTGTTTCAGATATTCATCATTGATATCCCGGATATACATCATGGCAATCTGGTCATCCGGTTTATATTCTGCACTTCTGATGACTTCCATACATACCCAGCGGTACTCCTGTTTTATCAGAGTTCTGTAGTTCAGGTAAATGCGTTCTCTGCCTTTCGCAAGTTCTCTTCTCAGATTATCTATACTGCAGAATTTCAAATATTCTTCCTGATCCTCTTCATAAATATACTTATAATCAGCCATCATTTTAAGGCTTTCAGAAAGACTTGGAAGCATGGAAACAGTACTGTCTTTTCCTCTTATAACTGTATAAGTATCTGTCGAGAGATTAATCTTGAGTATCCGGTGAAAAATAGATGATAACATTTTCATCGCATCCTGCAGGTCTCCCGTCATCTTATCATGCAGCGCAATCGTACTCTCAACACGATGAAAGACCGTCATTGCATCAAAGGGACGTGTGAAGTAATCACTTGCTCCAAGCCCATAAACCCGACGGATGCTATCTTCGGAAGTCTCTGATGAAATACAGATAACAGGCAGCATATCCAGCCATTGCTTTTCCTTCATAACAGCAAGTACCTGATAACCATCCATTACCGGCATGATCAGGTCAAGGAGCACCAGCTTAAAATCCTTATGGCATCTTTCAAGGATTTCAACTGCCTGCTTTCCATTTTCAGCTTCACAGATATCATATTTATCTTCCAGCATACAGGAAAGGATTTCTCTGTTTAATTGTGAATCATCAACGATTAATATCTTTAGCTTACTCATATAATGTATGCCCTTTCTTCTGTTATTATGGCTGTGTGAAAATTTAACCGGACAGATGTCAAAAACAGCTGCTCGGTTATGCATAATTCAAGTATATCATTCAAAGGATAAAAGTCAATAATTGGAAATATCGTTTTATCGCTGTTCACCGGTAAAAGTTTTACTGAGAACAGAGTGAATAGCAACGTTTTCATACACTGTCAGTATATAATTCCCCGTTTTCTCTTTACAAAGATTCACTTTGAGATATATAGTACATATATAATGTCAGGTTAAGAATGTTTTAGCACTGACATCATATCCACGAATTTTAAGGAAGTTATTGCCGGATACAGTAACTTAAAGGGGAAATTATGACTAAGAAACTAAGCACAAATGATATCTTTGCCAAAATTGAAAAAGGAGAACCGGTAGATGTAAAAGAAGTAGAATTTGTTTCTCCTGATACAATGAGGGATAAACTATATGCCAAGATCACAGAAATGCCTTCCAGCATTAATCATTTTGCAGATCTGTGTGGTATTTATCCTTCCCATCTTCATGAATTTCTGAAAGGAACCAAGAATCTCGGCCGGGACAAACTGATCATCGTCTGTATCGTTCTGAAATTAAATCTCAGGGAAACCAGAGAAGTATTAAAATGTACACTGCAATCTGACTTTTATCCAAAAAACCAGAGAGATTTTATTATTATGTCAGGTATTAAAGCACATAGAAGTGTAGATGACATCAATGAACTTCTCATGAACAATGGACTTTCTATCTTATCCTGATTTACTGCTCATCTTATTCCTGTAGTAACGTTACTGTTCACACATCACTATTCCGCGAGGTGTTTTGGCATGAATATGCCAAAATCCCGAGACATACAAGCCAAAATTCCATTGCCGCAGGCAATCTGGAATGAATTTTGGCTACGTTACTGTGAACGGAGTGAACAGTAACGTAGCAACGGGAATTGCTATATATTTTTCACAGAAAATCATTTATATTTTGATCCGGAAGTGATACAATGTATTACAGCTGACACGATCACTTACCGAAAAATGCGCCTGTTTTCTTCTCAGAGAGCAGGCGTTATATGTATTTACAGCAATATGAGGTTTCTATGACTATTTTAGATTATTTCTATCCCAGGCTTAAAAATTATATTGATTTTGATTTTACAGATCAGCTTTCTCTGCCCAGATTAAAAAAAGAATGGAAATTACTATGCTACCTATGTTTCTGAAATCAGGCAGGAACACGCTGTCCTTTCGCCTGACAGATGCAGTGTAGTCCTGAAAGAGATTCCTGCTTCCTTAACTGAAATTTACAGAAAAATCAGTTCCAGATGGTCGCCTTATATCGAAACTGTGTATGGTGTTCTCTCAGAAAACGGACATTCTCTGGCAATCAACGAATTTATACAGAAACCCGCCTGCCTCAGTTATCCCACAAAGGAGCTTTTGGAAATGCGAAGCCTCACCCTGGAGGATTTTATTCTGAAAATGCGTACACTCTCCGAAAAAGAAGCACTTATTTTCCTTCTTCAGCTTTGCGAAGCTCTGGAAAATATTTCGGAACTTTCTCTGGTACATGGTGATGTTTCTCCTCAGAATATCCTGCTTACAGATGTCCTTCCCCTGAATTCCCAAAAGCAGCAGCCCACATCTTCCACCGGAAAAAGTATCACAGAACTATGCCGGAATGTAGCTGTGAAACTGATAGACTTTGATATTGCCAGAGAAGAAAAGGGGAGCCATCATATGGTCACTACCGTAGCAGGTACCAATCCCTATGCTGCACCGGAGATTCTGGATTACCAGACACCTACAGACAGAGTCGATATCTATTCTCTCGGATGTGTTTTTGCCTTTATGCTCACCGGTAAATCACCTAAACAGATGAGCAGAGAAGAATTTCAAAGCAGTCTGTCTAAATCAGTCCGCAAAATAATCAATAAATGTACTGCCGATTATTCCAGAAGATATAAGGATGTTACACATTTGAAAAAAGACATTTCCGCTCTTTTGTCCACTTCCACAATGCCTGTTCCGGAATTTTTCCACATACTGCCAGGTCTTCGGAGTGGAAAACCATTGGAAATATGTATTTTTTCCCTGATTTACTGTGCACTTTTTCATCTTCTGATATTCCTGATCTGCCCCTCACCTTCACTTGCCTGGATCCTTCCTGCAGTAGCAGTTTCTGTAATCCTGACTACTGATGTTTTTCATCTTGGCAGACACTTTGCCTTTTATCAGCTTTGCCTTGAACAGCAGCCTGAATGGTGTTATCTTTTTAAGTTCTGATCGGATTTGTGCTGCCGTTTACTGTTTTGAGAATGATATCATAAAAAACTTATAGAATTGCTATAAGCAAAGAGGTTATACATTATGGATTCATCTGTTATAGAAATTCTGAAAAGACAGCAGATACTGGAGACATTTAAATCCTCCGGATATGAAAAAGAAACAGAAATCAACTCCACACAATACGGTCAGAATATTCTCAGAGTCTGCCGGACATCTTCCTTTAAACGAAACAAATACAGGAAAAAGCTTACCGCTGCCTGTGCTTTTGCCATTGTAGCCGCTCTGTTTTCCGCTGCAAATGTGGGATATATATGGATAAGAACGGAATTGCCACCTCTAATGCACGTCCTGCTTACCTGGAGCCTGATCCTGACGTAGACAACTCTTCCGATGACTATTACTCCACTTCTGTTCCACGTGCAGAGGCAGCCATGGAAGCAGGGGACTATACAAATGCCAAAAAGATACTGGACTCCAAAAAAGAAAGAAATGAAAACACCTTCGCCGGTGCCCTGACTTATTCAGAACTTTATAATAAGACAGGAGATTATGATAATGCCGCCCTGGTGATTCTTAATTTTCTGGACAAACATTACCCGCCTGTCAATATCCATTCTCAAAGTCCGCTTTATACAGACCTTCAGGATATTAAGGGGGAACTGTCTCCGGATGTACAGGAACGATACGATACATGCATGACAGAATGTAAAGCATCTGCTGCATTTTATGATCATCTGGATTCCCTTGTCAAACAGGAAGATTACCAGACTGCTCTGGATCTGTGCAATTCCCGGAAACAGGAAGGTGCTTTTGATTCCACGCTTTTTACTTATTACGATTACTGTTATATGGGACTTGAAAAATACGAAGAATTCGCAGATTATCTCATGGAAATCATTAAGAACTACCCTTCTGATGTCTATTCCATGATAAAAGTACCGTCAGATGATGCTGTGACTTCAGGTATAAACAAAGTTTATCCTTATCTCTCTGCTGAAAAAAAGAGAGAAATTGATAATCTTCATGTTCTCACAAATACCGCTGATACTTCTGAGTAGCAGTCAGTCGGATACAAATAAGTCAGGGAGGAGCACAGGCTCCTCCCTGTCAGTCAGTTACAGGTTTTTCTTCTTATAAATAAACCATGATGCTGCTACAGTAAACACCAGCAGATAAAGAAGCAGAATCCCAATACCAGTGTAATTCACCGCCTCACCTGATGAAATGCTTCTCATCAGATGGCTGGTCTGGGATAATGGCAAGGCTGATACAAACTTGCCTACAAATCCCGGAAGTTTCTCTGTTGAGAAAAAGGTGTTACACAAATATGCCATAGGCATAATGATATAATTGGAAAACCTCGGCACGTCTGCGTGGTTTTTTGCCAGAAAGGAGACCACCACGCCGATGGCTGAGAATACCGCTCCGTTCAGGAACATCACCAGAAAGGACCATCCGTTGAAGATCAGTCCTGTCTCAATAGGTGCTGTAAGAAGCAGTATGATTCCTCCTGCATACAGACCGCGCAGACTTCCCCCGATGATCTGTCCGGCAATAAACTGCCATAATGGTGTGGGGGAGATCATCACCTGATCAAAAGCCTTCTCATACAGTCTCTGTACGTTTAGGTTCTGCGCAATGGCGTTGAAGCTTCCGTTCATAGTTGTCAGTGATACCACACCCGGAATCAGAAAATTCAGGTATGGCTGTCCATGAGAAGTGGTCTGGATTCCCATTCCGAATACGATCAGATACATTAGCGGTGCGATCATTGCCGCCAGCGTGATCTTATAGAAGTCCCGGCGGAATTCTACCCACTTCTCCCATAATATTGTTATAATTCCCATACATTTTTCTCCAGATTATTCTAACTTTTTTTCGCAACCTCCGCAGGGGACTTCCCTGATTCGGTTAATATCTGCTATTTTGAAATCAAATGTTTCCCGGCTCTTTCTACAAAGACGTCTTCCAGTGTTGTCTCACGAAGAGACGCCTGCCCTGTAAGCTCTTCCAGATACCGGATTGCTTCCTGGCGTGTATGGAAATAGTGATTCTGTGTTCCATCTGCTGTCATCTCGTCCACTGCATAAGCACCAAGACTCTCGATCAATGCTTGCGGAGTACTTACCTCCTCCAGCTTACCATGATCCATCAGTGCCACACGATTACAGAGACTCTGTGCTTCTTCCATATAATGAGTAGTCAGCAGGATCGTCAGGTTTTTCTCATTAAGCTTACGCAGAAGATTCCACATCTGTCTTCTGGAAAGAGCATCCATACCTGCTGTGGGTTCATCCAAAAGCAATATCTCCGGATCTGTCAGTAATGCCCGACAGACCATCAGCTTACGCTTCATTCCACCGGAAAGCTTACGGACTGTACGTTTGCGAAACTTCAGCAGGTCACAGAACTCCAGAAGTTCTTCTGTTCTTTCTTTTATCTGCTTTCGCGGCATAAAATAGAGCCGTCCCTGGTATTCCATAATCTCATCCATATTCATATCCTGACGCATGGAATATTCCTGGGTGATCACACTGATCTTTCTCTTCAAATCAGGACGTTTTCTTGTAAGCTGCTGACCGTCTATAAGGATTTCTCCCTTTGTGGGAAGAAGAAGGGTTGACAGCAGGCTGATGGTCGTTGTCTTGCCTGCTCCGTTCGGTCCGAGAAGGCCAAAAAAATTCCCCTTTTTCAATTTTCAGGTTCAGGGAATCCACAGCTGTAAAATTGTCAAAGGTTTTTGTCAGATCTCTGGTCTCGATCATAATCCTCCATCCTGTTCCTTTGCAATGATCAGAGAATAATAGCCTGCATCATCCGGAATTTCTTCTACACTGTTGTAAATATGCTCATCCGGCATTCCACAGTTCTCCACCATACGGATATTGCGTCCGCTTTTTGCCAGAATTTCCTTTACCTGATTCATCTTTTTGCCGGATTTCATCAGCACATAGGTACCCGGCTGATCCAGTTCACTGTCAAGGCGGTGAACTGCAGGCTGTACATGAAGAGGCTGGTTCCACTCTGTAAGCGGGATATTCAGGCGTGCTGCTGTTGCACAGAAGGAAGTGATACCGCTTACCAGTCTTGTCTCATATCCATCCTCTTCTACTCTCTTCTGCACATATGAAAATGTTGAATAGATAGTCGGATCTCCAAGTGTCAGAAATACTACATTCTTACCTGTATCAAGTGCTGCTTCCAGCGCCTTGGCTCCTTTTTCATGGTTCAGTTCCAGTTCTGCCTTATCGTGTGTCATTGGCATATAGATTGGCAGGAGTTCTTTGTCTGCAAGCTCAGGTACTGCCTGTACTGCAATCTTATATGCAACTGTTTCACGCACCTCTGCGCCCGGTACCGCAATAATATCATTCTCTTTGATCAGACGCACTGCCTTTAATGTCATAAGTTCCGGATCTCCGGGGCCAACTCCTACTCCGTATAAAATTCCTCTCATTACCATATCCTCCTGTGATTTGCATATACATTTTTATGATATCAGAATTGCAGGAGCTGCTTCGCAGCAAAGCAATTCACAGATATTCATTTATTGTGCTCACTGTTCACTACGTTCTCAATGATGTTGCGTGCGGACAGCACCTTTTATTATACTAAAACAGGATAACTTTTTCAACGAGGTATTGACAATTAATTTCAATTGTGGGATGATGAAAATTATCGAATTTAAGTGAGGAAAGAAATATGAGAAAGATTTTTGCAGTTCTGGCAGCTTTGATCTGCTGTCTGTCAGTATGGACTTCTGTTCCTGCTGCACAGGCTTTCACTCTTGATAAAGAAGATGGGGAGTATTCCATCCAGGTAGAGCTGGAAGGTGGAAGCGGCAAAGCCAGTGTCACTTCACCGACTTTGATCACTGTGAAAAACGGCGAAGTAACTGCCGATATCCAGTGGAGCAGTTCTAATTATGACTACATGATCGTTGACGGTAAAAAATATCTCCCTGTCAATGAGGAAGGAACGAATTCTGAATTCCAGATCCCGGTTACCATTATGGATGAGAGCATGCCGGTAATCGCAGACACTACCGCCATGGGTACCCCTCATGAGATCAATTATACCCTGACTTTCTATTCCGATTCCATCGGTTCCAAAAGCCAGATGCCGCAGGAAGCAGCGAAACGTGTTGTTGCTGTTGCTCTTGTTATTATCATAGGCGGCGGGATTCTGAATTATTTCGTAAACAAGAGAAACCGTTGTTGAGCCAGGCGGACACCTGCATCTCAGTTCGTTAAGAAATAACAAAAAGCTGCCATACGGCAGCTTTTTTTTGTATTCTATATCTTTATTCAGCCATCTCCACTTCCAGCACATAGTCTACAGGATCCGGCAGTACAGGATCCGGGCCAAGGTCAACAAATGCGATATCCGGATAATCGCTGTGCACCCATAAAGTAGAGATCGGCACTTCATGTCCGTCATCCAGGGCACGTACTTTCACAATCTTATTCTTGTCAAATCCAATCAGCGGCAGTGGTCCTAATGTATTCTCATAAATATGGACATAATACTTATTTCCTTTTCTGGTAATACGTCCATAATCCGGTTTCGGAATATCTGCTGCCGGAGCGCATCCATAGATACTGTCATGGTTCTTATCCATCCAGCGTCCGATTTCCGCCAGGATCGCGGAGGATTCTTTCGGGAATTTACCTTTCGCATCAGGTCCTACATTCAGGATCATATTTCCACCTTTGGAAACACACTCTACCAGCTTCTTGATCAGCATGGAAGCAGGTTTGTAATAGTGGTCATTTGCGCAGTAGCCCCAGTTATTGTTCATGGTGAAGCATGCTTCCCATACCATCGGATTCCCTTCTTTGTCACAGATTCCTTCCGGCGGGATGATCTGTTCCGGGCTTATAAAATCGCCATGATACGGTGTCGGATCGCATTCATACAGAGATCCTCTTCCCTCACCACTGACTTCCAGACGGTTATCAATGATGATTCCCGGCTGTAATCTGCGGACCATATCTATCAGTCTGGTTGCTCCCCATTTCTCGCCTCGCATATCGTCATAGGAAAAGTCAAACCACATAATATCGATTTTTCCATAATTTGTGCAGACCTCTTCCACCTGATTGTACATATACTCTATATAACGAGAAAAATCTCTGTTTTCATTACTGCATTCCGGATGGTTTCTCATAGGATGGATGCGGTCTCCGTAATGAGGATAGTCCGGATGATGCCAGTCAAGTAAGGTGAAATACAGACCGACTTTCAGACCTTCTTCGCGAAGAGCTTCCACATATTCTTTGATCAGATCTCTTCCTGCAGGTGTATTGGTAACTTTATAATCTGTGTATTTACTGTCAAATAAACAGAAACCATCATGGTGTTTCGCAGTCAGAACTACATATTTCATACCTGCTGCCTTTGCCTCTTTTGCCCACTGTTTCGGGTTATAGTCTCTGGCATCAAATTCTTTCATAAACGGAAGGTATTCTTCCTCAGGCATCTCCTCTGTACTGCGTACCCATTCTCCTCTTGCAGGAATAGAATATAAGCCCCAGTGGATAAACATTCCGAAACGGGCATCCTGATACCATTTCATACGTTCTTCATATTCTTTTCTGTTAAACTGATACATGATTTCTTATCTCCTGTATTTATTTACATTAATCTCAACAGCATATCCCCGGTTCCTACATTGTAACCGCTGGTCGCATAAATCCCATTCAGGGTTCCATTCGTCACAATGATCAGCGGAAGTTTATCCGGGTCTACGTACATACGTCTTCCCAGAGTATTGATAATCTCTGAGAAATCATCATAATAAATCTGAATATTTTTTAACTTTGCAAGTGCTTTGGACAGTGTCGGTGTCTCCAGTGCTTCTTTACTTCTCACTACAAAAATAATCTGCTCTGCATATTCTGCGAAAGCCTCTTCCTGCTCCATCATTTCATTTAAGATATGCTCAGTAGGCTCTTTTTCTTCTTCCAGAAACATCAGGATATGTTTTCCGTCTGCTGTAAGGTCAGATGCTTTCAACTCTGTACCATCCTCAGTTTTCAGCATAAATTCCGGCATGGAAATATTCTCCAGCATATCCTCCAGATCTGCTTCCCTGAGTACCAGCTCAATCTCCTTTGTCTCTCCGGGCTGAATTTCAAAATGATATTCATTTGCAAACATATTTCCATTTGGAAGTCTGTTTGAAGTAAGAATCCTGTAGTTTCCGGATTCCAACGGCAGATTTAGGATCTGATCTTCGAAATTCTCTGCTCCCAGTTTCAGTGATGTATATCTTCCATTCTCCAGTTTTGCAATACTCCAGTTCTGGAAATATTTCCACTGTACAGTCTCTCCTGCTTTCAGGATCAGAGTACAGTTCTTCTCTGTTCTTGCAAGCACAGGAACGAATCTTCCGTTTTCCATATATTCCATAGAACGATCATGTGGATTCAGTCTTGCCGCTACTCCAAGGGTTCTCGCTATTGCAACAAACAGGATTTTCTTTGACAGGAAGCTTCCTGTACAGGTCCTTATGCATCCTGCCGGTGTTGTGATCACACTGGAACGCTCTTTCTCCGGTCTGGAAACAATTGCCTTCTCGATCAGATTCCAGATTCTGGAAGGATCATCTCTCAGCTCCTGTTTCTCAGCTCTGGAAAAATGCTTCTTAATCTCTCTTCTGTATTTCTGAAGAACTTCATCATCTACTCTTGGATTTAACACATAAGATACAAAGGTATCCTTTTTCATCATACCATGATATGGAATTGCCAGCTCCAGATGTTCCTCCAGAACGTCACTGATACAGTCAGTTCTGTCTTTCTCTGTAAGAACCCTCAGGAGATCTTCTCTGTATGAGGCAGCAATGGCTTCTTCTATCCTGTTTACCTTTTTTTCCAGGAAACGTTCACATTCCGGATTTGACCAGTTTCTTACTTTCTGCTCTCTGTGTGCATTGGCTGCTGCCAGACGCTTATTTCCCTTCGCCTTCTGTTCCGGAGTCGGCATGTCTGTGTTTACAGGTGCATCATGAGGAGCAAATATATCTGCTGCTGTCCACTTTTCTGATTCGCCGTCATTTCTTTCGTCCTGCGGTACCAGACAAAGTTCACAGTTATCTTCTTTCTCAGTGTTCATAACTGCTTCCGCATAGAACCACTCGCCGTCAGAACACATTCTTGCGGAAATATGCAGACTTCCAAGTCCTGTTGTCAGTCTGGCAGTTCCCTTACTGTCTGTTTTCTTCTCTGCGATCGGGGCATACTCTGAATAGTTCAGTACCTCAAAGGAAACCTCAGCTCCCTCTGCGGGTAACCCCTGCGCATCCTTTACTGTTACTGTAATTTCTTTGGTTACTGCATACCTCTTCAATTCATTCAGCATGGTCACCATACCATCTGTGCCGATCACCTCGCCTTCCGGGATCTTGGTGTCAAACACACGTGAATGGATCATCATTGCTCTGGAAGAAGCGTTTGTAAACCATCCTTTATTCAGGATTTCTTCAGGCTCACAGGCTCCCAGGAAGTACCATTTGCCGTCACACCAGATCTCTACCCAGGCGTGATTGTCATCGCAGTGAGACCACTTCGGTGCATATACCTGGCGGGCAGGTACGCCTACACTTCGCAGTGCATTTACAGTGAACACAGACTCTTCACCACATCTGCCATTTCCTCTGCGGTATACAGAAATCGCAGATAACGTACGGTCATCTGTACAATGATAAGTAGCTTCTTCGGCACACCAGTAGTTCACTTCCAGCGCTGCTTCTCTGAAGTTCATTCCCTGTATTCTGCTTCCGATCTCTGCGCGGAAATAAGTTCTGCACTGTGCGATCTCCTCCTCATTTACTCTGTGAAACAGCACATAATTCAGGAAGATTTCTTCCGGAAGGTCTGCAACCTGCGGATTCTCTTTCCAGAGCCTCACACCATTCTCCGCATAGTCCAGAAATACTTCAAACGGGTAATTGCCAATGTCACTGTACGGCATAAACGCATATAAATATTTACATGCAAGTGCCACTTCCTCTGTACATTTCTGTAATTTCTCGTCTACAGGCGCAAAAACCCGGGGCAGGCTCTTTGCCTGCTCCAGGTAGTTCTCTTCAATTCGGCCCCTGTTCTCTTTTAAAAAAACTCTCGGTTCTGCCATTATAATTCCTCCAGAACTTTCTTTGCGGCACGGATATTATCTACATCCGTACGCCATATCTCATATTCGCTCAGCATCGGAAGTCCCATATTGACTCCATCCTTGCGAAACTGCATCTCACTGTCAATGACTCTCTTTCCTGTCATATGATAAGCCCTGACTCCTGTAAGCGGATAAAGCTGGCGGATCACTTCTGCTCCCACGCCGCTTCCTGCCTGGATCGTGATACGTCCCAGACTCTTCTCTACCAGTTCCTTCAGCAGATCTGCCCCCTGCAGACATACATTGCGCTGGCCTGAAGTAAGGATCGTATTGATTCCCAGTGAGATTGCCTGTTCCATTGTTTCTATTGGATCCACGCATACATCAAAAGCTCTGTGAAGGGTCACTGACATATCCCCTGCCGCCTCCATCAGTTCTTTCATCTGTTCCATGTTTAATGTGCCATCCGGTTTCAGCACCCCAAATACAACACCTTCAGCACCCATTTTCCTGAAATCTTCTACTGCATGCTTTATCATGGAAAATTCTGCATCTGTATAGCAGAAATCTCCAAAACGCGGACGGATCAGGGCATGGATCCTGATATCCGAACGCTTTCTTATCTCATCAAAAAGCCACGGTCCCGGAGTGGTTCCGCCGATGATCAGGTTGCCGCAGAGTTCCAGCCTGTCTGCGCCTCCCTCAACCGCTGCCATAGCAGATTCTACAGAATCTACACAGGCTTCCAAAATATATTCTTTCACGTACTTGCCTCCATCTTTTTCATTTAAGCCAGACAGATCATCCATTCTGCTGACTGATTTAACCAGATCAGATAAGTCCCCCGAAGACCTACCTGTATCAGAACAATTTCACCCCTGCTCTCTCCAGTGTACTCACGATCGTATCATCTGGAAATTCATCCGTAACAATTCCGCTGATATCATCAAAGTATGCATATTTATAGGAATCGTTGAAATAGAATTTATCCTTTTCCATAACAACATATTTATGTCTGCTGCTGTACACGGCTGCTTTCTTTGTCAATCCGTCCTCTACCCCCAATGTAGTAATTGCACAATCAGTCATATCCACACCGCAGCTTCCTATAAATGCACGGTCAAAGCTATACTGCTTAATCACTTCTATCGTTGCAGCTCCCATAAATCCGTTTACTGTCTGGTACATTGTTCCCCCTGTACCGATTGCAGTAATAGACGGATTTGTGGCAAGGATCTGCAGGATATCTATCATATTGCTCACCACTACCACACGCATATTTGACGTGGCAAGAAGCTTTGCCAGTTCGATATTTGTGGTAGAAATATCAAGGAAAATCGTTTCGTTATTCTTAATCAGTTTAAATGCTTTGGCTGCAATTGTTCTCTTTTTGTCAAGGTTAAACTGGCGTCTGTCTACTACGTCTCTCTTCAGCGGATAATCCTGTGAAAGGATTGCGCCGCCGTAGGTTCTCTTTAACTTACCGGCGTTTTCAAGAGTCTTAAGATCTTTTCGGATACAGTCTTCTGTGACCTGAAAGATTTCACTCAATTCCTTAACCTTGACTTTTCCATTTTCACGAAGGCATTTCTCTATTGCGCTTTGTCTTTCCTCAGTAAACATAGCCCCTCTTTCCTCATCCATTCATGATAACCTGTATCTTTCAGTGAATCCTGTTTTCTTCACTGTTCATCTTCAGGTGTAATATTGTTATTTCGGAATTCCTATTCTGTAAGTTCCGGATAATGACATTTTACAATATGACCCGGTGCAATTTCAACAGGTGTCGGCACCTGTGTCTTACATTTTTCTGTACAATGTGGGCAGCGTGTATGGAACAGGCATCCACTTGGCGGATTACTCGGACTTGGAAGATCACCTTTTAAAGTAATACGCTCTTTCTTCACTTCCGGATCCGGGATCGGAACTGCTGAAAGAAGTGCTCTTGTATATGGATGTCTCGGGTTTGCATACAGTTCTTTCTTCGGAGCTGTCTCTACGATCGTACCCAGATACATAACACCGATCCTGTCTGAAATCATCTCAACGACACTCAGGTCATGGGAAATGAACAAATAGGTAAGATTAAAGTCTTTCTGTAACTGCTGCAGAAGATTTAATACCTGCGCCTGGATAGAAACATCCAGCGCTGATACCGGCTCATCTGCGATGATAAGCTTTGGCTGTACAGTCAGTGCTCTGGCAATTCCGATACGCTGACGCTGACCACCGGAAAATTCATGTGGGTAACGTTCTCCGTGTGATGGGCTTAAACCTACTGTTCCCAAAAGTTCATGCACTTTCTTAAGACGCTCGCCTGCACTCATATTTGTGTGAATCAGAAGTGGCTCACCGATGAGATCCTGAACTTTCATTCTCGGATTCAGGGAACCGTATGGATCCTGGAAAACCATCTGGATATCTGAACGTAACGGGCGCATTTCTTTCTCTGAAAGTTTGGAGATTTCTTTTCCCTCAAACCAGATTTCACCGGAGTCAGGTGTGATCAGATGATCGATCAGTTTACCTGTCGTGGATTTACCACAGCCGGACTCGCCTACCAGCGAAAAAGTTTCACCCGGATAAATATCAAAAGATACGTCATTTACCGCATGGACAAATTTCTTCTTGCTGAACATTCCTCCGTTTGCCTGGAATGTTTTCTTCATATTCTTTACTGATAATAACGGCTCGCTCACAGGTTACGCCTCCTTTCCGATTTTGTTGAGCAGATGGCATCTGCATTTTCTGGTTCCTGCTTCGTTGATATCTGCAAGCTCCGGTTCCTGCTGATGGCAGATATCCATTGCATATTTACATCTCGGTGCAAACTTACATCCTTTCGGCATTACGGACAGATCCGGTACGCTTCCCGGAATGGACGGAAGAGATTCCACACCACTTCCAAGTTTCGGTACAGAACCGATCAGCCCCTGTGTATATGGATGTTTCGGATCTGCAAAAAGTTCCTGCACAGGCGCTTCTTCTACGATTCGGCCGGCATACATAACAACAACTCTGGAACACATTTCAGCGACAACACCAAGGTCATGTGTGATCATCAGAATGCCTGTATTCTTCTTTGCCCTGATCTCCTCCATCAGCTCCAGGATCTGTGCCTGAATGGTAACGTCAAGGGCTGTAGTCGGCTCGTCCGCGATGAGAAGCTCCGGCTCACAGGACATTGCCATAGCAATCATAACACGCTGGCACATACCGCCTGAAAGCTGGTGCGGATAACTCTTTAATGTCATATCCGGTTCAGGGATACCTACTGATTTCAGTACTTCGAATGCTCTGTTGTGCGCCTCTTCTTTTGAAAAATTGTTATGGAGCAGGATTGCTTCTGTCAACTGTTTCTCAATTCTCATACATGGGTTCAGAGAGTTCATCGGCTCCTGAAAGATCATGGCAACTTCACGTCCTCTGATCTTTCTCATGCCTTTTTTATCTTCTTTGAGAAGATCCTTGCCGTTAAGCAGGATCTCACCGTTGGAAATCTTACTGTTGCGTGCCAGAAGTTTCATAATGGAGAGGGAAGTTACGGATTTACCGCATCCGGACTCTCCTACCAGACCAAGAATCTCACCCGGCTGAATGGAGAAACTTACATTATTAACTGCTGTCACCCATGTTTTATCTCTTTTAAACTCCGTACGGAGGTTCTTTACTTCTAATAATTTTTCTGCCATGGTTTCTTCCTCCTAGTTCATCTTTGGATCCAGGGTATCTCTGAGACCGTCGCCCAGCAGGTTGAATGCCAGAACTGTAAGGAAGATCAGAATACCAGGGAACAGTACCATGTGAGGAGCTGTGTTCAGATAGTTACGTCCTGTGGAAAGCATGGAACCCCAGTCAGGCTCTGTAACGTTTGCACCGAATCCCAGGAAGCTTAAGGATGATGCAGCAAGGATCGCAGTACCTACACGCATGGTAAAGTTAACGATCATGGACTGAATCGTACCAGGGAAAATATGTACAAACAGGATTCTTGTGTTTGAGCATCCCAGGGAACGGGCAACCTCTACATAAGGAGCCTGCTTTACGGAAATCGTCGCGCTTCGTATGATTCGTGCGAAGGACGGCACTGTAAATACCGCAACCGCGATCATAACATTTACCATTCCCTGTCCGATGATGGCAACGACTGCGATAGCCAGCAGGATATCAGGAAAAGCGAAAAGTACGTCACAGCATCTCATAATCAGGGAATCGATAATTCCGCCGTAGAAACCTGCGATCAGTCCGAGAACAACACCGATAGCCGTACCGATGATCGTCGCTGTCAGCGCGCATGTAAGAGAAAGTCTGGTACCAACCATCAGACGGGAGAAAACATCCTGTCCGTATTCATTGGTTCCCCAGATATGGGCTGCGCTTGGCCCCTGCATCATAGCTGTGTAATCCGGTGCCTGCGGATCATACGGAACTACATACGGTCCGATGATTGCCATTAAGATAATAAAAACTATAAATGCCAGAGAAATCACTGCTGTTTTTCTCTTCATGAATTTCTTGACAAATTCTTTGAACTTGCTCTGTGCCTTAGGGAGTTCTTCGGCAGCAGCAAGGTTAATGTTTGATGTTGTGTTCTTATCTGCCATCTTCTCTCCTCCTCTATTCATAACGTACTCTTGGGTTAATCACGCCATAAAGAACATCTACGATCAGGTTGATCAGGATATATTCTGTAGCAAAAAACAGAAGTAATGCCTGAACAACTTTGTAATCTCTCATCTGGATGGAGTCTACCAGAAGACGTCCAAGTCCGGGAATGGAGAATACTGTCTCTGCCATAACAGATCCGGAAAGGAGACCACCGATCTGAAGTCCGGCTACTGTTACAATCTCGATCAGAGAGTTCTTAAATGCATGGCGCATAACAACCAGTGATTCAGAAAGACCTTTGGCACGTGCGGTACGCACATAGTCCTCACGCATGGTCTCAAGCATGGAAGATCTGGAGAATCTGGCAAGTACAGCCATGATTCCTGCTCCCATTGTAAGTGATGGAAGAATATAGCTCTTCCAGGTTTCCAGTCCACTGGTCGGAAGCCATCCCAGGCTTACTGAGAAAAGCTGGATTAATTCCAGACCTAACCAGAAACTTGGAACAGATATACCTGCGATTGCTATGATCATACCTACATAATCAAGAATTCTGCCATGAAATACGGCAGCGATAATACCGATTGCAATACCGATGATCGCAGCCCATATCATGGATGAAAATGTCAGCATGATAGTTGGTTTCAGTCTTGGTGCGATTGTCTCTGCTACGGTTTTACCGTTTTTGATAGAGCTTCCCAGATCTCCTGTAAAAAGACCTTTCATATATTTACCATACTGTACAAGTAATGGCTCATCCAGTCCCAGCTGTTCACGTACAACTGCCACATCTTCCTTTGTTGCATCCTGACCGGCTACCAGTCTTGCCGGATCACCTGGAATCATATGGATAAACATAAATACTACGAATGAGATAACCAGAAGCAGCGGGATCGTGCTTATCAAACGTTTACCTAAATAACGTCCCATATTTTTCCTCCTTATCATTTTCTTACCTGTTGTTTATATTTGATGCTTTATAGTCGGAGAACTGCCATAGTGAATCTTATGGCAGTTCTTCGGTTTGAACATCTTTGTCCTGTATTCACACTGCTGTATCGGCAGTATTTTTATGGAATTGCTGCAATTTCAGATCAGGCAGCCAGATTTATGTTCTTCGCAGCCTGTTCTCAAACAAATTACTTACTGTGCTAAAGTTGCATTTGCGAAGTTAAATGCTCCGTCCGGAGATACATATACGCCAGACAGATAAGATTTTGTAGAATAGATGATCTGGTCATTGCCAAGGAATAACCACGGGCATGCTTCCCATGCGATCTTCTGAGCATCGCTATAGTATTTAGCCTGTTCTTCTTCGTTAGCTGTTGCAAGACCTTCATCCATATCTTTATCAAAATCAGCATCGTTGAAATATGCTGTGTTTGCACTTGTAGGAGGGCACATTGTGCTGTAAAGCAGGGAACGTAAAGAACCATCCATTGTGAAGTCAGATGCAGACCAGTTTACATACCACATATTGATCTCAGCATCTTCTTTGTCAACATAAATCTTGTCACTTACAGTTGCAGGCTCCATTGGCTGAACGTCAACTTCGATACCGATCTGAGCAAGCTGCTGGGAAATAAATGTCATACCTTTGATTTCCTGTGTTGTGTTATCGCCCCACAGAGTAAGTTTGAATCCGTCTTCGTATCCGGCTTCTTTCATAAGTTCTTTTGCTTTGTCTACATCATATGTGTAAGCTTCCTGCTCTTCATATCCGCCGATGATAGATGGAACTACAGATGTAGCCGGTTTTCCGTATCCGGAATACATTAACTGGATGTATGCATCTTTGTCAATCGCATAGTTCATAGCCTGACGTACTTTTACATCAGAAAGCTGTTCCAGATCCATGTTCAGAGTTACATATCTCATGATGTTAGAGTCTGTTGTAAGGATATTTACATCGTCTGTTCCTTTGATTGCTTCGATCTGGTCAGACGGTGTAGGATAGATGAAGTCTGCTTCACCTGTCTGAAGCATAGCTGTACGTGCACCTGCTTCCGGAACCTCTTTGATTGTTACAGTGTCAACGCCCGGTTTGTCTCCCCAATAATCATCATTGCGCTTAAAGCTTGTGTGGTCTCCCTCTTCCCATTCTGTACATACATATGGGCCGGTTCCGCATGGATGGTTCATGATATCATTGCCATACTCTTCAAGAGCTGCAGGGCTGATGATACAGAACTGTGTCAGACGGTTGATAAATGGTGCCCATGCCTGTGTCAGTTTGATAACCAGTGTGTAATCATCCGGTGTTTCAATGCTGTCTACACGAGGTGTTTCAGATCCGTCTTCGTTAGTTACGATAAATGTTCTTCTTTGACGAAGGTTGTTGTCTTTGTTAACTACACGATCGTAGTTTGCTTTAACTGCTGCTGCATTGAAGTCTGTTCCGTCCTGGAATTTAACGCCCTGACGAAGTTTGAAAGTATAAGTAAGAGAGTCATCGGAAACTTCCCATGATTCAGCAAGTTTGCCTGTTAATTCCTGGTTCTCATCAAAAGAAACCAGTGTCTCGTATACACCACGTGTAGCAGAGATTGCGTTTGTATCCGGAATGTTTGCCGGATCCATGGAGCTTACGCTTCCTTCGATTGCGATCACCAGATCATTGTCGGATGATTTGGAATCTTCATTTGTGGCTTTGAGAATATAGCCGTCATCATCTGCTGCAAATGCTGTAGCGGACATGGAAACTGTCATTACTCCTGCAAGAGCTGCTGCCATAACTTTTTTGTACATTTTCATAGTTTTCTCTCCTTTTCTTTCTGTACATTGTTACTTAGTTACAATCACGAAGTTAATTTTGGGTACAAAAAAAGTGTTTTTATATTTTTGCGTCTTTGCAATGTATAAAAATCGTGCAGCAATCCATTTATTTACATGCGCCTTTGCATCTTCATAAAAACACTTTGTTGTTTAACTTGACTCCAGTATAGCAATCTGTTGTCGTATTGTCAATTATTTTGTCGTATTTTATATTATTTTGGTGGTATTATACCAATATCTGACAGTGAAATTGGTATAAATCACTATGGATCAAGGATTATTTATTCTTGTTTGGTATTATTTGGCTATAATCTGTACAAACAATAAATCCTCTAAACCTTATAGTTGGTTCAGAGGACTTATGTTGTTATCATATCTGTTTCTTCACATGAACCTGTAACTGATTGTACGGGATTTCAATTCCGTTTGCATCAAACGCTTCTTTGATCAGTTCATTAAGCCGCCACCTGGCAGGCCAGTATTTCTCCGTAGCCACCCACACACGCAGGCCCATGACCACTGCGCTCTCTCCAAGCTCATCTACAAACACCACCATTCCCTGGTCGTCTTTCGTATCTTCATCATTATGAAGGATTTCTTCCAGGATTGCTTTTGCTTTCTTAATGTCTGAATCATAAGAAATTCCTACTTTGATCTCCAGCTTACGAAGATCTCTGGCAGTTACATTTGTAATAATGCTGCCGGACAGCGTTCCATTTGGGATTACAATGTGTTTGTTATCTATGGAAATCAGAGTTGTATAACAGATTTCTATTTTGTATACAGTTCCTTCGCACCCATTCTGCTGTGCGATAATGATATAATCCCCCACCTGAAATGGTTTGAAGATCAGAAGCATGATCCCGCCTGCGATATTTGCAAGGCCGCCCTGCAATGCAAGACCTACCGTTACACCGGCAGTACCAAGCAGTGCTGCAATAGAGGATTCCTTTACACCAAAATGAGTGGCAATGCTAAATACCAGCAAAATGTAAAGTACAATTCTCAACAGCGACCCTGTAAACTGGATCACACCTTTGTCTACAGACGCACGCTCCATGGACTTCTTTATGAAAGAAACAAACCACTGGATCACTTTGCGCCCGCCCACAAATACCAGCAATGCCATTACTACTTTCAGCCCCAGTTTCGTCAAAGCCGGAAGATAGTCTGAAAAATACTGCTTATAGCTGTAATATAAACTTTTTGCCTCCTGAATTTCCTGTTCCAATATTTTTCACCTGCTCTCTTATATTTTTGTCATGTATTATTTTTCTGCCCTTCTTTCATTTAACAGGCAGCTTTTCATATAATATCAGGGTTAAAAGATGCCTTTCCCCTGACTTGATATCTACGAATTACTCCGCTACTTTGCAGATCCCGCAATTCTCATATAAGAGTAGCATAACATACCTCATTTTCTGTAACAATCAATTTTATTCGGGCAAAAAAAGAAAGCGGACAATATATCCGCTTTACTGACACAGGATTTCACGCTCTGATGAGCTAAAATCAATATGCCTTATTTATAAGGATTGCTATAAGCGCAGAATAATCCCCTCATTTCCCGAAAACAAAAAATAAATAATTAGTTGAATAATCAGTATCGCCGGAACTCCTGTCTTAAATTTCGGCTTTCTTGTTTTATGATGAAATACCTTCATACCGGCCAGAGCTCCCACCGACCCTCCGATCACCGCCAGAAATATCAGCTGCGCTTCCGGTATGCGCCACTGTCCGGCTTTTGCCCTGCTTTTATCCAAGCCATAGATAAAAAATGTGACTACATTAATGATAATCACATAAATATATAGAAGATTTGTAGATGTCATCTGCACCTGCGAATTCCTTTCTTTAATCTTAACATGCCAGACCTGCTATCACTGATTCAAAATCCTCATCATAACCATCATATTTAAGTTCCAGAGGTTCTTCCACATCAAGGCTTAATACTCCGAGAATAGATTTGGCATCAATAAAAATTTTTCCTTTAGATACAATGTCAATATCAAATGGACATCTGACTGCCGCACAGACCAGTTTCTTTGCTGCCTCTACGTCATTAATCTTAATTGTCTTATTTGCTGTTGTCATATTCGGTAATCTCCCTTCCCTTTTGGTCTCCGTCCTATTGTCAGGACTTTTATATTGATTTTTTGACCCAGTCGTATTATACTGATTCACACATTGATATACAAACGT
>ENA-OQIU01000049-OQIU01000049.1-human-gut-metagenome-genome-assembly--contig:-NODE-49-length-28677-cov-2.759440_pt1 | contig 28677 bp, 27 predicted proteins | sample MGYA00242590_ERZ504755 | MGnify/ENA primary metagenome ERZ504755 (study PRJEB26092, sample SAMD00036359) | human gut metagenome | host: Homo sapiens | study: EMG produced TPA metagenomics assembly of...
ACGCCTATTGCGTCTATATCATCGAGTGTCATATGTGCATCTGAAAGTGCCTGCTCTATGACCTGATTAATTTTCTCAATATGCTTTCTTGAGGCAATCTCCGGAACTACCCCTCCATATAAAGTATGAAGAGCTATCTGCGATGAAATCACATTACTTCGCAGATCACGTCCATTTACTACAACTGCTGCCGCAGTCTCGTCGCATGAGCTTTCAATTGCAAGTATTTTAATTTCTTTTTTTGTTTCTGTATTTTCTGTCATTTTATTACACCAATCTTAATTATATTACTCTATTCTGTTTCCGTATCAGAATCTGCCGCAATCTTATAATCTGCCGTGACAGACTGTTTGTAGGTATCCTTTGGATTGTTTGCTGCAAGCTCGTCATCAAAAAGCTTAGTTGTTATTCTTTGTCCCTCCTCAGTCCTCGTCAAACATGAGTTCCACACTCTTTGCGTCCTTTCCAAGATATGCGTTTGCAAAAATATCCCTCACCTGTGGCATATAATCCTCTGCACGGACAAGTGACGGCGAAAAAATGTGTAAGCCACAGCTCCTTCACGCCGGCTCTCTTTGCCATGTCTGCTGCCTCGTAAAAGGTCATATGCTTATACTGCTTTGCTTTTACTATCTTTCCTTTTCAGCATACATGCCCTCGCAGATAAAAAGGTCTGATCCCTCTGCTGCCTCCACTATGTGCTCAAGTGGCCTTGAGTCCGTACAATATGTTACCTTTATGCCCTTTCTTGCCGGTCCAAGCACCATATCCGGAGTATACACTCTGCCCTCAAATTCAACGGTATTGCCTTTCTGAAGAGGATTCCACAGGCGCATAGGAATTTCTTTTTCCTTTGCTCTTTCCACGGAAAATCTGCCACTACGCTTTATCTCAACCGAATAGCCATAGCACAGCACCGCATGCTTTACGCGGAATGCATGGATATGATATCCGTTCATCTCAAAATATTCATCCTGCTCATTGAGCTCTATGCATTTTATCTCAAAAGGCAGCTCCGGCGCAATCGTCCGAAGTGCAGTGACAACCCTTGTAAGCCCCTTAGGTCCAATAATGGTAAGCGGCTCGGTGCGCTCGGCATTTCCCATTGTAAGAAGAAGCCCCGGCAATCCGCTGATATGGTCTGCATGAAAGTGGGTGATGCACAAAATATCTATCGGCTTGAAATTGATTCCGGCCTCTTTCATCGCAATCTGCGTTCCCTCACCGCAGTCAATAAGTATATTGCTGCCGTTATATTTTAGTGAAAGTGCCGTAAGCCATCTGTTTGGCAAAGGCATCATGCCTGCTGTTCCAAGTAAACACACGTCTAACATAAATTTTCCTCCGCAGTATAGGACATGATGACACCGTCCTCTACCGGATGCTCATATAGATTTTTTCTTATTCCAAGGTTTACAAACCCCATCTTCTGATACAGTGATATCGCAGCCTCATTAGTCACCCTGGCTTCGAGCACAATGCGCTCAACACCTGACTCTTTTGCCTTTTCCTGCAGGCATCTGATAAGATGCGCACCCACACCTTTTCCTCGTGCTGATTTTTTGACTGCTATATTGGTCAGCTCTCCCTCATCAAATGACACATACGTGCACTGATACCCCAGTATCTCGCCATCCTCCTGTGCCACAAGCATGATATTCTCCGGAAGCCTCATGGCATCCAAAAATCCCTGTCTGCTCCAGGGCTGTGTGAAGCTGTCTTTTTCTATCTGCGCCACCGAGTCTGCATCCTCCGGCTCCATGGGTCTTATTATCATATTCTAAAATCTCTCTCCTTTTCCTGTCTCTCTCTCTCCGCCTGTGATAATCTGAGATACTCAGGCTTATGGTCTGCTGCTATTTTCTGCCCTGCCCTGCTCATAGAGCACCTGTCCAAGACATGCTACAGCCGATGCTCTTTGCTTATTGCACATGGCAGGTGCAAAGTCATAGTCCACCTTTACGTGCTCATTAATATAATCCCTGAACACATCCACTCCGTCTCCAAGGAAAATCACCCTGCGGCCGAGCTCATTGATTTGGTCAACTATCTCTTCTATCATCACTACGCACTGCGGTAAAATGGTATTCATCCTGCCATCAGTAAAATCATACAGCCCTGTATAGGTCTGCTGTCTTCTTGCATCCATAAGCGGACACACAACATCTGCGCTGCCCCACAGATTGTATGCTAGTGCATCTACGGTAGGTACAGAAACTATCTGCTTATCCAGTGCCATTGCAAGCCCCTTCGCCGTCGCAGAGCCTATGCGAAGCCCTGTGAACGATCCCGGTCCTGCTGAGACTGCAATAAAATCTATAGTCTTAAGGTCAAGCTCTGTCATCTTAGCCACCTCATCAAGCATCGGAAGAAGCGTCTGCGAATGTGTCTTTTTATAATTTATCGTGTATTCTCCTATCAGATTATCGTCCGATACGACAGCCACACTGGCCACAAGCCCTGAGCTGTCAAGCGCAAGTATCTTCATTATAAAACCTCTTTTATTGTTATTTTTCTATAGTCAAAGCCTTTTTCCAGGTCTTTTTCAATAGTAATCTCTTTTCTCTTCTTTGGGAGTATCTCCTCAATGAGATTTGCCCACTCTATCATCGTAAGCCCATCTCCGTAGAAATAATCCTCATAGCCTATTTCATCCATCTCCTCAATGTCACCAATCCTGTATACATCGAAATGATAAAACGGCAGCCTGCCATCCTCGTACACCTGCACTATGGTAAATGTAGGGCTGTTTATAGGCTCTGTGATGCCAAGCCCCTCTGCTATGCCCTGCGTGAGCACTGTTTTACCCACTCCTAAATCACCCACAAGTGTACACACATCCCCCGGCTTTGCCTGCAGTCCAAGCGTAACCCCAAGTGCATGCGTATCATCTGCCGAAAAGCTTTCTATTACTGTTATATTTTCTTCACTACTCATATTACCAGCTTATACCCTTATCTATTTATTTTATCTTATATCTATTTTGTTTATTTGATTTTCAGTCTGTATTTCTCCAGTGTACTGCCTGCCAGCTCCTTTAACGGCTCGTAGCTGTCACCCAGCTGCTCCTTTGAGAGAATGTATGCATTCTTCCTGTTGCTGAATATAAGTATCCTCTTATCATTTGCCACGAATCTGTACACCTGCTCCCACGGAAGCTGCGCCATCTCCTCGCCCTGGCTTACTTTTATGTTCTTTTCATCTATCTCAAAATGCAGTGGCTTTGAGAAAACTTCATTTGTCTTCATAATCATCTTTACCCTGCCCTTGAGTGAAAACGGCACATATAGCAGCACCAGAATACCCACTATAATATAAAGCACCACATACTCCGTATTGCCTTTTTGTGCGCTTAACACTGCTGCCGCAGCCAAAAGCACAGCAAACAGCAATGATATGACACCCTGACTGCCCTTGTACGCCTGCTCTATATTAAATGAATATAAATCTTTTTCTGTTACTTTTACATCAAATTCAAGCTTCATATCCTGCTCCCAACTAAATATTTGGATTTATTATAACATTCCTTTTAAAAAAAGAAAAGAGCGCAATTGACTGCGCTCTTTATGTTTGTGACTAATATATATTGTGTCAGGTATTTTCTCTATCCTCTGCCCTTTAAAACCGGTGACAGTCTCTTGTATATAAGCACTGTGATAAGTGTTGATATAAGTCCCTTTACGATGGTAAACGGAACATTGAATATTAAAAGTGCCTGCCACAGCTTGCCTACTGATGGGAGAAGCTCACTGTAGGCACCAATGATTGCTTCCATTGGCATGAACTTTGTGTATGCAGGATACACGATAAACAGATTCGACGGGAAGCTGACGATTCCCATTACCACTGAACCGACTACAGCGCCGATTATTGCACCCTTTTTTGACTTATTTTTCTTGTAGATAAGTCCTGCTGTTGCTGTAAATACTGCTCCAAGAATAAAGTTTGAAAGCTCTCCTACCGTAAAGCTCTGTGTTACTGTACAGTGAAGCAGGTTTTTGATAAACTCTACAATCACTCCTGCTAACGGTCCATATGCAAATGCGCCGATAAGTGCAGGCAGATCTGAGAAATCAAACTTAATAAAGCCCGGCATGATTGGAATTGGGAACTCGAGGTACTGAAGTACAAATGCAAGTCCGCTTAACATTCCTGTGCCGACTAAAAGTCTGATGTTTACTTTTGATTTTGTGTTGTTTGTTGTTACGTCCATTTTACACTCCTTTGATGCTTAAGGAATCCTGAGGATATTGTGAGTGCAGCTATCTAAAATCTGAATAGCTGATTTAAAAAATCCCGGAAGAAAATCTTCCGGGACTTAATATCACAGTGTAATGACACCTAATAATCTTCTCTCATCCAGACTATACTGTCGGCTTCGGAATCACACCGAATCATGCCTTGCGGCTCGTGGGCTGTACCACCGGTAGGGAATCGCACCCTGCCCTGAAGAATTCCTATTTATTTTACAATCGTAACTGTTCAGTACCTTCACAGTTGCGAGTCGCAAGCGCATTAGAATCAGCTACGCTGATGGGCGCTTGCTCCTACATAATATACGTTTTCTTACGAAATATGCGGTACCGCATATTTCTGTACTGAATAGTTACTTACAAACACATGATATGCACTTTATGGCGTTTTGTCAAGGTGTTTTTAATTATCAAGAATAATATTGTCAAAGAAATTATTTTTCTTGCCCTTTATGTAGTGTGGCTTTTTGTTTCTGTTGTTATTATTCTTGCTGCCTGTACTATTTCTATCGTTTCTGCTATTCTTGCCACCGTTATTTCTATTACTTCTGTCAGCCTTGTTGGCAACACTGTCTTTGCCGCTGCCGCTGTGTTCTGACTTACCGGCCTTGTCTGTACCCTGTCCGATTTTCATGGTAAGCTGGATGCGCTGCTTGTTGAGGTCAACGCTCATAACCTGCACATCTACTATGTCCCCTACACTGACAGCCTCAAGCGGATGCTTGATATAGCGGTCACATATCTCTGAGATATGCACAAGTCCGTCCTGATGCACTCCTATATCCACGAAGCATCCGAAATCTATTACGTTTCTGACTGTGCCCTTTAATACCATACCCGGTGTGAGATCCTTCATCTCAAGGACATCGCTTCTTAGAATTGGCTTTGGCATATCCTCACGCGGGTCTCTTGCCGGCTTTTCAAGCTCTTTAACGATGTCACGCAGTGTGATTTCACCAACTCCTGCCTCGTCTGCGAGCGCCTTGTAATCAGATATCTTCTTTGAGATTCCAACTACATTTCTGTTCTTTACATCCTCCATTGTGTAGCCAAGCTTTTCAAGCACTGCCTTTGTGGCATCATATGACTCAGGATGCACGCCTGTGGCATCAAGCGGGTTCTTTCCGTCTGAGATACGCATGAAGCCTGCACACTGTTCAAATGCCTTCGGTCCAAGCTTTGCTACCTTAAGAAGCTGTGAACGTGATGTGAATTTACCGTTTTCCTCTCTGTAGTCCACAATGTTTTTGGCAATGGTCTTTGAGATGCCTGATATATACTCAAGCAGTGAAACTGATGCCGTATTTAAATCTACACCAACCTTATTTACGCAGTCCTCTACAACTCCTCCGAGTGCCTCTGAGAGCTTTTTCTGGTTCATATCGTGCTGATACTGTCCGACTCCGATTGACTTTGGATCAATCTTTACAAGCTCAGCGAGCGGATCCTGAAGTCTACGCGCCATGGATGTGGCACTTCTTTGTCCCACATCAAAATTCGGAAACTCCTCCGTGGCAAGCTTGCTGGCTGAATATACTGACGCACCCGCTTCATTTACTATGATGTACTGCACCTTTACCGGAATTTCCTTTAACAGCTCGACAATCACCTGCTCTGACTCACGCGATGCTGTTCCGTTTCCAAGTGAGATAAGAGTGACATGATGCTTGTCTATGAGCTTTTTGATTACGGCCTTTGCCTCCTCGACCTTGTTCTGTGGTGCTGTCGGGTAGATTACTGTGGTATCGAGCACCTTTCCTGTAGGGTCTACGACAGAAATCTTGCAGCCTGTACGGAATGCCGGATCCCATCCAAGCACAACCTGTCCTGCAATTGGAGGCTGCATGAGAAGCTGCTCCAAGTTCTTTCCGAATACCTTTATGGCACCATCCTCTGCTTCCTCTGTCAGATTGTTTCTGATTTCACGCTCTATGGCAGGTGCAATAAGCCTGTCGTACGCATCCTCCACTACCTCTGTGAGTACGGCTGCTGTAGGCGCTCCATCATTTGTGATAACCTGCTTTTTAAGATATTTTATGATATCCTCTGTCGGTGCCTCTATCTTTACTGTAAGGATCTTTTCCTTCTCACCACGATTAATTGCGAGTGTTCTGTGACCTGCCACCTTGGAAAGAGCCTCATCAAATTCATAGTACATCTCATAGACAGACTCTGCCTCCGGATCCTTGGCTGTCGATATAAGACGCCCCTTTTGCATGGTAAGCTCTCTGTATTTTTGTTCTGTAATCGGCATTGTCGGATACGTTCTCTGCAATGATATCCTTTGCTCCGGCAAGTGCAGCCGCTTCATCTGCCACGTCCTTTTCTGCATCCACATATTTAGCTGCTTCTGCCATGATATCAACAGACGATTCCTGCGCTAAAATGGTCTGTGCCAGTGGCTCTAAGCCCTTTTCCTTTGCGATTGTGGCACGGGTTCTTCTCTTCGGACGGTAAGGTCTGTACAAATCGTCAACCGCCACCTGTGTCTGTGCCTCAAGGATTGCCTTCTTAAGCTCATCCGTAAGCTTGCCCTGCTCCTCAATGCTTGCAAGCACTGTCTGCTTCTTGTCCTCAAGATTACGTAGATATGTCAGTCTGTCGAAGAGATTTCTGAGCACCTCATCATTTAATGAGCCGGTTGCCTCCTTTCGGTATCTGGCGATAAAAGGGATGGTATTTCCCTCATCTATCAGCTTGACAGCGGCCTCGGCCTGTCCTTTTTTTATCTGCAGTTCTTCTGCAATTGCAGCAATAATATCCATTTTTTTACCTCTTTAAAAAACTTATTCTTTTCGTATTATAAATGAAGTGATACAATAAAATCAACTTTATAGAAAGGAATTTGATTATGGATCCACAAAAATTTGATTATAATCAGGATTATAACTATAATTTCGGCAGCAATTATGGGCCGGGCTTTAATCCCAACAACAATTTCTACAATAAACGCTCACGCAATATGGAGGTTGCAGCACTTGTGCTTTCAATAATTGCCATCGCGTCGTGCAGCTGTATTTATGTGTCTATCATATGCGGCTCGCTTGCCATGATTTTTGCGTTACTGTCAAAAGGCGGTGCCACCTCAATGAGCAGCATGGCTATGACCTCATTCTGGATTGCGTTTGCCGCTGTTGTTATCACTCTTATTATCTATATCGGTTCGTTTGCCGCCATGCTTCACGAATACGGAAGCATAGAGGGTATATTAAAGGAATACCAGAACCTGACCGGTATCGACTACAATGAGCTACTTAAGCAGATGAATACCGCAAAATAATATAAGCATATTTTTGACTATACAGTTTACCACAATAATGGCAAGTGCAAGCCACATATATAATGGCCTGAAGTGCATTCCGATGTGCAGCCTGCCGCGGCTTATCCGCTGCAGTGTCTGTGACAGCATAAACCAGCCTCCAAAAACGGCTGTATACGGCACAAACGGATGGAGTACAAACGACCTTATCAGATGTCCATGCAGCAGCGCAAATGTGGCTCTCGTGCCACCGCACCCCGGACAATAGTAGCCTGTATATGCGTGCAGCGGACACGGAGGCACCTTTGTGAGTATCTGCGTACCGCATACTCCAATCACTGCCGCAAGAGCCGCAAATATAGCTATGCATATCCAGCCCGTTATATAGAAATACCTGTCGATTGTTTCATCTGTCTGCATGATATTAGTGGTCCTTCCTGTGATTTTGTGTAACCATATGAATACAAGTATATGCTATATATCTGACAATTGTCAAAGCATTAATTTAAACATTAACTTAAGCCTAACTTAAGCATTAATTCAAAACTATTATTTCAGGAGAAATATAATGAACCCAAAAAAGAAATCCAAAGAATTAAAAAGAATATCAAGAGAGAACCTGAACGGAAGATACAGACTTAGCATGAGCGTTTTTCTCACTGTCACACTCATAAATCTGTTTAGTGACCTGCCGTTTACCTACCTGCTCGGAAATGTATATGCGACAAAGGTTCAGACCGTCATCTACTACATTGCCGAGGTGCTTTTATCTATCGTGGTCGGCGTGCTGCAGATGGGACTCATACGTTTCCACCTTAATATGGCAAGAAAGAAAGAGTGCCGTATCAGCGATGTATTCTACTGCTTTATGAATCACTCCAACAGATATTTCGGAGCATACATCATATATTATGCCATCTCTATGATTGCAAAGGCGCCTTTCCTTGTAGCAAAAAACTTTTTCAAGCTAAGCGGCGACACTATGGGAATTGCTATCGCTTTATATGCTGCAAGTGCCGTACTCAGCTTTATTGTACTGGTTCTGTTTCCGTTTTACCTGTATCTGGTACTCTCTCGCGATGATTTATCAGTATTTGCATGTCTGACTCATGCCATAAAGCTGATTCGCGGCAACATACTCAGAGTCATCTACATTAACGTAAGCTTCATCGGTATGCTTGTGCTTTGCGTGCTGTCGCTCGGCATCGGCCTGCTCTGGGTGGAGCCTTACTATGAGCAGACCTTTACAAATCTCTTCCTCGATGTGACCGGGGAGCTGCCGACAGTGGACTGCATGGTGTAACAATACCGCAGATGTAGTTCTTAAATTTTATCATAAAAGTATATTAGGTGCGTGGAGTGGGTGGCTTACAGATTATATGTCATCTGCTCGATTTACGACGTGCCGTGTGGAAGTTATATGCCGCCATCAGCAAAAGCGGCGCGGAAAATACTCGTTCAAGCAGCACAACCTGAATTTATATATTGAGGTAAAATGCGCGTTTGATTTTTCGCGCCTAATAAGCTCTGCTGATGGCGGCATTTACTACCACTAGGCTAAGGAGTTATAAGAGCAGGTGACATGTAATCTGTACGCCACCCGCTCCACGCACCCACTCTCAACCTAAAATCGAAGCTCTACATCTGCAGCAACCGGTCCATAATCCTTGACGCAACGCAGCTCTTGTCCATGATTTCAAGCTCTGTGCAGTCGTCAGCCGTGATGAGTGTGACCACATTGGTGTCTGTTCCAAAGCCTGCGCCTGCTACCTTTAGGTTATTTGCCACTATCATATCTGCATTTTTCTTTGCAAGCTTTGCTTTCGAGTTTTCAAGCATATTCTGGGTTTCCATAGAAAAACCGCATATGAGCTGTCCCTTAGCCTTGTGTGCTCCGAGGTATGAAAGTATGTCCTCTGTGCGCTCAAGCTCAATTACAGACTCATATGAGCTGTCATTTTTCTTTATTTTCTCATCAGCCGGATGTGATGGGCAAAAATCCGCTACTGCTGCGGTCATGATGATAATATCCTGTTCAGCAGCCTTTGATTTCACCACGTCTGCCATGTCTGCGGCCGATGTCACATTTACCACATCTACAAACATAGGTGGCTCAACCGATACTGAAGCGTTGACCAGTGTAACATGCGCACCGCGGAGCATACAGTTTTCTGCTATGGCAGCCCCATCTTGCCTGTTGAGTGATTGGTGATAAAACGTACTGGATCTATTTTTCCTGCGTCGCTCCGGCTGTGATGAGTACATTCTTGCCCGCCAGGTCCTTTTCACAGGCTATTGTCCTCATTATGTAGTTGAAAAGTGTCTGTGGCTCCGGCATTTTTCCTGCACCGGTGTCTCCGCATGCAAGATATCCTTCAGCCGGCTTTATCATCTCAAAGCCGTAGTGTTCGAGCTTTTTGATATTGTCCTGCACAATCCTGTTCTCGTACATATTGGTGTTCATGGCAGGAGAAACAAGCTTAGGACATTTGGCTGCAAGTATTGTGGTGGTAAGCATATCGTCTGCGATTCCGTTTGCCATCTTGCCTATCACATTGGCTGATGCAGGTGCCACCATAAAGATGTCTGCTCTCTTTGCAAGCGCCACATGCTCTACATTGAATTCAAAGTTTCTGTCAAATGTGTCCACGAGGCACTTGTTGCCTGTGAGAGTTTCAAATGTGATTGGATTTATAAAATTTGTTGCATTGTGTGTCATTATGACGTTGACATCGGCGTGCTGTTTTACAAGCATACTCGCAAGGTTTGCTATCTTGTATGCCGCTATACTTCCTGTCACTCCCAAAACTACTGTTTTTCCTTTTAACATGATTTTCACCTCTGTATAAAACTATTATTATTCTGCAGTCATTTTTTGTTTACATCGCAAAATGCTTTGTAGCCATCCACAGACTTTGCACTTCTAGCTGCATTGGCAATGGCCTTTGCCATGACATAGGCACTCATTGGCCCCACCAGATTGATATCGGCAGGCACACTGCCCACTGATACAGCATAGATTGAATCTCCGTCTGCCATCGTATGCACGGGTCTGATTGCTCTGCCATAGCCATTGTGAGCCATGGATGCCACCTTGTTGAGTGCGGTCTTGTCAAGCTTTGCATTTGTTATTATTGTACCAATTGTGGTGTTTCCTGTAAACATATTCTGAATCTTCGCCGCTGCCTCAAAATACGCTGTCTCGTCATCAAAAAGCAGCCCATTTTCATCCAGTGCTCCGGCAATTTTCTTATCTGTATCTATATCATATATGTCACCAAGTGCGTTCAGTGTCACCACTGCTCCAACCTTTAGTTCTCCAAGCTGTACTGCATAGGCTCCTATTCCGCTCTTCATGCTGCGCTCACGCCCCATATATTTACCGACTGTTGCACCCATTCCGGCTCCATAATTTCCCTGTAAAAAGGTATCATAAGAAGCGTTCTCACAAGCCTTGTATGCCATTTTGCCATCAGGCCTTGCATTTTTATCACCTATTACCAGGTCAAAAATGCACGACTGCACCACAAGAGGAACCTTTGTGACTCCCACATCAAAGCCTATATCGCGCTCCTCGAGATACTTCATCACGCCTCCCGCTGCATCCAGACCAAAGGCAGAGCCGCCTGACAGTACAAGAGCATGGATACCCTTTGCATCTGCCACAGGATTTAAAAGTGGTGTCTCCCGCGAAGCCGGTCCGCCTCCCCTTATGTCAACTCCCGCCGGTGACTGTTTATCAAAAAGAAATACCGTACAGCCGGTCAAGCCCTTAGTGTCCTCGGCTTGGCCTATTTTGAAGCCGCCGATATCCATTATGTCTATTTCATGCATATGTTTCACCTTGTATCATGCCTTTCTTTTAACTCAAATGCTTTTTACCATTCCTAGTCCAACTGCTTATAAAACAGGCGGACCTTATCAGTCCGCCGTACATACAATTTCACATTTATTTTAAATCTATCTGAATTTATTTTGCTGCAATTGGTTTGATAGTATTTAAAACCAATCCAACCAGGTATACGATGATTGCGGCAACTATTGCCTCAATTACTCCGTTAAAACTGATGACTCCTGTGATAACGCCCAGCACCGCGTTTCCTGCCACACCGATTGCATCTGCATAAGCATCCTTGTAAAGCACGAAGATTGAGCCCATTACAAGCAGTGTATTGGTCATGGCACCGGCTACACCTGCATATACAAACGGAATAACCTGTGTGCTCTTTCTGATAAATACAGCCTCAACTACTATAAATACTACAGCTCCGACTGCTATGCCGATTCCTAAAGCGGCTGCCTGTGAAAGTGACTCTGACATCTTGCCGAGGAATGCATATACTCCGAATGCAAGGAATGCTGACATGAGCACATTTAAAACTGTGCCCCAGAGATTTTTCTTCTCTGACGCAAGCACCTTTTTGATGCCTATATATACAAAATAAGGTATAACACCTACTAAAATTCTTGGAACAAATGCTATGAATAAGCTCTTAAATATACCTGAGGTTCCGACCAAGGATGCGGCAAGCACCGGCGAAAATACAAAGGATGAAAGAGTTCCTCCGACTATAGTTGCCTTTAGGCAACTGGTAAATCCGAATACAAATCCAAGGAATGCTCCCTTTTTAGGTCCGCAGAAAAGTGAACCAAGGATTACCGGAATGTGAATAATCGTAGCGTTGATAACTACAAGCGGAATATATCCGAGTGGTGTGAATGCCATGATAATGATAATGGCTGTGAATAAACCTGTCAGTACAAGTTCGTTTGTTTTTGAATTGCGCATTGTTTTTCCTCCTTTTGGTAAAAGCCCATATGGGTCTCGTCCTAATTCTGTTATGCTGTGATTCTGTCACACGGCATAAGAGCGCACATGAAAATTGTATGGCTGCTGGATTCTCGTATGAGTAACCCGCATTTATGTATCATACCACCGTGCAAGAAATGTGTAAAGCAGTTTTTGTTATTTTTTTAACAATTTTTTAATAAAATGTGTTGGTGCAGTGCGAATCACCGACATATACATCTATGTCTTACATATGCTGCATTGTATCTCACAAGCGTGAAAAAAAATCCCCGGACATCGTATAAATGTCCGGGGAAATTATTTATTCTACTGTAACTGATTTTGCAAGGTTACGTGGCTGGTCAGGGTTTAAGCCCTTTCCTGTTGATGTGTAGTAAGCGATAAGCTGACAGATTATAACTGACTCGAAAATCACAAACTCATCCGGTGCCTGTGGGAGTGAGATATGCACATCACAGATTGACTTATCTGTAATATCCTTGTCCTTGCTAAGAAGGATAACGTATGCGCCTCTCGCCTTTACCTCGCGGATATTTGAGATGACCTTGCTGTATACATGGCTCTGTGTAGCAACTGCAATAACCGGAACCCCCTCGCTGATGAGCGCGATTGTACCGTGCTTTAACTCGCCTGCTGCATAAGCCTCAGCATGAATATATGAAATCTCTTTGAGCTTGAGTGCGCCCTCCATGCTTAATGCATAATCAAGTCCTCGTCCTATGTAAAACGCATTTGCAGCATTTGTCATTCTCTTCGTAAGCTGTTCAATCTCAGGTGCCTGTGTGATAACTGACTCAATGAGATTTGGAACCTCCTGCAGATTCTCAATAAATGTCTTTGCCTCTTCCTTGGTCATACGGCCGGATACAAGACCAAGCTTGCATCCAATCAGGTAAAAGCTTGCCACCTGAACTGTGTATGCCTTTGTACTTGCAACAGCAATCTCAGGACCTGCGTGTGTATAAAGTACATAGTTGCTCTCACGGGCTATTGTTGAGCCCTTTACATTTACGATAGAAAGCGTCTTTTTAGTATACTTATTAGCCAGACGAAGTGCCTCTAAGGTATCGATTGTCTCACCTGACTGTGACACAAAAATAACCATTGACCTGTCTGTGAGAACAGGCTGCTCATATCTGAACTCTGATGCAATCTCAACAGAAACGGGAATACCAAACTTGTTCTTTAAAAGAGCTTTTCCGACCATTCCAGCATACATGGCTGTACCGCATGCTACAACTGTTATGTCGCTTATATCCTCGAAGAACGAATCCGGGATATTATCATCCTCAAAACAAGGAAGTGAATCCTTGATTCTTGGAGTGATAGTCCTTGTGATAGCTGTTGGCTGCTCATGAATTTCCTTGATCATGAAATGCGGATATCCATCCTTCTGAGCTGCCGTTACATCCCAGTTTACCTCAAGATAATCCGGCTCAACTTTCTTACCCTCTAAATCCTCCATTTCGATTCCATCAGCAGTCATTGTCATGATAGTGTACTCCGGAAGTATAAAATAGCGCTTTGAATATTTAATAAACGCTGTAAGATCTGATGCAATAAATGCTCCATCATCGCAATATGTTGCAACCATCGGGCTTACATTTCTGACAGCAAAAATCTTTCCCGGCTGATCCTTGAACATGATACAGAACGCAAATGAACCCTGAAGCTCTGCTACTGCCTTCTTAATAGTAGCCTTTGGATCTCCGTCATAGAGCTTGTTGATAAGAGCCGCTGCTACCTCTGTATCTGTCTCAGATATAAGAGAGTCTGCAAGATCATACTTGTTTACAATCTCGTGGTAGTTCTCAATGATACCATTGTGGATGAGTGCGACATTTCCAACCTTGTGAGGATGAGCATTGGCATTGGTAACTCCGCCGTGTGTTGCCCATCTTGTATGTCCGATTCCACAGGTTGAATTGTTCTCATCATCGCAGATAGCTAGAAGATCCTTAACCTTTCCGACGGTTTTGCGAATAGAAATCTTGCCTGTATCCTTAAAATAAGCAATACCTGCACTGTCGTATCCACGATACTCTAACGCTGCGAGTCCTTCCGTCAAAATCTTCTGTGCCTCTAAACGGCCTGTAAATCCTATAATTCCACACATAGTGTTAGATCTCCTTTTCGATATATAATTTTAAATGTACAAATTGTAACTGTTCTGTTCTGAATAGCTACTTGATTTTTATGGTTCTCTCGCTTTGTTTTGATGTCTCCATCATATTTGGTTTGAGATGCGCATCCATATATGCGTCCAGGCATCCGCCGAATTTTCGATAACCTGAAACCTCGTTAACCGGCATCATTTTTACGTACCTGCCGGTGCATGGCGCTAAAGTTTTTAACTTTTCGAAATTCAATTCCTCCACATTTGATTGAACGTTGTTATTCTATCACATTGGGATAAATGCCTCAATTGTAAAATTAGCTGAATTTTTCATAAATGTGTGGGTAAATTTATAATATGCGACTAGATGTCGTAGTATAACAAAGATTACGCTATATTTATGGTCAAAAAAACACAGCACTGCGATAAACAGTACTGTGTTTAAATGTATTAGTAATGTAATTTTATTGCATTATTATGCGATTATGCGTCAGCATTTGCCTCTTTAAGAGCTGCTGTAAGCTGAGGAACGATCTTCTTTAAATCTCCTACTAAGCCGTAATCAGCTACATCGAAGATTGGAGCATCCTCGTCCTTGTTGATGGCGATGATGAGATCAGACTCCTCCATACCTGCTACGTGCTGGATGGCTCCTGAGATACCGATTGCAAAGTAAATCTGTGGACGTACAGTCTTTCCTGTCTGTCCTACCTGATAATCCTGTGCTAACCAGCCGTTCTCTACTGCTGCACGAGAGCATGATACCATACCACCCTTGAAGCATGAAGCAAGGTCACGAAGCATCTCGAAGTTCTCAGCGCTTCCAACTCCACGTCCGCCTGATACAAGTACCTTAGCGTCCATGATGTTCTCTACGTTGCCAACTGCCTTAACGATATCCATGATCTCAACATAACGGTTGTTCTCCTCGAGTGCAGGATTGAACTCGATAACCTCTGCTGCTCTGCCAGCCTCTTTAGGAAGCTTCTGCATAACACCAGGACGAACTGTTGCCATCTGTGGACGGTTGTCAGGACAAGCAATTGTTGCGATTGTGTTTCCACCGAATGCAGGACGTGTCATGAGAAGCTGGTTGTGCTTCTGCTCCTGTCCAGGCATAGCATTGATTGGGAAATCACCAATCTCAAGCTTTGTACAGTCAGCTGTAAGACCTGTCTTAACTCTTGCTGAAACTGTTGGTCCGAGGTCACGTCCGATAGCTGTTGCACCAACTAACATGATCTCCGGCTTGTACTCGTTGATTACTGATACAAGAGCCTGTGCGTATGGCTCTGTTCTGTATGTCTCAAGTGCAGGATTGTCTACAACGATTACCTTGTCTGCGCCGTACTCACCGAGCTCTGTTGCAAGAGCCTTTACGTTAGATCCAAGAAGTACTGCAGTAACCTCTGTATTTAAATCTGCTGCTAACTCTTTAGCTTTACCGACTAACTCAAAGGCGATGTCGCTAAGCTTATTGTCTACCTGCTGTGCGTAGATATATACGCCCTTATATTCTTCTAAACCCATTTTTGGTTCCTCCATACTAGATGATATGTTTCTCTTTGAATTTCTCCATGAGATAGTTTACTGACTCTGTTGGATCAAGGTTAACCTTTTCTCCAGCTCCCTTAGGTACCTTGTCAGATGCCTTAGCAATCTTTGTAGGTGATCCCTTAAGTCCAAGATCTGAATCGTCAACATCCTTAAGGTCAGCTCTGCCCCAGACAGTTACCTCTTTGTCAAATGCATCGAAGATTCCGCCCGGTGTCATATATCTAGGCTCATTTAACTCTGAAAGAGCTGTGATAAGACAAGGCATCTTAGCCTTAACTACGTGATATCTGTCCTCATACTGACGCTTAACGACTACAGAATCTCCCTCAACCTTGATATCCTCTGCGTATGAGATTACAGGAAGTCCAAGATGAACTGCGATCTGTGGTCCAACCTGTGCTGTATCTCCATCGATAGCCTGACGGCCTGTGATGATTAAATCATAATCGAGATTTCTTAATGCACCTGCAATTGTAGTAGATGTAGCCCATGTATCAGCTCCACCAAGTACTCTGTCTGTTACTAAAACTGCATCATCAGCGCCCATAGCCATTGCCTCACGAAGGATTGCATCAGCCTTTGGAAGTCCCATTGTAAGAACTGTAACCTTTGCGCCTGTCTCGTCTTTGATTCTAAGTGCTGCCTCAAGACCAGCCTTGTCATCTGGATTCATGATTGCAAGCATTGAAGCTCTATCAAGTGTTCCGTCAGGATTGAATTTTACTCCACCCTTTGTATCAGGAACCTGTTTAATACATACTACGATATTCATGTATTTGTTCTCCTTTATTTATTCTAAGTAGCTCTACAGTTATGATAGCTCTCTTAACTATCTGAGTAATGAGCCTGAAATAACCATACGCTGAACCTCTGAAGTTCCCTCGTAGATCTCTGTAATCTTAGCATCACGCATCATACGCTCTACATCGTACTCACGGATATATCCGTATCCACCGAATAACTGAACGCACTCTGTTGTAACAGCCATAGCAGTCTCTGCTGCGAATAATTTAGCCTTTGCTGCATCTACTGAGTAAGAAACCTTAGGGTTCTTAGCAAACTCTGCCTTCTTCATTGCTGCTGCGTATACAAGATACTTAGCTGCATCGATACGTGTAGCCATATCTGCAAGCTTGAACTGTGTATTCTGCTGCTGAGCGATTGAACGGCCGAACTGCTTTCTTTCCTTTGTGTACTCGATAGTTCTCTCTAATGCGCCCTCTGCAATACCAAGTGCCTGAGCAGCGATTCCGATACGTCCACCATCAAGTGTATGCATAGCGATTGGGAAACCTCTTCCCTCTTTTCCAAGTAATGCATCCTTTGGAATACGTGCATCCTCGAAGATAAGCTCGTATGTAGATGATCCGCGGATACCCATCTTCTTCTCTTTTGTTCCGAATGAGAATCCAGGTGTTCCCTTGTCTACGATGAATGCAGAGAAGTTCTTCTTCTTGCGTCCACGCTTGTCCTCTGTGATGCTTGTAATAGCAATGATGATGTAAACATCAGCAACCTTACCGTTTGTGATGAAGCACTTAGATCCGTTAAGAACCCACTCATCTCCGTCTAAAACGGCCTTTGTCTGACATCCCTGTGCATCTGTACCAGCGCCCGGCTCAGTAAGACCGAAAGCACCGATCTTCTTGCCTGAAGCAAGGTCAGGAACATTATTTTTTCTCTGCTCCTCTGTACCGAATGTCATAATAGGATCGATACAAAGTGATGTATGAGCAGATACAATAACGCCTGTTGTACCACAAACCTTTGATAATTCTTCTACACACATAACGTATGTAAGTGGATCACAGCCCTGTCCGCCGTACTCCTTTGGTACAGGAATGCCCATGAATCCATATTTTCCCATCTTAGCAACTGTCTCTGCTGGGAATACCTCTGTCTCGTCAGTCTCCTGTGCAAGAGGTTTAACTTCTGTCTCTGCGAACTGTTTGAAAAGGTCGCGAGCCATCTCATGTTTCTGATCTAAAGTGAAATCCATGATTTATTCTCCTTGAAATTTATAATTTGTTTTCAATTTATCCGAAATAAAGCCAACGAATGGCTTTATTGCTCCTACTGTGCGTCTACAGGTGTCTTTGTGCGGTCTGCATTGTAAACGTAGAATCCCTTGCCGCTCTTGCATCCAAGGTTTCCGCCTCTTACCATCTTGCGAATGAGTGGGCATGCACGATACTTGCTGTCACCTGTCTCATTGTAAAGAACGTCCATGATTGCAAGGCAGATAGGTCAAGGTCCGATGAAATCTCCAAGCTCTAATGGTCCCATTGGATGGTTAGCACCAAGCTTCATAGCTGCATCGATTCCGGCGATATCTGAAACGCCCTCCATCTTGATGAAAGCAGCCTCGTTGATCATTGGGATAAGGATACGGTTTACTACGAAACCAGCAGCCTCGTTAACCTGTACAGGTGTCTTGCCGATCTCCTCTGCAATCTTCTTGATTGCATCAACTGTCTCAACAGGTGTGTTAACACCTGCGATAACCTCTACTAACTTCATACGGTCAGCAGGGTTGAAGAAGTGCATACCGATTAATGGACGTGTAAGTCCGTTTCCAATCTCTGTGATTGAAAGTGATGATGTATTTGAAGCGAAAATACACTCTGGCTTAGCAATCTTGTCTAACTCAGCGAATGTAGTTTTCTTAACCTGCATATCCTCGAAAGCAGCCTCAACGATGAGGTCACAATCCTTGCAGAGATCTTCTTTTAAACCAGGAGTGATGCTTGCAAGAATGCCGTCAACCTTCTCCTGTGTCATTTTCTCTTTTGCTACAAGTCTTGCATATCCTTTTGCAATCTTGTCTTTTCCGCCTTCAGCCCACTCCTGCTTAATATCGCAGAGTGCTACCTCGTATCCATCTACCTGTGCGAATGCTTTTGCGATTCCCTGGCCCATTGTACCAGCACCGATAACTCCAACCTTCATTTTAATTCCTCCTAAAATATATTATGGTGCAAAAAGCTTTAAGTGCTAAGCCTCTGCAGCATAACTTAATCATATATATATAAACTGATGTGAATAAACTAATTCACACTACAAGGGGATGCACCTGCATCCCCTCATATATCTATTGGCAAAGAAAATTAGTACTTCTCAACGATAGTAGAACATCCCATTCCACCACCGATACAAAGTGTTGCAAGACCTCTGTTAGATCCTCTCTTCTGCATCTCATGTAATAATGTAACAAGGATACGACAGCCTGAAGCTCCTACAGGATGTCCGAGTGCGATAGCACCACCGTTTACATTTACCTTGCTCATATCGAAACCAAGATCTCTTGCTACAGCGATTGACTGTGCAGCAAATGCCTCGTTTGCCTCGATAAGATCGAAATCATCAATTGAAAGACCTGTCTTTGCAAGAACCTTCTTTGTAGAAGCTACCGGTCCAACACCCATGATCTCAGGCTCAACTCCGCCAAGTGCTCCTGCTACCCATGTAGCTAATGGCTTAACACCGAGCTCCTTAGCTTTCTCTTCGCTCATTACAACTACTGCTGCAGCACCATCATTGATTCCTGATGCGTTACCAGCTGTAACAAGTCCGCCCTCTTTACCTGAGCAGCAACGAAGCTTAGAAAGAGTTTCTACTGTTGTTCCGGCACGAGGTCCCTCGTCCTTTTTGAACTCAACGATTTCTTTCTTAACCTTAACAGGTACAGGAACGATCTCATCATCGAACTTGCCTGCTGCGATAGCTGCCTCACACTTCTGCTGTGAGTTTGCTGAGAACTCATCAAGCTCTTCACGAGTGATGCCGTATTTATCACATACATTCTCAGCTGTGATCATCATATGATAGTGGTTGAATGCATCTGTTAATGCATCATTTACATTGTATCGATGATCGTTGCATTGTTCATACGATATCCAAACGAGCTTTTGTCATAGCATATGGTGCCATAGACATGTTTTCCATACCACCTGCAACAACGATATCAGCTTCACCTGCCATGATCATGGTAGCTGCATCATTGACACATTTTAAACCAGAACCACAAACAACGTTGATTGTGATTGCCGGAACTTCGATTGGCAGTCCTGCTTTGATTGCTGCCTGACGTGCAACGTTCTGTCCCTGAGCTGCCTGGATAACACAACCCATCTTAACCTCGTCAACCATCTCAGGAGCAACACCTGCACGGTTTAAAGCCTCCTTAATTACGATTGCACCTAAATCTGCGGCTGGAGTATTGCTTAATGCTCCGCCCATTTTGCCGATTGCTGTACGGCAAGCACTTGCGATTACAACTTTCTTTGCCATTATATTATCTCCTTTAAATTGTATTGCACATCCGTGCTGTTAATTTTTTAACAAAGTTATTATACTACAAATTTATGTAAAAATCAATTGCTTTTGTTAATAATTTGTCAAATTTCTATTAAACTTTGCATATTTTTCACACGTATTACTTATACTATTCCGTCAGATTAACAAAAACCGGTGCTATTATAACCTGCGGCATGCATACAGGCATAACACATCATATTTTTCATTTTATAAAAAATCCCCGGGCAGCATATCCGATATACTGTCCGGGGATAAAATATATTCTATATACTTTTAAAGATTCTTAACTGTTGCAATATCAACCGGTGTCTTCTTGTCAGAAGCAGTCTCTAATGCATGCGCAAGTGCATTGGCTGTATCCATGGCCGTGATACAGTAAACACCTGTCTCGATTGCATTTCTTCTGATAAGGAAACCGTCTCTTGTCTTGTCTCCGTTACCCTGTGTAGGTGTATCGATTACAAGGTCTATCTTGTGTCCGAGGATAAGATCCATGACGTTTGGAGACTCCTGTGATATCTTGTTTACGCGAAGAGCATTTACTCCGTGCTCCTGTAAGTACTTTGCAGTACTTCTTGTGGCATAAATCTTGTATCCAAGCTTCTCAAAACGCTTTGCAACGCCTACCGCCTCAGGCTTATCGGCATCCTTTACAGTCATAATCATCTGCTTGTACTTAGGAAGCTCGACTCCCGCACCCTCAAATGCCTTGTAAAGCGCACCATTGAAGGTCTTGTCAATTCCAAGACACTCTCCTGTTGACTTCATCTCAGGTCCGAGTGAAATCTCAGCGCCACGCAGCTTCTCGAATGAGAATACCGGCATCTTGATTGCAATGTAATCGGCTGTCGGAGCAAGTCCAGGTGTGTAGCCCATGCCCTTTATTGTCTCACCCATGATGATTCTTGCTGCGAGGTCTACGATTGGAATACCTGTAACCTTGCTGATGTATGGTACTGTTCTTGAAGAACGTGGGTTTACCTCGATAACATAGATGTTGTCGTCCATATCGATAAACTGGATATTAATCATACCACAACATGGAGTGCCTGTGCAAGTCTCTTTGTATACTCAACCAGAGTCTCTTTTGCTTTTTCTGAGATAGTATGTGCAGGGTAAACTGAGATAGAGTCTCCTGAGTGTACTCCTGTACGCTCGATGTGCTCCATGATACCCGGAATCAGGATATCTGTACCATCACAGATTGCATCAACCTCAATTTCCTTACCCATAAGGTACTTATCTACAAGGATTGGATGATCCTGTGTGATTGTGTTGATGATGCCGATAAACTCTTCGATTTCATCATCATTCCATGCAATCTTCATACCCTGTCCGCCAAGCACGTATGAAGGACGGACAAGTACAGGGTAACCGATCTCGTTTGCTACCTTCTTTGCCTCCTCAGCTGTAAATACTGTACCACCTGCTGCTCTTGGGATACCTGTCTTCTGAAGAATCTCATCGAAGAGCTCTCTGTCCTCTGCTGCGTCTACATCCTCAGCCTTTGTTCCAAGTATCTTGACACCCATCTTCATAAGTGCCTCTGTAAGCTTGATGGCGGTCTGTCCACCGAACTGTACAACAGCTCCGTCAGGCTTTTCAATATTAACGATGCTCTCAACATCCTCAGCTGTGAGTGGCTCAAAATAGAGCTTGTCAGCAATATCAAAGTCAGTTGAAACGGTCTCAGGGTTGTTGTTTACGATGATTGTCTCCCAGCCTTCCTTGGCAAACGACCATGTACAGTGGACTGAACAGTAATCAAACTCAACACCCTGTCCGATACGGATAGGTCCTGAACCAAGTACAAGCACCTTTTTCTGTGGATTTGTCTCTGCCGCCTCATTCTCGCTGCCGAATACTGAGTAGTAGTATGGTGTCTCTGCTTCAAACTCTGCGGCACAGGTATCAACCATCTTGTAGGCTGCCACAATGCCATTGTCGTAACGCATCTTCTTGATATCAGCCTCATCAATATCTGTAAGCTGTGAGATAACATTGTCAGGGAACTCGATACGCTTTGCCTCTTTTAACAGGTCAACTGTAAGCTCCTCTGTCTTTAAACGGTTCTCCATCTCAACAAGTATTGCGATTTTATCGATAAACCAAAGATCTATCTTAGTAATCTCGTGAATATGCTCGTATTTAACTCCACGGCGGAGCGCCTCTGCGATAACCCAGATACGTCTGTCGTCAACAACTGCAAGCTGTTTCTCAAGCTCATCATCTGTAAGACCAGTAAAGTCATAAGACATAAGTGAATCAACATGCTGCTCGAGAGATCTGATAGCCTTCATAAGGGCACCCTCGAAGTTGTTGCAGATACTCATTACCTCTCCGGTAGCCTTCATCTGAGTGGTAAGTGTACGCTTTGCTGTGAGGAACTTGTCGAACGGAAGTCTTGGAATCTTGACTACACAGTAATCAAGCATTGGCTCAAAGCTTGCGTATGTCTTCTGTGTGATAGCGTTCTTGATCTCATCGAGGTGATAGCCGAGTGCAATCTTGGCTGTAACCTTGGCGATAGGATATCCTGTAGCCTTTGATGCGAGTGCTGATGAACGTGAAACTCGTGGGTTTACTTCGATAACACAGTACTCGAATGAGTCAGGATTGAGGGCATACTGTACGTTACAGCCTCCTGTAATCTGAAGCTCGTTGATGATATTGAGTGCTGATGTACGAAGCATCTGATACTCTTTATCTCCAAGTGTCTGCGAAGGTGCTACTACGATTGAATCTCCTGTATGCACACCGACCGGGTCGATATTTTCCATGTTACATACTGTGATGCAGTTGCCGTTGGCATCACGCATTACCTCGTACTCGATTTCCTTCCAGCCTGCGATACATCTCTCTACAAGAACCTCTCCGACACGTGACAGGCGAAGTCCATTTGAAAGTATGTCGATAAGCTCCTGCTCATCGTGAGCAATTCCACCGCCGGAACCGCCGAGTGTAAATGCAGGACGAAGAACTACAGGGTAACCAATCTTGTTGGTAAATGCGATACCATCCTCGATATTCTTTACAACCTGTGAAGCCGCGATTGGTTCACCGATTTTCTCCATGGTATCCTTGAAGGCCTGACGATCCTCAGCCTTAAAGATGGTCTCTGCTGTTGTTCCGATAAGCTTTACTCCCTGCTCATCAAGGAAGCCGCACTCAGCGAGCTCCATGCCGAGATTGAGTCCTGCCTGTCCACCGAGTGTAGGAAGGATGCTGTCAGGCTTTTCTTTTATGATAATCTCTTTTAATGACTCAAGAGTAAGTGGCTCTATATATACCTGATCCGCAATCTGCTTATCAGTCATGATAGTTGCCGGGTTTGAGTTTACCAGACATACCTCAATGCCCTCCTCTTTTAAGGAACGGCAGGCCTGTGTTCCTGCATAGTCAAACTCTGCGGCCTGTCCGATTACGATTGGACCGGAACCGATAACTAATACTTTTTTAATATCATTATTTCTTGGCATTACTGGTTACCTCCCATCATGTTAATAAAGCGGTACAAAAAGATATGCTGAATCCTGTGGTCCAGGGCATGCCTCCGGATGGAACTGAACTGTGAAGATATTCTTGTTCACATACTTAAGTCCCTCATTAGTGCCGTCGTTGACATTTATAAATGCAGGCTCAGCCACATTAGGGTCAAGCTTATCTGTGTCAACCACATATCCATGGTTCTGGGAAGAAATATAAACACGGCCTGTCGCAAGATCCTTAACCGGATGGTTTCCACCTCTGTGTCCGTACTTCATCTTGTGTGTATCTGCGCCTGTTGCAAGTGCCATGAGCTGATGTCCGAGGCAGATTGCAAAAATCGGCACATTGCTGTCATAAAGCTTCTTTATTTCCTTTATAATATCTACACACTCCTTTGGATCTCCAGGTCCGTTTGAGAGCATGATTCCGTCAGGATTGTCACCAAGTATCTCTTCAGCGGTTGTGTGTGCAGGGTAAATTGTAACTTCACAGCCTCTTTCATTGAGTGATTTGGCGATGTTGTTTTTGGCACCGAAATCCATGAGGGCAACCCTCTTTCCTTGGCCCTTTAAAACCTTTTTCTCAGTGCATGTGACCTTGTCAACCACATTGCCTGTAGTATATGCCTTGAGCTTTGGAATAATCTCATCGAGATTGTAATTCTCATTTGTGGTAATCATTCCGTTCATAGTACCCTTTTCCCTGAGAATCTTTGTAAGCGCACGTGTATCAATGCCGGCCACTCCCGGAATATCGTTTTTCTCAAGGAAATCCTGTATAGTACCCTCGCAGCGGAAATTACTTGGCATACGTGACAGCTCTCTTACTATATATCCATCCGGCCATGGTCTTTCCGACTCCATATCCGGTGTGATTCCATAATTTCCGATAAGTGGATAAGTCATTACAACAGCCTGTCCTGCATAGGAAGGATCTGTAAGTACCTCCAGATATCCTGTCATTGATGTGTTAAATACTATCTCACTAATGACTTCCCTTGTTGAACCAATGCTGGTTCCGGTAAATACATTACCATCTTCAAGAATTAAAATGCTTTCATCTTTACCCTGCCCTTTCGTGTTATACTTTGTAACCATAAGCTTCTTAGCTGCAACTAACCTTACGTCTGCGCAAAAAAAAAGAGGGCGTCTCTTTTTTCTTATAAAGTGTAGTTGCATAGTATATCTGCTTAAATTGTAAAAAGTGTATCATAATACAGCCGATTTTTCAACTGTTTTTTGTTACATAAATATGCATATTTATGTATACAATATTAGTTACTGTTCACACCAAAGTATGACCGGCAACTATTGCAGCCCATTAAAACTGCATCTGAGCGTTACGGAGTAAGCCCAGCGCATACCGCATATATCACGCCTGAGACAAATACAAGACATGTGAAGCCAACTGAAATTGCAATAAAAGTCTTATCAGCTATATGTCGCGGTGTATACTCCACCTGATATATGCTTTTTGCTGTCATAGGAACGTACATATCGCCTTGTCCATTGCAAAAGCCTCCCTGATATGCACTCTTAAAGCCCACATGCATGAAGTATTCTGCCGTGTATGCCGGCATTGCATTTACAGACACCTGCATGAGCTTAAGCTGCATGCGTGCATATATCCTGACTCGCTCCAGAAGCTTTTTGCCAATTCCACGTCTTAAATACTGCGGATGTACATACAGCATGGTGATATGCCCCTCGTTTGTCATGCCGCACACTCCGCACAGCACATTGCTATCAAACGCACCAAATACTACAAGAGCACCGGTCCTTTCCTCGTCCGTCAGCCTGTCTGCATCCATATATTCATCAAAATATCGATGACAGTCCAGTGTCCGAAAGCAGCCTCTGATTGCGATATTGTATATACTTACCGCAAAGGCACATGCCCCTTTTATCTCTTCATTTGTAAGTTTTCTTATTTTCATCAGATAGTCTCCTCCACTATTCTGTCTCTAAGCCCGCTATAGCGTCTCTGCTGTGAGTTGTTTTGTATCATCTCATAAAATGTCTGTTCATCACCCACTATGGTAACACATTTCTTTGCTCTTGTAACCGCCGTATAGAGCAAATTTCTGTTCATAAGCATTCTCGGACCGCTCAAAAGAGGTATAACGACCGCCGGATACTCACTTCCCTGCGACTTGTGTATAGTGACCGCGTATGCAAGTTCAAGCTCCTCCAAAAGCTTAAACGGATACTCCACCTTTCTGCCCTCGTCAAAGGATATGGTCATGGTCTCGGCAAAATCATTGATTTCCTCAATGATACCTGTATCTCCATTGAAGATTCCCATGCCCTTATCCACACAAAGTCCGAATTTTGTCCTGATTTCCCACTCTATCTGATAGTTGTTCTTTATCTGCATCACCTTGTCGCCCTCGCGGAAAATCGTGCCCCTGTATTCTTTTTCGCGCTTGCTCTTGTCTGCCGGATTCATATACGCCTGCAATATACCGTTTAGACGTTCCACTCCGAGAAGCCCCTTTCTCATAGGCGTAAGCACCTGTATATCATACTCTGTAGCATTTATAAACTTAGGAAGCTTCTGCTTTATTAGCTGTAATGTAACATTTATTATCTTGTCGGCATCATATCTCTTTAGAAAAAGAATCCATGCTCTTATTATCTAACGATACCTCTTCTCCATTATTTATCTTGTGGGCGTTTACTATAATATCGCTCGTGCTCGCCTGACGAAAAATCTTTGTAAGCTTTACCGTGTGGAATGCACCTGAATCAATAATATCCTTTAGCACGCTGCCCGGTCCCACGCTCGGAAGCTGGTTCACATCTCCTACAAGTATGAGTCTCGTACCTGCCACAACCGCCTTTAGCAATGAGTACATGAGTGATATATCAACCATCGACATCTCATCTATGATGATTACATCCGTCTCGAGCGGATTCCTTTCATTTCTCTCAAAGCCAGCTGCGCTTCCTGTGTCCATGCCGCCGTTTAACTCAAGCATACGGTGGATTGTGCGTGCCTCGTAGCCTGTTGTCTCACTCATGCGTTTTGCCGCACGGCCTGTCGGTGCAGCCAGAAAAATATCCATGCCCTCCAGCTCAAAATACTTGATAATAGTATTGATGGTGGTGGTTTTTCCTGTTCCGGGTCCTCCGGTAATGACTAAAAGGCCATTTCTGACTGCTTCCTTCACCGCCTCTACCTGGTGCTCATCGAGCTCCATCTCTGTCTTTTTCTCTATATTTCTGATTGCAGCCTCTATCTCGATATCCGGCACATCATACGTCACATCAAGCTGCTTTAGCATGGCTGCCGTGTTTGCCTCCATATAATAAAAGGTGTTAGCATAAATCTGGGTTATATCATCCTTTAGCTGCATGACAATTCTTCCTGTCCAGTGGCCAGATTCATGTAATGTGCCTCAACCTGCGAGCTTTCCTACTCCGAGCAGATATACAGCACGCCTCGTAAGTTCCTCCATCGGCAGATATGTGTGTCCGTCCATGGCAGCCTGCTGCAAAACATACTGTATACCGCTTTTTATTCTAAAATCAGAATCAGTCTTGATGCCAACCCGCGCCGCTATCTCATCTGCAGTTTTAAAACCAACTCCGTCGATATCATCCGCCATGCGGTACGGATTTTCCTTGAGCACGCTGTATATCTCTCCGCCATACTTATTATATATCTTCACAGCCAGATTCATATTGATGCCGTACTGCTGCAAAAAAATCATGGCTTCCCTTAAGTCTCTTTTTGCATTGACCTGGCCCGCAATCTCCATAGCCTTTCTCTGGCTGATGCCCTTTACCTCAGCAAGCCTCTCCGGCTCTTCCTCTATGATGCGGAAGGTATCCTTCTTGAATCGCCTGACAATACGTGCTGCGAGTGCAAGTCCTATACCATGTATGGCTCCTGAGCCCAGATACCTCTCAATAGCCATCTCATCCTCCGGCTCCTTCTCTTCAAAGCTTACTACCTTAAACTGTCTGCCATAGGTGGCATGCTCTGTATACTCACCATGCGCCTCTATATTTTCACCCTCAGCAATGTCCGAAAAAGTGCCCACACATGTGAGCTCCTCCTCGTTCACTACAAGAACAAGTACCGTATACCCGTTTTCTGCATTTCTGTATATTATATGATCAACGTATCCTGTGACTGTTTCGGTTTCCAATTGAACTTCTCCGTATCTGTGTGTTTTTATTGTGACTCTGAATAGTTTTATTTTTTAAATATTATACGCCAGAGCATGCGTATCTGCAATTACTAAGTTTGAACTAAAAAGCCGGTAACCACATGCAAGCATGTCGTAATCTGATTAATCATAAATGAGGGGCAAAATACCTTTTGACCCTCATATCATTATTATACTATATGTAATTGCGCTTCATCTCATTAACCATACAGGTGTGAGCGGTGTATAAGCCTTTTACCATATTTTTGACCTTTACAGTCTGATTCTGTTGATAACGTTTATCTTTGATGCCTTGTCGGCAAAATCCTTCTCTGTCATGTCGCCTGTTGTGAATGCATACTCGCCGTCAACCACATTCTCAATGTAGTCTACATGTCCGAATACAGCCTCAACCTCGCTCTTTGGTGAGTCAGTTCTCACAAAGAAGCTGTTTACACTGTCATCATAGCTTACAAGTGTGAGCTTCTCAGGCTTCCAGTCAATATAAATATTTGTGTTCTGATGCTTTGTCATATCAACAACATCTGCCACTACAGCACTTGCTGTTGGAAGCTTTCCTGCTCCACTGCCGTAGAACATAGCATCTCCGAGCACATTTCCAACGTAAAAATACGCCGTTGAACACTCCATTTACTCCTGAGAGCGGATGTGTATCATCTATCATATACGGTGCAACGAGACAGGTATAGCTGTCACCTA
>ENA-OQIU01000051-OQIU01000051.1-human-gut-metagenome-genome-assembly--contig:-NODE-51-length-28414-cov-4.719695_pt1 | contig 28414 bp, 23 predicted proteins | sample MGYA00242590_ERZ504755 | MGnify/ENA primary metagenome ERZ504755 (study PRJEB26092, sample SAMD00036359) | human gut metagenome | host: Homo sapiens | study: EMG produced TPA metagenomics assembly of...
TGACAGCATCAATGTCAATATTCATATCCAGTCCATTGACCAGAGTTCTGCGATCAAGATGATCAAGAGCAAGATTTCAGATTTGGATAAGATGAAGATTGAAGAGCAGAAGCGGGCGGTACGTTCCGGGTATGACATGGATGTGCTTCCATCGGATCTTGTGACCTACGGGGAAGAAGCAAAGAATCTGCTGGAAGATTTACAGTCCAGAAATGAGCGTATGTTTCTTGTGACAGTGTTGGTGATGAATACCGCAAAGAAGCGTCAGAAGCTGGATAACAATATCTTCCAGGTACAGGGTATCGCACAAAAATACAACTGTTCCTTAAAACAGCTGGACTATCAGCAGGAAGCAGCATTGATGTCCTGTATTCCACTGGGAGTCAATCGAATTGAGATTCAGAGAGGGCTTACCACATCGGCAACAGCGATCTTTGTGCCATTTACGACACAGGAACTGTTCCAGGAAGGGGAAGCTCTTTATTATGGATTGAATGCATTATCCAACAACATGATTATGGTTGACCGGAAGCGTCTGAAGAACCCGAATGGACTGATTCTTGGTACACCTGGTTCCGGTAAATCCTTCTCAGCAAAAAGAGAAATTACGAACTGTTTCCTGATTACGGAGGACGATATTATTATTTGTGATCCAGAAGCCGAGTATTATCCACTGGTGCAGGCACTGCACGGACAGGTCATCCGGATTTCACCGGTATCAGACCAGTATATCAATCCGATGGATCTGAACCTGAATTATTCAGAGGAAGATAATCCGCTGTCCTTAAAGGCAGATTTTATTCTGTCCCTGTGTGAACTGATTGTCGGTGGAAAGAATGGACTGGAACCGGTAGAAAAGACGATCATTGACCGTTGTGTGCGGCTGGTCTATCAGGAATATCTCGCTGATCCGGTGCCAGAGAAGATGCCGATACTGGAGGATTTATATAATCTGTTGCGGAAACAGGAAGAGCCGGAAGCACAGCGTCTGGCAACTTCATTGGAGATTTACGTTACAGGTTCCCTAAATGTATTTAATCATCGCACAAATGTGGACATCAACAACCGTATCGTATGTTTTGATATCAAGGAGCTTGGAAAACAGCTGAAGAAGATCGGGATGCTGATTGTGCAGGACCAGGTATGGAACCGAGTGACGATCAACCGTTCCGCTCATAAATCCACCCGTTACTATGTGGATGAATTCCATCTTCTCTTAAAAGAAGAACAGACAGCAGCCTACAGCGTGGAAATCTGGAAGCGATTCCGTAAATGGGGCGGTATTCCGACAGGAATTACCCAGAACATTAAGGATCTTTTAGCTTCCAGGGAAATCGAGAATATTTTTGAAAACTCTGATTTTATCTATATGCTCAACCAGGCATCCGGTGACAGGCAGATTCTGGCTAAACAGTTGAATATTTCACCAACCCAGCTGTCTTATGTAACCAACAGTAATGAGGGTGAAGGACTTCTGTTCTATGGAAATGTGATTATTCCGTTTGTAGACAGATTCCCGAAGAATTCCCTTTATAAGATTATGACAACCCGCCCGGAGGAAACAGCCGAAGCAGGGTAATACAGGAGGAGTAAAACAATGTTACAGGTAATTTCATATGGATTGACATTTTGTGGCGGTGCTGTATTTGGCATCGCTATTCTCTGTTTATTACAGGCAGGGAAAGGGTATCCGAAGAAGGAGGAGTAATCAGTGGCAGAACAGAGAATGAAAGTCAGGGATAAGAAAGTCCAGAAAATGACCAAGGATGGTCTGGTGGAAGAAAACCTGACGGATAAATCTTCTGTTCGTGTCAGTAACCGTGCCAGTGATGTGCAGATGGGAGGAAAACAGGGGGAAAAAGAAGTAAGCCTTGTGGATAAGTCTTCCCGCCAGTCTGAACGGAGTGGGAAAAATATTCGTCCCTCTGTGCAAAAATCCAGAGATGCACCGGAACTGATACGGGCAGAGAAGCAAAGTGAGGATCTTGGACAGAGTAGAAAACAGCAAAATAGAAAAAGAATCCGTGCTGAAGTCGGAAAAGAATCCAGACTTGCAGAAAAATCCGAAGCCGGACAGTCAGGGAGACTGAAAGAAAAACGTGCGGATCTATCAGAAAACAGAGGAGACAGCCGGAGAAATCAGACCGGTGGTAGCAAAAAGCCAAAACAAAAACAGCGTTTGAAGTTTGCTTATGAGGAAGCAAAAAAGAAGAAGGAAGCAAAGCAGCATTCCAAGAAGGCACAGGTCTATCAGGCAAATGATGGAGAAGCTCCTGGAAAGAAGAAATCCCGCTTGAAGTTTGGCGAAGGGGAATCTGTGAAAACAGAAAAAACTTCTGTTGTCAAGAAAGCAGGAAGTGCAGCTTCCGCAGCATTGCACCGTGAGATCAGCAAAAATGAAGACGATAATGCGGCGGTAGAAGGTGCCCATAAGTTAGAAGAAAGCGGCGAAGGTGTTTACCGGCTGGAACAGAGAAGTGCCAGACGCAGGAAACAGAGGGCATTCAGAAAAAGAAGCAGACTTGAAAGACAGGAAGAGAAACAGACACAGGCGGCAGCCCGTCAGGAACAGAAGAAACTGAAAAAACAGATTCAGAAGCAACAGATCAAACGGGATTATGCCAAAGCGAAGCGAAGTGAACAGACAGTAGGAACAGCTACAAAAGGTACGATTGATTATATCAAGAAGATTGGCGGCAAAGTCACCAACTTTTTTAAAGAAAACCGGAAGGTGTATATCAGTGTAGCAGTTCTGATCGGATTGATGTTTCTGATCATAACGAATGTCACGTCATGCTCTGCAGTGTTTTTACAAAATGTGATCACTTACACCGGAACCAGTTATCTGTCATCGGATCAGGCAATCCGGGAAGCGGAACTGTATTACACACAGCTGGAAGCTAATCTGCAGGAGCGGATCAACAATATGGAATCTGAAGAACCAGGACATGAGGAATACCGATATAACATCGGACCTATTGAGCATGATCCGTTTATCCTGATTAGTTATCTGTCTGCAAAGTATGAAGAATTTACTTTTGAACAGGTCAAGCCGGAGCTGGACGCCTTGTTTGCAGAGCAATATCATTTAACTACTGAAGCAGTCAATGAGACTGTAACGGAGACAGCAACAGTAAGAGTTGGAGAATCTTTGGGACAGGTTGTGACCAGTGGATATTGTAACTGTCCAATCTGTTGTGGTATTTGGAGCGGAGGACCGACTGCCAGTGGAGCATATCCAACTGCCAATCATACCTTAGCGGTAGATGCTTCCAATCCGTTTGTTCCAATGGGAACAAAGGTAGTTATGAATGGTGTCGAATATACCGTAGAAGATACCGGAGCTTTCGCAAGATACGGTGTACAATTTGATGTCTATTATGACAGTCATGCGGCAGCATCTGCACATGGACATCAGACCTGGGAATGTTATCTTGCAGATGATAACGGAAGCAATGAAGTCGAAGTGACCAGAATCAGAGATGTGGACACGCTGAATGTAACATTGACCAGTGGAAACCTGATGTCAATCTGTCAGGACAGGTTGGGATTTTTCCAGAAAGAACTGTTCAGTGCCTACAACGATACCAAAGGCAACCTGCAGATGTTTGCAACACCGGTTGATTTTAACTGGTATTCCAGTGTGACCAGCTATTATGGATATCGGATTCATCCAATATCAGGAGCAAATCAGTTACACAATGGTATGGATATCGGAGCACCGGAAGGGACAAAAGTAATGGCAGGGCTGACCGGAACGGTTACAACTTCTGCTTATAACGACAGCTATGGCAATTATGTTGTAATCAAGGACAGTAAAGGCTATGAACTGCGGTATGCACATTTAAGCAGCCGGAGTGTATCTGCAGGTGCATCCGTCACGAAAGGTGATGAGATCGGTCTTGTAGGAAATACCGGAAATTCTACAGGAAGCCATCTTCACATTGAACTTTTGAAAAATGGAGAGCGGTTAAACCCGATCTTTTATCTGGAAACAGGAGAAGGGACAGGCTTTGGTGGTAATGAATATACCAGTGAAGCAGCGCAACGTTTACTGGAAGAGGCTGCAAAATATCTTGGAACACCGTATGTGTGGGGCGGATATTCCCCAAGTGGATTCGATTGTTCCGGATTTGTCAGCTACTGTCTGGTTCATTCCGGGGTAAGAAATACGGGAAGGCTGACTGCACAGGGACTGTACAACATTTGTACGCCAGTATCCCAGTCAGAAGCACAGCCAGGAGATCTGATCTTCTTTACCGGAACCTACGATGCAGGAGAACCAGTAACGCATATTGGAATCTATGTGGGCAATGGTCAGATGATCCATTGTGGGCATCCGGTTCAGTACACGTCCATCAACTCTCCATACTGGCAGAGCCATTTCTATGGATTCGGGCGATGGTAAGGAAAAGGGCGTTATAACAGCCGCCCGGAAAGGAGAAGAGATGAAAAGTCTTGAAAAAGCAACGGCAGATTATGAGAAAGCCAAGGAAAAAATGGAAGCATCTAAAGCCAGATATGAAGCAGATTTAAAGCGGTTCAAGGCTGCGGAGATTGCAAAAACAGAAGCGGAAAATCTGGAAATTGTAAGAATTATCCGTGCAATGGATATGAGTATTCCGGAATTGGAAGCTTTCAAAAAGAGAATGAAAAATGAACTGCCCGGCAGGGTGGAAATACAGAAGGAGGAAACAAAAGCCGATGATGAATCTGGAAAAAATGAAACAGAAGAAGAGAACAATTACTAAAAGCAGGGTAAAAAAGGGCTTGCTTGCAGCAACGACATTTCTTTGCCTGACAACACCTTTGCTCCAGACACAGACTGCTTATGCAGCTGAGAATACCACACCTGCGATTACGATTGAGAAACCGGATGGCTGGAAACAGGGAGAAACAACCATTGCTGTTACGGTAGATGCCAGCCATATGCCGGAAGGTTTCTCAATAGCAAAGATTGAAGCGAAAGCAGGAAAAGATGGAAGCTGGCAGGATGTAACCGGAAGCGGAAGTATCACGATCACTGGAAATCAGACAGTGTATGTGCGTGTGACAGATGGTGAGGGAAAGGTCTATGAGCAGAATCGCTCTATTAAGTGTTATGACACGGAAAAGCCGACACTTTCTGCTTCTCTGACAGATGGTGTGCTGACGATTCAGGGGAATGATACAGTATCCGGGATTACTGCAGTAACAGTCAATGGCACCACTTATACAGACTTGAAGGATGGAATGCTGAGAGTGCAACTGACACAGAAAGATTTTACTACAAAACAGATTGAGATTACGGTAACAGACGGTGCCGGAAATACTTCTGAAAAGTATGTGTTGCAGAATCCTTATTATGAATGGGCAAAGAAGCAGGCAGAGAAACAGAAAACCTCCAGTGACAGCAATGGTGCAATGGCAACTACGACCAGTGCAGATGCAACGGGAACTGAAAAAACAACGACTTCTCCGCTTCCGCAGGATGCACAAGCTTCTGAGCCAACAGATGCAAAAGGAACTGTGGATGATCGGACAGTGACAGGTATTGAGGAACAGCTTAATAAAGAAGGCGAGACAGCAGATTCTGTTACTAAAACAGCTACGGAAGGCACAAAAGAGTTTTATACCATTTCAACTAAGAGTGGTAAGATTTTTTATCTGATCATCGACAATTCAAAATCTCAGGATAATGTGTATTTCCTTACAGAAGTCAGCGAGAAAGATCTGATGAACTTCACACTTTCTGATTCCGTGACACTTCCGGAAGTAGATACTGTTTATGCAGAACCAGAGAAACAGGCTGAAGAAGAAAAGCCGGAAACAACTGAGACAGCTGAGAAAGATAAGGTAGAGGATGAAATCCAGATGCCAGAAGATAAAAGTCCATTTGGAACGTATCTTTTGATTGCACTGGTTGCAGTCGGAGCTGCGGCAGGAGGATATTACTTCAAAGTCTATAAACCAAAGCATGAATATGATGACGAGGATGAGATGGAAGAGGATGAAGATGAATCCGAAGATTCAGAATCTGAAAAGCGGGAAGTAGACGATGCAGATGAGCAGGAAGAAAGTATAGAACCAGAAATCCTGAGAGACGAGGATTTTGATGATGCTGTGCTGGAAGATGAAGAAGAGGAGCAGGAGTAAATGAAGTTAGTGATTGCAGAAAAGCCATCGGTTGCGATGGCACTGGCTTCCGTGATTGGAGCCAGAACAAGAAAAGATGGCTACGTGGAAGGAAACGGTTATCTCGTTTCCTGGTGCGTAGGACATCTGGTTGGATTATGTGATGCATCAGAATACGATGAAAAATATAAAAAATGGAGATATGAAGATCTGCCGATTGTGCCGGAATGTTGGAAACACAGGGTATTGGAAGGCACGAAAAAGCAGTTTGGAATCTTGAAAAAACTGATGCGAGATTCCAAAGTAGATGAAGTAATCTGTGCTACAGATGCCGGGCGGGAAGGAGAACTAATCTTCCGTCTGGTGTATGAGCAGGCAGGATGCAAAAAGCCGATGAAGCGGCTCTGGATTTCTTCCATGGAAGAACAGGCAATTAAAGATGGATTTGCGTCATTAAAAGACGGTTCGTGTTATGACAGTCTCTATCAGTCAGCACTTTGCAGGGCAAAGGCAGACTGGCTGGTGGGAATCAATGCGAGCCGTCTTTTTTCCGTTCTGTATAACCAGAATCTGAAAGTTGGAAGAGTACAGACACCAACACTTGCCATGATCGTGGATCGAAATCAGAAGATCAAGGAATTTACCAAAGAAAAATATTATATGGCTCATATCAAGTTTGACGAGATGGATGCGGTCACAGAGCATTTTCAGAAAAAAGAAGATGCAGATAGAGTGGCTGCGGACTGTATGGAGCGTATGTGCGAAGTGGAAAAGGATGATGTGAAAGAAAAAACGGTCCGTCCTCCGAAGCTCTATGATTTGACCACTCTGCAGAGGGAAGCAAACAGAATGTTTGGTTATACCGCACAGCAGACATTGGATGCCGTGCAGGAGATGTATGAGCAGAAGCTGGTCACTTATCCGAGAACAGACAGCCAGTATCTGACAGATGAGATGGGAGAAAGCACTGAAACACTGATTCAGATGTTACTTGGGAAAATGCCTTATGCTGAAGGTCTGGAATATCACCCAGACGTGAGTAAGGTATTAAATTCAAAGAAAGTATCCGATCACCATGCGATTATCCCAACCATGGAAGTAGCCAAAGCAGATATTGGTGAACTGAAAGAACGAAACCGCAAGATTTTGTATCTGATCAGTGCCAGGGTTCTGACAGCAACTGCAGATCCTTATATTTATGAAAGCCATAAATGCCAGATCACCTGCAATTATCATACGTTTTATCTCACAGCAAAGAAAACAAAGCAGGAAGGATTCAAGGCGATCGAAAATAAATTGAAACAGTTCTTTGGCGTAAAGATTGAGAAAGAAGAGCCGGAGCTGGATATCTGGGCAGGCAAGCATTACGGTCCCTGTGATTCTTTGGTATCGGAGCATTTCACACAGCCACCGAAACAGTACACAGATGTGATATTTTGTGAGCGTAAGGAGTGGATAGGAATTGAAGAAAGGAGTTCAGCATGAGAAGAAAAAAAGATAAAAGCAATGGCATTACTGCTTTGTATGAAAGACTGTCTCGTGATGATGATAATGCTGGAGAGAGTAACAGTATAGTTCATCAAAAGCAAATGCTTGAAGATTATGCTATGAAACATGGTTTTACGAATCTTGTTCATTTTACCGATGATGGTTGGAGTGGAGCGACCTTTGACAGACCTTCATGGAACAGACTTGTTGAAGGTGTTAAAAACGGAGAAATCACTGCCTGTATCTGCAAAGATATGTCCAGAATCGGCAGAGATCATCTGCAAGTAGGTTTTTTCACTGACATTCTGTTTAGAGAAAAGGAAGTTCGATTTATAGCAATCAATAATGGTATTGACAGTGACCGTCAAGAAACCAGTGAGTTTGCCCCTTTTCTGAATATCATGAATGAGTGGTTTGTCAGGGACACAAGTAAGAAAATTAAAGCTGTACTGAAATCCAGAGGTTCTTCCGGCAACGCTCATACAAGTAATATCCCACCATACGGCTATTTGAAAGACCCCGAAAACCCCGACCATTGGATTATTGATGAAGAAGCTGCTGAAGTAGTCCGCAGAATTTATCGCATGACTATTGAGGGAAAAGGCCTTATCAGATAGCAAGAGAACTTTCAGAAGAAAAAATTGAAAGACCATCTTATTATCTTGGCAAAAAGGGACTTGGAAATCATGCAAGCAACTATGACAAAGAAAATCCGTATATGTGGCGAGGAAATCAGGTTACTACTCTGATTGCCCGACCAGAGTATATTGGAAAGACTGTCAACTTCAGGACATTCAAAAATTCCTATAAGGACAAAAAGACGAAAAGGGCAGACAAGGAAGATTGGGTGGTTTTTGATGATACACAAGAGCCTATTGTCGATGAAGAAACATGGCTGCTTGCTCAAAAGTTAAGACAGAATGTAAGAAAAGCCGATCCTATGGGCGAGCCTAATGTTCTGACCGGAAAGATTTACTGTGCTGATTGTGGTGCGCCGATGTATAATCACAGGCAGCGGAAAGGGCGAGAAAGAATATACTATACTGCCAAAGGCGAAAAAAGGACAAGTCATTCCAATCCGGCAGATTGTTATGAATGTTCCACATATAATCTGGGTTGTCAGAGATATGACCGGCATTGTACTTGCCACCATATTTCAACAAAAGCACTTAAAAGCATCATTCTGAAAACCATACAGGAGACTTGCCATTATGTTTCTTTGAATGAGCGGGAGTTTGTTTATTCTCTGCAAGAAGAATCGGCGATGAAAGATATTGCTGTTTCTGAAACTGTAAAAAACCGCATTGAAAGAAATCAGAAGCGAGTTCACGAACTGGATATGCTTATCAGGAAAATCTATGAAGATAATGTGATTGGAAGATTGCCGGACAGGCTTTTTCAGAGTATGCTTACTGATTATGAAAATGAGCAGAACGAGCTGAACAAGATTATTGAGACTGACACCGCTGATATGCAACGGATTATAGGCGGTCAAAATAATGTGGAGCGTTTTCTAAAGCTGGTTAAAAAGTATGAGAACATTACAGAACTTACTCCTGCCATGATAAATGAATTTATCGACAAAATTCTGGTTCACGAGCCACAAGGAAAAGGTGCAGACCGCACCACAGAGGTGGAGATATATCTTAACTATGTCGGGCAATTTCAAGTACCTGTGGAGCAGCATGAACCAACAGAGGAAGAAAGGATTGCTGCTGAAAAAGAGGCGGAACGACTTCGCAGAAAACGAGAATCCAATCGTAAGTATATGAAAAAGATTCGTGAGAAATCAAAAGAATTTGCGGAGCATGAGCGTATAGCAGAAGAAAAAAGTTCTGATAGCAATGTGTGTGTTGAACAGAACGTCACAAGCAAATCAAATCGGCAAAAAGTGAAAGGAGAAAAAATAGCATGACAGAATTGAAATCACGAATCCATGACAAAAGCAACGGTCTGGACTATGTTCTTGTGGGCGATTACTATGTGCCGGACTTGAAGCTACCGGAGGAACACCGCCCTATCGGTATGTGGGGCAGACTGCACAGGACATATTTGGAGCAGTACCGCCCTACAAGGTTCTCTGCCCTCTGTTTATCCGGCGAACTGCATACTTACCTTGCTGACCTGGACGAACAGGCAACGGAAAGGTGCAGCCTTATCATTGAGCAGATGAAACAAGCCGAGGGCGTGACCGAAACCATGAAAGCAGACAATCAGATGTTGTGGGTACAGTCCATGAACTCTATCCGTAACCGAGCCGAAGAAATCATCAGACAGGAAATGATTTACTGCTGATTTTATCAAGTCCAAAACCAACAAATTTGTATCGTAAACGAAGCGACAAGTATTTCCTTATGAAGTGTCTGTCGCTTTTCATTTATCAAACTTTAAGGAGGAAAACACAATGAAGATGAACCGGAATGAAATGGAAGCCCTTTATGCCTTTGGCTGTCCGAACCTGAAAGCAACTGTCGAGCGTTTGCGTATGGTAGCTGCCCTTGCACCCGATCCAGTGGCGAAGAAGCTGTTTTATATGCTTTCCGTCAAGCTGAGTGCTGAGGGTGTTGAAAGGTGGTATCGCTGCTTTTACTGCAAGCTGCGTGTGTTGAAAAACCATAGGGAGGGCTGCTATGACGAGACTGACGAAGATTGAGAAAGAAACAATCGTTCTCTTTAATGAGGGCGAGGACAAGGCAAATATCTACACCCACAACGCCGGATTGAAAAAGAGGTTGGCTGCTTTTGCTAAGAAGTACCCTGACCTTTGCCGACTGGAAAAATCCAATGTTCAAGGCGGTGTTTCTTATGAGCTGGCAAAGTCCCGTCTGTCTATCCGTTTCCTGCCGCCTTACAGTGAGGAACGCAGACAGAAAGCCAGCGAATATGCGAAAAAGCATGGGCTGAACAGCCAGCAGGGATAATGTGATAATCAGGGCTGATATGCGGTTAAAATGTCAGGTGCAGACCTGATGTTTTGACCGTTGCCTATCGCCTGTGAGGAAAGTATCGGGGACTATGGATTTTGCGGAAATGTGCGTTACAAGGCTTGAACAGGAACTCTGTACACAAAATTTTTTCTTCCATTCTTTAAGTTGATGAAGTATAATGAGATATGAAAAATTGAGGTTTTTAATACTCGATTTCAAACAATCATTTTTATATAGCTGGAACTATGGAGGGCAAAAATGAATAATTTTTTACGAATGTGTTTGAATATAATTACACAAATAGGTCCCTATTTAGTTGTACTTCTTCTTTTGAAATATCTTGTAAATCTTCAACAAAAGAGAGCTAAAGAACGAGAGGAAGAACAGAAAAAGGGAATAATTAGGACGCATTATATAATAAAAACCGAAAAAGTACTTACTATGTTTTTTGTATTGGCGGTGTTTCTTTTTGGGGGAGCTACGGTAGCCAGTGCTATTCAACAAGATGATTTATTGCCACCAATTGGTTTTAGTATTTTCTTTATTGTTTCTTTAATCGGCTCATTGAACATGATTATGTGGAAACTGGAAGTGAACGGAGATGAAATCACATGGCGTTCAACTTTTGGAAGAAAGAGAACTTTTCACTTTGAAGATATTACCTATTGCGAGAGAAAGAAAGGTTCTATGCGTGTATATGTAAATGGAGAAAAATTATTTACCATTGATAGTAATATTGACAAAGAAGAATTTATGGAGGACATAAAAAGAAGAAGAATCCCTGTAAAATCTTACTGGGCAAATCAGCATAAGAAAAATCGTAAATGACATAGATTTTATAACAGTACGATGTTAGACAACTGAATATGACCGTCAAGGTCAGATGAAGAAACCGATGTATTGAGCGTAAAGCGATCATGCGTCGGTTTTTCTTATTTCATGAGCTGACAGAATTCCGACTGTATATCACCCGTGAGGAAAGTATCGGGGACTATGGATTTTGCAGAAATGTGCGTTACAGGTAAGTAAAAAAACTACTTGATAGAGTGTAAATTGAATTGTTCATATCGGTATGATATAATTTACTGAAATGAAGCAAGAAGGTGGACTTTTGTATGAAAAAATTTTTGAAAATATTGCTAATCGTTATAGGAATAGTTTTTTTGATTTTTGCAGCGCTGATATGTATTGGACTGTTTGTTGATTATGATGACCATATTGAAAATGGTCGTTATACTTATGTTCCGGAAGAAGAAAACAAAGGAAATGAGTATATCGAGTTTAAGTTGACAGATAATGGAAAAGACGATTCTAAACTTACATATTATAATTCTATCGAAGAAGCTATTTTGAATTCCCCCTTAAAAGCAGAACATGAAGATTTATCAGCTCCAGAAGATTTTCTTAATCATGTTGATGAAATATTGCATATATGGAATGGCAAACAGTATGATACGATTTTCTATCGAGCAGGAAGTGATAACGATCCCGTTCAAGGTTTTGTGATTGCACGCTGCAAAAAACAGATAGAAAATGAAAGTACACAATATGCGTTTGTAAATGCCACACCATCTGCCACTACACCAGATACCACTTATGGGGGAGACTTCAAAAAATTTATCCATTTATCTTTAACAATAAGTGATATTCAACAAGACTTAAATCCAAATTATCCAGATACCAGATTCGTTTTTGGCTATGCACATGATAAAGAAATTTACTCATTAGAAGTAGAGGGTCAAAAGCCAGATGGAATTATAGAATATGAAGAATATGGTAGAACGATGTATATGTGGTATTATAACGATTTGGAAAGCAATAAAAGAGGCGATTGTCTGAGCTACTCAGTAGATATGCCAGAGTAATTTTTCAAATTGTCTAATCTGCCACAACTGAATATGACCGTTAAGGTCAGATGAAGAAACCGATGTATTGAGCGTAAAGCGATCATGCGTCGGTTTTTCTTTTTTGTCAAAATAGTCCGGTGGACTGTTTTGTAAAACCGAAGGAACTGACAGAGCTTGGGATGGGGCGAAGTCAGTTTGTTCGGGCGGGAGTACAGAGGGTGCAACCCTTTGTGCATGGGTACAGGGAATGCAATATCCCTGTGCAGGTCAAGGGCGGCAGCCTTGCCCAGTTAAGTGGCGTTTCGCCACTTAGTACTGGGTATTACTTGACGCAGAAAGCCGCAAGGAATCAGCTTCGCTGCCCTTCTCCCCTGTCGGGGAAATCAAAAAGAAAAGGAGGAACTCATGTGAAATTAACAAGACACAATGGACGAGCCGGAAAGAATGGCGTTTATAATCCGAAGCACAATGACCGCAGTTTTGACATTGCCAACAGCGAACACATTGACGAAGAACGAGCCAAACTAAATCTCTATTGGGACTGTTACAATGGCTTCCGCAATTTCAAAAATCCCGAAAAGGAAAATGAGCTGTCTGCCACTTTTGAAGATGTGGAACAGCTTTTTTATCGTCAGCGGTATCATGATTTTGTAACAGGACAGAATGAAAGAAATGTGAAGAACCGACACCCTGAAAGAAATAAGGAAACTGGAGATTTACTCAAAAGCAAAAAGACCTGTCCAGAGGAAACGGTCTATCAGATTGGAACGCTTGACAATCATGTTCCGCCGGAATTGCTCATTGAGATCGTCACAGAATTTATGGAAATCGCAAATGAGCGTTTCAGCTCTCATGTCCATATCCTGAATTGGGCGCTGCACTTGGATGAAAGCACCCCTCATATTCACGAGCGTCATGTGTTCGACTGTGAAAATCAATATGGAGAGATTGCCCCACAACAGGAAAAGGCTTTGGAAGCATTGGGGTTTGAACTGCCGGAACCGGAGAAGCCAGTCGGAAGAAAAAACAACCGCAAGATGACTTTCGATTCAGCTTGCCGAGTGCTGCTGTTTGATGTGGCGAAAAAGCATGGCTTACAACTGGAAGAAGAACCGGAATATGGTGGTCGTGCATATCTGGAAAAACAGGACTATATTCTTTTCAAGCAAAAGGAGCAACTGGCAGCACAGGAGCAAAAGTTGGAAGAACTCACGATGAAGATTGAAGATGTGGAAGCTTTGGTGGACGAGGTTGCCGATATTGCCTATGACAAGGCGGTTGAGGTCGTTGCTGATACTGTAAAACTGGAAACGCACAAGGAGGATATTAAGCTGGTGGAGCAGTCTAAGGCGTGGGTTCTCTCCCCTGAGCGTAAGGCTTCAAAGAAAGAAGTTGAGTATGCAGTGAAACGATTGGATGGCGTGATTGCCAGAATCACAAATGCTATGAAATCAACTATTCAGAAAATCCAAACTACGCTGATGAAACCGGAGGTCAAAAAAGCCGGAACGGAGCAAATCAAGAAGAAAGCCAAAAGTTCCATTATAGAGCAGTTGAGCCGCAAGAAGAAGGAAATGGCAGAGCGTGAAGTCAGCCGGACAATTCCGGCGAAAAGCAAAAAACAGGATATGGAACTTTAAGGCACTTGCTATTTTCGTTTTGAAAATGACAGGTGCTTTTGCTTTAGGGAGCAGGAAAATATCTTCCATTCTTTAGGTTGATGAAGTATAATGATAGTAAGAAATTTTTTGTAATGACCTTAATCCAATAAGTGATTTTGCAATTATCAAGTAAAGGATGTAATTATATGAAAAAGGTATTGTTGTTTTCCAGTGTGATTATGATACTCGGTTTAACAGGCTGCTCTAACAAGTATTTCAATGACTGGTTTAGCTCTGAACAAAATGAAACGGATAAAATATGTCAACAAGTTATTGAGGCATATAAGCAACAGGATTCAGAGAAACTCAAATCTCTATTTTCCGAAGAAAGCAAAAAGAACATTGAGAATTTAGACACTGAAATCTCTGCTTTTTTCGATTATATTGAGGGCAGTATCCAAAGTTTTGAGGGCGATTGTGCATCATCAAGTGAAAGCAACTATGGTAAAAGGAAAACGGAATTGGATGGTATGTATCTCATATTGACAGAGAAGGAAAGGTATTGTATGAATTTTTATATGTATAGTGAGGATGATGAAAATGCCCAAAATGTGGGGATATATAAAATTGAAATTGCATTGGAGAGCGAAGTGGCTGAGGATAATTTTATATGGGATAATCCCCCAAACGGTATTTTTGTTGGAGGACAAAATTGATTTTTGTTATGAGAGAACATTAAAGTATAAATTTCGGATGGTATAAGAAAAACTGACTACAATTAAATCTTCACAGCTTTACTAAGCAGGAGATCCGAAAAGGTCTCCTGCTTTTTTGCACCCCAAATTGAATATGGAACTCTAAAGCACTTGCTATTTTCGTTTTGAAAATGACAGGTGCTTTTGCTTTAGGGAGCAGGAAAATATCTTCCATTCTTTAGGTTGATGAAGTATAATGATAGTAAGAAATTTTTTGCGTTAGAAGCTATTTCCGGATTTTGTTACGAATACATTAATTCCTATTACTAAATCAAGGCTAAAAGATAAAGAGAAACCATTAGAAAAAACAGAAATCTCTTATGTTACAGAATATTTACAAAAGCTTTCGGAGTTACTAAGAGAGGAAAAATTAAATGAAATGATAGAGTGTCCGATAATGTAGAAGGAGGAATTCTAATGGAAATAATTTTACTTTGCTTGTATGGAAAAGTTACAGTTATAGTTATCTTTTTAATAATATACCTATATTGGATATGGAAGAAGGTTAGACTTATAAAATGGGAGCAGGCACCTGGTGACACCAGAGATTGGATACGAAATCACGAAAAAAATATTAATAAAATTATTAAAATTATTTCTGGGATAGGTTTGATATTTATGGTTTATTGCATAGTTATTCCTGCTATATTAGATATTCCGACGTTAGTCAAGCAAGAGTATACAGTTACAGAAGGAATAGTAGAGTCTTGGAATTATAGTGATGAGGAAAGGCTAGAAGAGCGAAGTATATCAATAAAGGATGATACTGGACAGGAAAAATCTGTAATAGTATATAGTACAGGTATTCATCAAGGAGAACACTTAGTAGTTGAGTATCTCCCTCATTCAAAATATGGAATAGTAAAGGAGCGGATAAGATGAAATGGTTTAAACACTTATATCTTGAAATGATTTCACTCCAAATCGCAGAAGTAGAGGTTAGAAAAATTTATGAATAAAAGAAGAATCATAATTAATCGTAAAAAACAGCTTCGTAGCTATTTTTCACACCTATGGGTTGTATCTAAAATTTCACGACAAGATTTCAGAAAGAATTTTCTTTTAGGAGATCTTCCATGCGGAGAAGAAGATAGTGCTTATTGGGGTATGTATTGGGGATTGTACGATTTGAAAGGAAATCGTAAATTTAAGCTGGTATGTTCCCCACAAGATTTGGGTGTGGCAATTAAAAGTGGAGAACGGATAGAATTGGAAATAGATGATAATATAAATGGTATTTTTGTAATACAAAGGGATGGTGTGTTTTCAAATGAGATACTATTTGACGATAACTGTATTCAATATGAATTAACTCTTTCAGTTAAAGGGGGTTATCATAGAATGCAATATCCATTCCTTACTCTTGAATCAAAAAGTTAAAACAATAAGTAAGTTGAAGTGAAGCAGGAAATCTGAAATGATATGCTCCCTTTATGAGAGACAGTGAAAAAACAAACTGTCATCATGAAGGGAGCATATCAGAAAAGGTCTCCTGCTTTTTTGCACCCAAAATTAAATATGGAACTTTAAGGCACTTGCTATTTTCGTTTTGAAAATGACAGGTGCTTTTTTCGTTTCAGGAAAGGAGTCACATGAATGTATTTGAAATTGTAAAAGAAAATGTTACTGCCCGACAAGCCGCAGAAGCCTATGGCTTGAAAGTGGGTCGCACAGGTATGGCGTGTTGTCCGTTTCACTCGGATAAGTCCCCCAGTATGAAGCTGGATGAACGCTATTACTGTTTTGGCTGCGGAGCAACCGGAGATGCTGTTGATCTGACAGCGAAGCTATTCGGTATCGGGCTGAGGGAAGCTGCTGTCAAACTTGCTGAAGATTTTGGTCTTAACTATGACAGCCGACAAAAGCCCAGTGTCCGCCCTCGTATTCGTGAGCCGACACCGGAGCAGAAATATCAAAAAGAAGAAAATCATTGCTACAAGGTGCTGACAGATTATTTTCATCTTCTTAGAGAATGGGAAAAGAAATACGCTCCTAAACAGCCGGATGAGGAATGGAATCCCCTGTTTGCAGAAGCACTGCATAGGAAGAACTATATCGAATATCTGCTTGATATTCTTCTGTATGGTTCATTGGAGGAACGAAAAGCACTTGTGGCAGAACAGAGAAAGGAGGCGTTGAAACTTGAACAGCGAATTGCAGAACTGTCAGCAGACAGAACCATGTACAGTAGAAGAAATCCGAAACAGCTTAGAGCAGAGCGAGAAAGGTAAGGTTTATAATACTGCCGCAAATTATAAGCGTGTTCTGCAATATGACCCACTTTTGAAAGGGGCTATCCGAAAAAATCTTCTGACCGAAAGAATCGACATTGTGAAGTCCCTCGGCTGGTATCGTGACAGCCCGACATTGACAGATGTGGATGTGAAATATCTGCTCCTATATTTTGAAGAAAACTATGGATTGACCGTAGAGAAGAAAATCATAGACGCAGTTGCGGTTATTGCTAATGAAAACCGTTACCACCCTGTCTGTGATTTTCTCAATGCCCTGCAATGGGACGGAACGGAACGCATACGCTTCTGTCTGCACCGTTTTCTCGGTTCTGATACAGATGATTACACCTATGAAGCATTGAAGTTGTTTCTGCTGGGAGCTATCTCACGAGCCTTTAAGCCGGGGTGCAAATTTGAGGTAATGCTCTGCCTTGTGGGCGGTCAGGGAGCCGGAAAGTCCTCTTTCTTCCGTTTGCTTGCGGTCAATGATGATTGGTTCTCTGATGACTTGAAAAAGCTGGATGATGAAAATGTGTACCGCAAAATGCAGGGGCATTGGATTATTGAAATGTCGGAAATGATTGCAACCGCCAACGCTAAGAGCATTGAAGAAATCAAGTCCTTTCTGAGCCGCCAAAAGGAAACCTATAAGATACCCTATGAAACACATCCGGCAGACAGAAAACGACAATGTGTGTTTGGAGGTTCTTCTAATACCCTTGACTTTCTTCCCCTTGACAGAACAGGCAACCGCCGCTTCGTTCCGGTTATGGTCTATCCTGAAAGGGCTGAGGTTCATATTTTGGCAGATGAACAGGCTTCCAGAGAGTATATCAATCAGATGTGGGCAGAAGCTATGGAGATTTACAGAAGCGGCAATTTCCGTCTGAGATTCAGTCCGGCTATGAACGATTATCTGAAAGCCCACCAAAAGGATTTTATGCCGGAGGACACAAAGGCAGGACAGATTTTAGACTATCTGGAACGCTATTCCGGCAGCATAGTCTGCTCTAAGCAGCTTTACAAGGAAGCACTGGGGCATGATTATGACGAACCGAAACAATGGGAGCTGCGAGAGATCAACGACATTATGAATAACGCTGTCACAGGCTGGAGGGCGTTCAGCAATCCGAGATATTTTCCAGAGCCTTACCGCAGACAAAAGGGCTGGGAGCGTATCAGGAACGACAACGAGCCTGACAACAGCATGGATGGTTTTCAGGAAATCCCGACAGAGGAAATGGAACAGTTAGGGCTTCCGGAAGAATGGTTAAAGCAAAAATAAAAGTCCGTTGTCGCTTCGGTTGTCGAGCCGGTTGTCGGTCTGGTTGTCGGGCAAAAATCCCGAAAGCCTTGATATTGCGGCACTTTTCCCTCTCTGACAACCATGACAACCAATATTATAGAGAAAAAGAAAATAGTAAAAAGATAGTATCGCCCGATAAAGAAAAAAGGTTTTCTGATGTCCGTTGTCGGAACTTCGTTGTCAGACCTTTCCTTGTCGGGCTTTTTTCATTTAAGGAGGAATATCGTATGACAAATATTGTGAACAGTACACTACCCATCCCAAATAACCATTCGGAGAAAAACAAACCGGATGGAGTTTTTGTGATTAAGCAAGGCAAAACAAATTATAAAGTCAAAGTGTTTTTTGACCATAGTAGCGGTTTGACTGCGGAGGACAGGTTGAAACGCATTATTCAGGCAGAAGCAGAGAGAGAATCTGCGTAAGTAATATGAAAAATATCCACGCACCCCCTTGACAAAAGCTTTCAGAAGATACCCTGCTTTCTGCGATGGAACGTGCAGGGAATGAAGAACTGACCGAAGATACAGAAAAGAAAGGACTTGGTACTCCGGCAACAAGGGCAGCAATCATTGAAAAACTGATTCAGTCTGGCTTTGTGAAAAGGGAAAAGAAAAATCTGGTGCCGACAGATGATGGCAATGTACTGATTACGGTTCTGCCGGATGAGATTAAATCTCCGAAGATGACAGCAGAGTGGGAAATGGCATTGAATCACATTGCCCAGAATACAGAGACCGCAGATGAATTTCTAAATGGGATTACAGAGCTGATGCAGGAACTGGTTGCCAGATATCAGGGTATTTCAGAAGAAAAGAAAGGGCAGTTTCAGGGAAAAGCAAAAGGAGAAGTCATTGGCAAATGTCCCCGCTGTGGAGCAGATGTCAGGGAAGGAAAAGTAAACTTTTACTGTTCTGACCGGAACTGTGCTTTTACCTTGTGGAAGAATGATAAATTCCTTGCAAGCCAGGGGAAAAAGATGGATAAGGCGGCAGCAAAGAAGTTCCTGGCTAAAGGAAAAATCCATTATAAGGATCTGGTATCCAAAAAAACAGGGCGACAGTATGAAGCAACTGTGGAAATGGTTGATCCCGGCGAGGGGAATGTGCAGTTCAATCTGATTTTCCCACAACGATAAGTAGTGTATTGCAGGCAGTCTAAGGGCTGTCTGTTTTTAATACAAGTAATATGAAAGAGAGGACCTTAGCATGAAGAAAAAAGGTAATTTTAGAAAAGTAGTATCTGGCTTGCTGGCAGGCATGACAATGCTAAGTACAGTGTTATCTCCGATGACAGCATATGCAGCGGAGATCCAGCCAGAGAAAAAACCGCCACTTTATGAGGACGTGAAAGACCTTCTGGATGAAGATGAGGTGGTGACTGCCAAAGATTATGAAATCGAAACAGGCAGTGTATTTGATGTGAAATCAGATTACACAGGACTGGAAATCAAGGATGATAACAAGGTCAAAGTCACATTCGAGGAAGCAAAGAACGACAAGGATGAGGATTTTACGACAGATCATGCGGACACTTACAAAGCGGTCTATTATGTGGAACCGGTAAATCAGGAGCATCCGAAGTACCAGATCAGCCGAAAACTGATTGTGCGTGAGAAAGCAACAGAAGCTCAGACAGAGGTGGCAGGGAGTGAAGCAGTGACCGAATCCGAAAAAGCTGTAAGTGAACAGCAGACAGAGGAAGCGGAGGATTCCGAAGCAGACTCGGAGGTTACCGATATTGACGCTGATGAATTTGATGATTTGGTAGAGCAGGCACAGAACCAGGATACCTATGATGAAGAATCAGGGTTAGAGCTTCATGATGTTTTGGAACAGGCAGGAGACGAAGGTGTGGATCTTGATTCTATGGAAGAAGGAGAGATTGCAACATTTGAAGCAGTTTCAGCTTATTCAGCAAGAAGTACACAGCAGGTAACAATTGAAAAAGGACCACTGTATAGATATGCAGATTATAATCTTGGAACCTACCTGACAGAGCCGTACTATATCAGCTACGGAAGCGTCAGAGCAATTGCGTATTGTGTACAGCCAGCAAAGCCAGGACCTGGATCTGGAAATTATACAATTACAAAGATTGGAGACAATCAGGCGTTAGCAAAAGTGTGCTATTACGGTACAGATGCCGCAGGAAGTGAAAGCTTTTTTGCAAATAAATACACGGATTTTTCAGAAGGAAAAAGATTCATCATTATTCATATGGCTGCATCATATGCCAACGGAAGTAGTGATGCCTTTTACGGAACAAATGCTACAGGAGAGGCTTTGGCAAAAGAACTCTATAATTATTGTGTGAATAAGCCGGAAATACCAGATGTAGCGATGTCATTTTCAAAGCCGAATGTAAAAGCTTATGTAGATGGAAATGTTCAGAGAACGGAGAACATTCAGTTCAACGCATCTTCCCAGCAGAAAATTACAATGGACTTACCAAAGGGAGTAAAGCTCCATAATGTATCTACTGGAAATGTAAGTGCGGCAGGTGCAAGCGTAACAATTGGAGGAGGAACCACGTTTTATCTCTCGGCTCCTCTGACACAGACAAAAGATGTAAGTGCTACTTTTTCTGCAAAGATGAAGGGAAGTATTACAAAAGATTATTCAGCATATAAACTGACTACGAATGCAAGTGTTCAGGATCTGGCATTTGTGTTTGGAGAAGGTGTCGCTGATGAAAAATATGTAAGCTTAAAGGTGTCCTGGATTGAACAGGCTACGATCGAAATCGTAAAGAAAGACGATACAGCGGATGTCAATCTTGCAGGTGCAGTATTCGGTGTATACAGCGATGAGGCATGTACAAAGCTGATCACTCAGATGCCGGCAACAGATAAGAATGGAAAATCCTCTGTTACGATCATCAAGACACAGGATACCGTTTATCTGAAAGAGATCACAGCGCCACAGGGATATGTAGTAAATGCAACGGCAACAAATGTGAAACTGGTAGCAAGTAAGACCTCGGCTGTGACCGTGGAAAACAAGGAGCAGCTGGCAGAGCTTACCATTTACAAAGAAGGTCAGGTTCTTATCGGTGCAGAAGTCAGTGAGAGTGGAACCGTATTCCAGTATGAGAACCGCAGACAGAAAAATGCAGTATATAACGTGTATGCCGGAGCGGATATCGTAACTGCTTATGGCACAAAAGTGTACAGCAAAGGTGACTTGGTAAAAGAAAATCTGACAACAGGTGAGAATGGTTCTGTCACACTGAAAAACCTGCATCTTGGAACCTATGTGGTAAAAGAAGCAAAAGCACCGGACAATTTCTATAACGGCAGCGAAGAAAAGCCAGTGACTCTGACCTATGCCGGACAGAATAAAGAAGTTGTATTTGCAGATGTGACTTTTAACAACGAGAGACAGAAAGCAGATGTTTCCGTAGTAAAACAGGATAAAGACACCAAGAAACCACTGAATGGCGGTATTTTTGCTCTGTATGCATCCGATGATATTAGAAATGCAGACGGAACCGTTGTTGTGAAAAAAGGAACACTGATTGAGAAAGCAACTACTGGAGCAGATGGGAATGCAAAATTCACAGCGGATCTTCCGATTGGATATTCCTATTTTGTAAAAGAAGATCAGGCACCGGAAGGCTATGTAAGAAATACAGAAGATGTGTATACGTTCAAGTTTTCTTACACCAATGATAAAGAAGCAACCGTATCTTTTGCCCATACCTTCAGTAATGACCGTGTGACAGCAAAGATCAATTTATTCAAAGTTGATAAAGAAACAGGAAAAGCAGTACCGCAGGGAGATGCCACACTGAAAGGTGCAGTTTATGGTCTGTATGCCCGTGAAGATATTGTGCATCCGGACGGAGCAACCGGAACTATTTATAAAGCAGGAGAACAGATAGCATCTCTTACAACAGATGACAAAGGACAGGCTTCTGTAAATGGCTTGTATCTTGGCAAATATTATATCAAAGAGATTACACCTCCGACCGGATACCTGGCAGATACAGAAGAGCATGATCTTACGTGCAGTTATGAAGGAGATATGACAGCAGAAGTGAAAAGAGAGTGCACTTCCAGTGAGCAGGTCATCAAGCAGCCATTCCAGATTATTAAAGCAGCCAACAATGGAAAGACAGATGCAGATCTGTTATCCGGAGCTGGATTTACAGTTTATCTGAAATCTTCCCTTACAAAGAAAGCAGATGGCAGTTATGATTTTGATTCTGCAAAACCAGTAGTGAGTGGAGAAAAAGGAGCAACTGAGATTTTCACAGATGAAAAAGGGTATGCCTGCAGTATTCCATTACCATTTGGAAGCTATATCGTGCGTGAGACAACAACACCGCACAACTACAAGCCAGTCGATGATTTTGAAGTGAATATCACAGAGCATCATCCAAATGAGCCACAGATCTGGCGAGTGCTTCTGGATGAAGAGTTTAAGGCAAAACTGAAAATCGTGAAAAAAGACGATGAAACAAAGAAATCCGTATTGATTGCAGGAACAGAATTTAAGGTATATGACCTGGACAACAAAAAGTATGTGGAACAGGTAACAACTTACCCAGTGACAACCACTCACAAGTCCTATTTTACGGACAGCCAGGGATATCTGATCATGCCGAAGAATCTGAAGATCGGACATTACCGGATTGAGGAAGTCAACGCACCGGAAGGGTACACAATCAACAAGAACTATGTAGAGATTGCGGTGGATGCAAACACAGCATACCAGATGGATTCTGAGAGCGGAGATGCCATTATTACGGTAGATTACGAGAACCATCCGGTAAAAGGAAAGCTGACGATCTATAAAAAAGGTGAGATGCTGACCGGATTCAAAAAGGATTTTGTTTATGAAGAAAGATACCTTAAGGGTGCGGAATTTAATGTCTATGCAGCTGAAAATATCTATACACCGGATTATCAGAAAGATGAAAACGGAAACAGACAGCTGATCTATGCAAAAGATGCACTGGTAACAACGGTAACGACTGGAGAAGACGGAAAAGCAGTTGCAGAGAATCTGCCGCTTGGTTCTTACTATGTGGTAGAAAAGACTGCACCGGAAGGATTCGTACTGAACCATGACAGATCAGAAGTCGCATTTGTCTATGCCAATCAGGATACACCTGTGATCGAACAGGAAGTGACTGTTGGCGATGACCGACAGAAAGTTGCAATCCAGGTAGAAAAACAGGATGCAGAAAATGGTGCAACCGTAGCAGGAGCTGTCTTTGGTATCTATAACAAAGCGGATATCAAGGCAGATGGAAAAGCAATCGTGAAAGCAGACACACTCTTACAGGAAATGACTTCTGATAATGATGGTCTTGCGGCATGTACGCTGGATCTGCCACTTGGACAGTATTATGTGAAGGAGTTAAAGGCACCGGCGGGATTTGTATCCTCTGATGAAGTTCTGAATCTGGATGCTTCTTACCAGGGACAGGATGTGAAGACAGTAAAACTGAAAACAGTGAAAAAGAACCAGCCGACAACAGTAGAAATCACGAAATCTGATGTAACAACAGGTGTGGAGCTGGATGGGGCAAAACTCACCGTTCTTGATAAAGAAGGAAATGTTGTGGATCAGTGGACTTCTGTAAAAGATCAGCCACATGTGATCAAACGACTGACAGTTGGTGAGGAATACACCCTTCGGGAGGAAATGGCACCTTATGGATATCTGAAAGCAACGGATGTGAAGTTCACTCTGGAAGATACCGCCGAGATTCAGAAAGTAGAGATGAAAGATGAAGTACCGACAGGACTTCTGATCATCAACAAAAATGGAGAGTTTTTGGATAAGGTAACACTTTTGGATCATGTAAAAGGTACCGTGGAGCATCTTTTTGAGTATGTAACCGGAAGCCTTACAGATGTGACGTTCGATGTATTTGCTGCGGAAGATATCAAAGCGGCAGATGGTGTCAGTGAAGATTATTTCAAAGCAGATGAAAAAGTGGGAACCATTACTACAGATTCCAATGGTATTGCACAGATGGGAGATCTCCCGGCTGGAAAATACTATGTGAAGGAAGTAAAAACAGCCCATGGTTATGTGCTGGACAAAGAGCCGAGATATGTTGATCTTTCTTACCGTGATCAGGACACACCAGTCATCACTTATGATGAGAAATGGCAGAATGCCCGTCAGAAAGTAAAGGTTACGGTTCTGAAGAAAGAAAAAGATACAGAACGTGTTCTTGCAGGTGGTGTCTTTGGTCTTTATACCAGTGAAGATATCAAAAATGCAAAGGGCGAGGTACTCCTTGAGAAGGACAGTCTGATCGAGCAGCGGGTAACGGATGAAAAAGGACAGATTACTTTTACGGCAGATCTTCCGGTAGACGGAAAATACTATGTGAAAGAAATCTTTGCGCCGGACGGATTTGTTACAACAGAAGAAGTACAGGAATTTACCTTTGAATATGCCGGAGAAGACCAGGCAGAAGTAAGCTACGACTTTACTTTTGAAAATCAGCCAACCACAGTGGAGCTGTCCAAAACAGACCTGACAACAGGTAAAGAACTTCCAGGTGCACACCTGAAAGTAACGGATTCAGATGGCAATACAGTAGATGAATGGACTTCTACGGAAGAATCCCATGTGATCAAAGAACTGGTTGTTGGTAAGAAATACACCATGACAGAGACAAAACCGGCAGATGGATATGTCACTGCAGAAAGTATTACTTTCACAGTAGAGAATACAGCAGAGGTTCAGAAGCATGAGATGAAAGATGATGTGACAAAAGTAGAGATCAGTAAGACGGATATCACAGGAGAAACTGAGATTCCAGGTGCAAAACTGACGGTTCTTGACAAAGACGATCAGGTAGTAGAGAGCTGGACTTCCACAGAGGAAGCACACTATATCGAAAAACTTCCAATCGGTAAATATACCTTACGTGAAGAGCAGGCACCGAAAGGATATCTTCTGACATCTGATGTGACATTTGAGGTGAAAGATACCGGAGAAATCCAGAAAGTGGCTATGAAAGATGATACTGCCAAGGGAAAAGTGATTCTCAATAAGACAGATAAATCGTCAGGAGAACCGCTGAAAGGGGTAGAATTTGAACTCCGTGACAGCAAAGGAAAGGTTCTGGAAACCTTAAAGACAGACGCTGCCGGTCATGCAGAAAGTAAGCTGTATGAGATTGCCACATTTAAGAACGGCAAATATGATACAGCAATCAAGTATTATCTGGTGGAAACAAAAACACTGGACGGATACACACTGGATCAGACCAAGCATGAAGTGACATTTGCTTATGCAGATGACAGTACACCGGTTGTAGAAGTTACCTTTAATCTGACAAATGAGAAGCCGGAAGTTCCAGAAACACCGAACACACCGGATACACCACAGTCCCATGAAGAGACGAAGGTATCAAACGCACCAAAAACAGGTGACAGCACAAATATCTGGCTGCCGATCCTGCTTCTGATAATCTCCACAGGAGGTATGGCAGGACTTTATATCAGCAGAAAAAGGAAAAACAAATAAGGAAACCAACGGTTATGATTGGGAGCTTCTATGTGAGGCTCCCTTTTTCATACACAAAATCACAGAAAGGAACAGAAAACTATGATGAAAGCAATGGAAAAAAGACAGGAAGCACGAAAAAACCAGGAGAAAACTTTAAAGAGAATGATGGCTTATCAGAAGAAAGCTGAGCAGATGGTCAGCAGAAAAAGAATGAACCATCACATGATCAGAAAGGGGTAAAAGCGTATGATGAACAGAAAAGAATTTTATGAATATGTCAAAGACAATGTAAAGGAGTATCTGCCAGAGTCTTACAGGGACGCAGAAATTAAACTTCAGGAAGTAGAAAAAAACAACGGTTTGAAGCTGACAGGTATTACGATTCCAAACGGAGATCAGAGAATCGTACCGACGGTCTATCTGGATTCCCTCTACCAGGAATATATCAATGGGAAAGATGTAGATTCTTGTGTTGGGGATGTAGCTGATATGCGTATTGAAGCACAGGGTAAAGCAGAATTTTTTGATATGGGAGTTCCGGATATTCTTGATTATGAAAAGATGAAGGACAAATTACAGATGAGAATTTGTGACAAAGAATGGAATACCGATCGTTTGGCAGACAAAGTAGTCACAGAACACGGAGATTTTGCAGCTTATTATGCAGTAAATCTGGAGGAAAATGGAGAGGGAATCAGCAGTATTCCAGTAACTGTTTCTCTGATGAACGAATGGGGAGTATCTGCCGAACAGATTCAGGCAGATGCGATGATGGCAGATAAGAACAGAGGCGTGCAACTGGTGGATATGACACAGATTATCGAATCTATGATTTTTGGAGGAACACCGAAGAATCTTTTGAATGAAAAACTGGATATGGAAACTGTGGAGAATCCAATGTTCTGCCTTACCAATGAATCTAAGATGAATGGAGCTTCCCTGTTACTGCAGGAAGATATTCGAAAACAGATTGGGGAATGCCTGGGAAGTGATTACTTTGTCATCCCATCTTCCGTTCATGAAGTGCTGATTCTCCCGGATAACGGTATTTTACAGGTTCCAGAATTAAATGCGATGGTACAGGAAGTCAATGAGACACAAGTGGAAAGACAGGAACAGCTTTCTGATAAGGTTCAGTTCTGTGACAAAAAGACCGCAGTATTGGAAAATGCTGAGCGCAGGGAAGCACGTCTGGAGAAAGAAAAAGTAGCCGAAAAAGCGGAAGTAAAAGGTGGAATCCATGGAAGATTGGAGAAAGCTAAGGCAGAAATCAAGGCAAAAGGGACGGATACAATCCCAAAGAGTAAGGCGAGAGATCTTGCTACAGCATTATAAAGTGAAAAGAAAACGATGGCTTATGGGGACTGTGCAGAGCAGTCCCCAATTTTTTGAAGTTGGAGGAGAAAAGAATATGGATTGGTGTTTATATGGTGAAGACAAAAGGAGGGAAATTGATAGAGATTTAAAACCGGAATATCTTTTGGATGATTTACGGAGATATCAGGATGTATTTGGCGAAGAGTTTGGTGTGAAAGAACTTCTTATGCTGGAGGATATCAGGGTAAAGGCTATGATTGCCGGAGCACTTGCAGATATGCCGGAATTTCTTGTTGATCAGATTGGAAAAGCAAATAATAGCAGTAGCTTTCCTTCCGTGACAAGGGCAATGGAACGGATTGCCGATGTTGTAGAAGAAAAGTGGGAAGAAGAAAGGGAGTAACAGATGGCAAATAAATTATATGCAATGGAGCAGCTGACGGAGGAAGTGGCAAAGGACGTTTCCGCTAATCCGCAGGAGTGGATACGTTTTCTAAATACTGCATCCAGGCTGTACCGGTACACTTTTCCGGAACAGCTCTTGATCTATGCACAGCGTCCGGGAGCAACAGCGGTGGCTTCCATGGAAATCTGGAACCAGAAGATGTACCGATGGATTAAAAAGGGTTCCAAAGGAATTGCCCTGATAGATAACACATCCGGACCAAAAACGAAGTTACGATATGTTTTTGATGTGCAGGATACTTATAAGGTAAAAAATCTTGGCAGAGATCCACAGTTATGGAACCTTAATCCGGAAGGAGAACAACTGGTGGCAGATTATCTGCAGGAACAGCTTGCACTGGAAACAACAGAGGGAGGCTTGCCAGAGGTTCTTCACCAGGCGGCAGAAGAAAGTGTGCAGGCCTGGCTACCGGATGCTTTCGATGAATTGCAAATGGATGTATCAGGTACTTTTCTGGAAGATTTGGACGAGCAGAATCAGAAAGTGGAGTTCCGGGAATTGATGACAAACAGTGTCTGGTATGTATTACTGAACCGATGTGGACTGGATGTACAGGAATATCTGGATGCAGAGGATTTTCGGCATATTACGGATTTTAACCAGTTAAAGGTTATGGGACATCTTGGAAGTTCTGTGAATGAGATCAGCAGACCGGTATTGATGCAGATTGGACGATATGTATTGGATGATCTGGAAAAAGATCTGAAAACGGTTGACAAAAAGAAAAGAAAGTAGCTTAATAATAAATTTAACACGTTAATTCGTGAAAGTGAAACAAAGAACACAGAAGATAGAGAAAAAATAAGGAGGAAACAGAGCATGAGAGAGATCACTTACAGCCAGAACGGAGAGTATCAGATTCCAGATATCAGCCT